>ENA-ORTZ01001386-ORTZ01001386.1-human-gut-metagenome-genome-assembly--contig:-NODE-1386-length-14268-cov-9.556392_pt1 | contig 14268 bp, 13 predicted proteins | sample MGYA00242075_ERZ509199 | MGnify/ENA primary metagenome ERZ509199 (study PRJEB26280, sample SAMEA2338824) | human gut metagenome | biome: human gut; feature: human-associated habitat; material: faeces...
AGAAACATCCCATGGTCGGTACGAAGTTTCGGCTCATAGATGCCATTCCGGTAACGGCTACCATGGAAGATCCGTAACTGATGGTCAGGATCGCCATAACACCGAGGAATGCACCACTTAAAATAAATGCAAGAACTTTATACTTATTTACGTTAATACCCATGTTCTTGGCAACAAACTCATCACTGCCGATAGCATAGGTGTATGTTCCAATTTTTGTGTAATTTAAGAATATGTAAGCAACGACACATGCCACAAGTGCAAGGATGATATCCCAAGGCATCTGGCCAAATGCACGTAAATTGGATGGAAGTGTCTGCTCTACGCCGCCTGCAATGTAGTTTGCCAGAGACTCATAGATCAGTGCAAGTCCTGTTGTTACAATCATGGACGGGATACGGAGTTTTACATAAAACATACCGTTTAATGCACCGACAATTGTTCCTGTTAAGATACATCCGACGATCAATCCGAAATATCCGAGATTAAAACGGGTGGCGAATACGCACCCAACGATTGCGGAAAGCATGATATTTGCGCCAATGGAAAAGTCGAACATTCCCATTACCATTACAAAGTAGAATCCTACGGCACCAACAGTTGCAATCAGGCTGGCCTGAAAATAGTTAAGCATATTGCCGAAAGATCCAAAGTTATGCGGCGAAAGTATTTTAAAGATGGCCCAGGAAAGCACAACCAGACCGAGCAGGATCAGATACCCCATTGCTTTTCCCGAAATTTTTTTCGTAGTACTCATATTATCTACCTCTTTTTGTCAATTCTGATAAACGTCACATTGATGGAAAAAGGTGGCGCCGCAAGCAGCGCCACCCCTTGTGGTTATTGTTTTATTTACCCGCACGTGCTGCTGCATCTTCAATAGATACGCTCTGTGCAGTAATTCTTAAGTCTTCCAGACTCAGCTTAGACATATCAACCAGTTCCTGATCGGTATATGGAAGCTGATCTACGAAATACTTCTCATAATTCTTGTAATCATCTGCAGATGATACATACAGATATGGGAATGGAACATCTTCGAACTTACCACCAAAGTCTTTGTAGTTACCCTTTACTGCATTGTATACCATCATGAATGCGATCAATGGATCACAGAAATGTCCTCCGGACTCACCAGCCATGGAACCATTCTCAAGTCTGTCTCCAAGGTCTGGAAGGAAGTCTGTAGAAACGACGTCGATATCTGCGGTCTTTCCGGCACGCTCAACTGCTGCGATTGCACCCTGGAGAGGATCTCCACCACCACCTGCTGGAATAAGTGCATCCAGGTTTGGATCTGCTGCCATCAGAGCTTCTGCTGCCTTAGAACCACCTTCGGAAGTTGTTCCTGCGTACTGTGGCTCAGAAAGCTTTGCCTGATCATCTGGATGTTCTTCGTTCCACTTATCTACGCCAGCTTTATAGCCTTCCCATCTGCCGAGCCATGTAGCATCTCCCTGCTCCCAGCCGATCAGACCAATGTTTCTGTCACCTTTGTTTAAAAGAATGTTTACAAGTTCTTCACCGTTTGCCGGCTCATCCTCGTGAACAGCTCCGATATAATAATCAGAATCTTTTGCTGCCTGATAAATATCTGCACTGTTTTCCTGACTGATAACACGGAAGAACTGTGCCAGATATACTTTATTGTCATTACAGGTCTTAATTGCGGAAGTCATCTCTGTATCAGATGAGTTACAGATGATAATTCCCTGACATCCTGCTGCTGCCAACTGCTCAACAGAAGCGGTAACTTTCTCAGATACATGTCCCTGATCCACATACTGTACATCGACATCCAATGCCTTTGCTGCCTCATCCAGAATCTTCTTGCACTGAGAACCAAGTACATCGGTGGATGACCAGATGGAAACACCAATCTTAATCTTTCCGGATTTGTTTGATGATGTACCTCCCTGTGTGGAAGATCCTCCCCCGCCGGTTCCACAGGCTGTCATACCAATTACCATTGATGCTGCCAGGATCGTTGCAGCTACCTTCTTTAAAATTTTCTTCATACGTTGTCCTCCCTCTACTTTGATACGTATTTGTTTTTGTAATTCTGATTATAGACTGCCTCCTTCTCTTTTTCAATAAAATACAACAATGTTTTTTCGTAAAGTTGTATTGTTGTATTGTATTTTAACTGTTAAATCATCTGTTTTTTACATAAAAATGTGCATTTTGCCGAGTTTTTATTTTATTTTCTCTTTGTTTTACTATTGTTTTGTGCGTTTTGCGCATTTTAGTTTCAATTTCTCCTTTTTTGGCAATACAACTTGTATTTGAGCCGCACTTGTATTTTTTAAACATTCTTATCATAAGAATTAAATACAACCTGTATTTTCCCTGTACCTGCCTGACATTGCACTTTTACATCATAGATGTTATGATAAAATTACTTAAAACAATACTACAGATACAATGAAGGGAGAAAGACTATGAAAGTAATGAATATTGAAAATCCACAGGAATTTTTAAAAGTAATTGACAGCTGTTCCGGACAGGTGGAACTGGTTACAGCTGACGGCGACCGCCTGAACCTGAAATCCAAATTATGCCAGCTGGTATCCTTATCTACCATTTTTGAATCTGCTTCCACCATCCCGGAGATGGAAATCATCGCACATGAAGCAGAGGATTCCAGAAAGATTATGGATTACCTGATGCGCGGATAAAACGTTAGAACAATACCAATAAAAAGGAGTATGAAAAACACCGTTGTTTTCCATACTCCTTTTTCTTATTTATATATGTCTTATATCTTTGACCTGCTTCAGACAAAAATCCGATTAGATATTTAACAGATCACTGAATACTTTCAGTGCTCCGTCTGTCTCATGTGCAAGTACGCGCTTTGCAAGAACTTTACCAAGCTGAACACCTTCCTGATCGAAGCTGTTGACATTCCATAAGAATCCCTGGAACATGATCTTGTTCTCAAAGTGTGCCAGTAATGCACCTAATGTCTTAGGATTTACCTGATCACCAATGATAATAGAAGATGGACGTCCGCCTTCGAAGTTCTTGTTGCGGTTTTCATCTTCCTTGCCACATGCAAAAGCAACGATCTGTGCTGCTACGTTTGCGCAAAGCTTCTGCTGGCTTGTGCTGTCCTGAATGACAACATCTGTGTCAAGCTGGTTATTCTTAAATCCAACAAACTGCAGTGGTACAATATCGGTTCCCTGATGCAGTAACTGATAGAAGGAATGCTGTCCGTTTGTTCCAGGCTCACCAAAGATGACCGGGCCAGTCGGATAATTGACAGGCTCACCGAAACGGTTTACCGATTTACCGTTGGACTCCATATCTACCTGCTGTAAATGTGCCGGGAAACGATTGAGTGCCTGTGAATATGGAAGCACAGCAGTGCTCGGATATCCCAATACGTTACGCTCATACACACCGATCAGTGCATCCAGCATCTCAGGGTTCTTCAATACGTCTTTTTCTGCGGAGAGTTTATCCTCTGCTGCAGCGCCATCCAGGAACTGTGCAAATACATCCGGGCCGAATGCCAGTGATAATACGGCTCCACCAACAGCAGATGTAGAAGAATAACGTCCTCCGATATAATCATCCATAAAGAATGCTGCCAGATAATCATCACTCTTTGCCAGCGGAGAAGTCTCACTGGTAACTGCGATCATATGCTTAGAAGCATCGAGGCCTGCTTTCTTTAATGCATCCTTAACAAAAGACTCATTGGTCAGTGTCTCAAGTGTAGTACCTGATTTGGAAACAAGTACGAAAATAGAATGGGCAACATCTACAGAATTCAATACAGCGGCTGCATCATCCGGATCTACATTACTGATGAATTTTGCTTCCATCTTGAATGTGTTGTTTTTCTTTGCCCAATTCTCAAGTGCTAAATACATAGCGCGGGGACCCAGGTCACTTCCACCGATACCGATCTGGACAACTGTTGTGAATTTTTCACCAGCAGCGTTTGTAATCTCACCAGCGTGTACCTTATTGGCAAAATCAGCAATTCTCTGCTGCTGCTCCACATAGAATTTACGCTTATCCACACCATCTGCTACAACGGCTTTTCCAAGCTGTCCACGGGTCAGCTGATGAAGAACCAGACGGTTCTCCCCGGTGTTAATCACTGCACCATTGTAAAGCTCCTCAAATTTTTCGGAAAGCTGTGCTTCTTCTGCAAGCTTAACCAAAGCTTCCAGTACATCATCATCCACCTGCTTTGCAGCATAGTTGTACACCAATCCCTCTGCCATTGGAATACTGTAATTTTTCACACGCTCTGCCCCGTTCTCGCCAGACATAACTTTTTTCAGATCTATGCGACCTGTTTTTGAAAGGTTCTGAAAAGAAGCAAGGGTATCCAAGTTGTCCCAAGTAACCATAATAGATTCCTCCTATATGTTCTTTGTTATTTTATTCCTCAACCCTACTGATTATACAATGTAATTTCCATGAATTCAAGTATGGATAGTATGTGAAAAATGCGCTTTTCTTTTTCTTATACTGTGATATAATTCTTATAGATGTTTTGGAACGGCATATGTTTATTGGGGGATTACATATGATTCATAAAAAAATAGGGGCATTTATATTTCAGGATGTACAAGATCCAAATGAGACAAAAACCACTGCTGTGACCCTGCGTCTGTATGCACTGATTCTCAGCGTTTATTTTCTTGTCCTTTTTTGTGTCTGCTGCTTTCTTCGGGATGTTCCTTCCTCCCTGCTGACGCTCATCTGTGGCATTTTATATGTATTTGCTTTCCGGATTACCTATCTAAACCATACACATTTTGCTTCCATTTTTTCACAATTACTGACGTTATTGTGGATTACTGTATTTATACAGAGATTTGGGTGGGACTGCGGTGTACAGCACTTCCTGTTTGTACTTCTCGTATTAAATTTTGCAGTCAGTTTCCACCGCATACGCACTAAAATTTTTGTTGGAATCTGCACATGTGCTTACCGCCTGCTTTTGTATGCCTATACACGGTATCATCTGCCGGTCATCCAGCTTTCCACAGATGCCAGTATCTGCATACAGACCATAGACACTTTGTTTATTTTTGCAGAACTGATCACGGTTATGATTATTTTCACCCAGAATTCCCAGCAGATGGAACACAAGCTTATACGTTACAATCTGGAACTAGAACATATCGCATCCACAGATCCCCTGACCGGGCTTTTCAACCGTTGGCAGATGTATAAGCGTCTGGAAACATGTATTTCCAGATACACGCAGCATAAATTACAGACCCTGACTGTTGCCATGGGGGATATCGACTTTTTCAAACATGTAAATGATACTTACGGGCATGATGCCGGGGATGAAGTTCTCCGCACACTTTCCAGATTGTTTTGCACGGTAATAGGCGAAAAAGGAGAAGTCTGCCGCTGGGGCGGAGAAGAATTCCTGTTTGTATTTCCCGGCATGGATATGGAGGAGGTTCAGCTTTTGATGTCTGACCTTCTGGATGATATCCGGCACACTCCTGTATTATACGAACGCAAACTGATTCATGTAACCATGACATTCGGAGTCGAAGAATTTGGCAGAAATCATACCATGGAATCTGTCATTCAGGAAGCCGACCGCAAGCTTTATCTCGGCAAAGAGAGTGGGCGGAACCGGGTGATCTACTGATTTTATGCCATCTCACCCACCCGGTGGATTTCCGTTCTTTTTCTGAGGAAATCCAAAAATCTGTCACATACGACGGTATATACAGATCCCATCACATTGAATATAATTCGCAGCGCCACTGCCGTACCTGCACCGAATAACCCCGATGCAATCGACAGTGCGCCAAACGTATTAAATACGGTCTGCCATGCATATCCTGCAGAATAACCCACACCAATTCCACCGATCATCCCGATATACGGATACATGGATTCCGGTAACACATGATACAAAATAAGGAAGATCATGCACCCCACAATATTAAACGGTCCCCTGCGTTTTGCACGCTCCACACTGTCCTCATGAAATGGAAGACATACAGACATGCAGGCGATTCCCGCCCACATAGCACGCGGCCATCCGAGCAGTGACACGATCAGCAGTGCCGAAGAAACAATCAGTGTCAGCTTAATATACCACCAGTTCCGCGCGGAACGTACATCAAATTCCCGGAACAGATCCAGGAATGTCCGGCGGTATGGGCGGTTTTTCTGATTCTTATAAAATACAGCCATGCAGATTCCCATACCAATCAGCAGACTGATCACACGCAGCACATAGGCATGTCCACTCACATCATACCCCTGCAAAAGCAGATATCCAAGGACAAACGTGGACTGGTTTGACATGATCACATTGTGGCATCCGAAAATCATGAGAATCAGAATACATGCCATATTCACAAAAAATGCCGGAACCGGATGCATCATATTGGTAATTCTCGGTCCTGCGATTAAAATTCCAAAAATTCCCGCAATACAGAGCAGCCCATGACTGGTACGCACCCCGAAATCTGCCTGCCGGAGCACAAGTACTGCCAGCAGCACAACCACTCCCGGTACACTGTTATCTGCACCGAATATTTTACTAAACAGTGTAACCACAGCGACGCAGAATGCCATAACAAGATAGACTTTAAAATTATAGATCAGGATATGTCTGCGTTTTTCTTTTTTGTCTGTTGTGTTTTTGATCAGCTGTTTTGAGCCAACTGAACTCAGTTGTAGTTCCTGGTAAAAAGTCATCGTCTGATTCCCCCTCGTTTTTTTAATAAAAAAGTACGCTGGCTTTGTGGTGCAACGATATCACAAAGCGTAGCGTACTATACCTCGATTTTTAAAAAACGTCAAGGATACGTCCTGTTTTTTTTAGATTTTGTTTAGAATTATTTTAGATTTTTCCCATCTGAAAAAGCATTTCCCACTTTTTCGCCCAGCACATAATACTCATTGTTGAACGGATCAAATGTGATCGGCTGTACTTTTGCCACATCTACTTTTCCGTCGGTCATTGCAGCTTCATCCACACTGACATTGACAATCTCCGCTACCAGTCTGCAGCTTTCCGGATCATAACTTTTTACTTTGCACTCTGCACAGACTGCCAGTTCATTGATGATCGGAGCGTCTACATTTGCACTCTTTGTCACGGTAAAACCTGCTTTGTCCAGTTTTCCTGCCACATTGTTTGCAGATTCGATTCCCACATAATCACAGGCTGCCACATGCTTTGCATCTGCCATGCTTACGGTAAATGCCCCGGTTCTCTGGAAATTCTTTGTTGTCTTATGTCCGGCACTGATGCAGAAAGAAATCTCGTTTCCTTCACTGATTCCGCCCCATGCTGCGTTCATTGCATTCGCCGTGCCGTCCTCATTGTATGTTGCGAGAATAAATACCGGCTGTGGATAGGTGTATGGTTTTGCTCCAAAATCTTTTCTTGCCATATTAATTCACTCCTTTTCGTGCTCTGTTTTGAATTATTTGGAAGGATGAACTCCTTCCTCTGTTTTATACCTCACATTTTTGCAGGAATCAAGAGGGGGCAGGACATATACAGGTTTTTTGTGGGATTATGTCCCACGGCTTTTGCTTCTTGGGACATATGTAGATTTTGTGAGCAATTATGTCCCATAACATCTGGTGTCTGGGATATATAGAAGATTTTTCCGGAGCTATGTCCCTCTTTCTTGGACACACGGGACTTTTTCTCCTGCTTTTTCGCTATATGTCCCTCTTCTTTAGACTTACGGGACTTTTTCCTCTGCTTTTTCTTTATATGTCCCTCTTCCTTGGACTCGCGGGACTTTTTCCTCTGCTTTTTTCTATATGTCCCTCTTCTTTAGATTCGCGGGACTTTCTCCCCTGCTTTTTTACATATGTCCCATCTAGGTTCTGCAATAGCATGAAATGAAGGTGATATACTTTTATATGCCCCAAAATTATATAGCTAAATACAGTTCGCACTCCAAGATTTCACACAGGCAAAAATGGCATTTTATATAATTATATCTCTGCACATACTTTGCCAAGTTTTTTTGCATATTCATAAAGCTGCCTATTTTTTTCATTATAAGGACCAAATTCTGTCAATGCGCAAATGCAGGCATCACAGTCATCGAGCATCTGTTTTGCCCGCAAAAAGGTTTCTTCCGAAACCGGAAAGAATGCTTTTTCCGAAAAAACACAAGCGGCAAGTGCAGATGCCGCTGCATACTCCACATCATTTTCCTGCAGAATGCCCGCTGCAAACGGAATGTTCTGCCGCTGCAGGCGGTTGTAAACCGCAAGCCCTGTTCCACCACCGCCAATCACAAATACCTCCGGAATTCCTTCCGGTCTTTCCATAAAAACCTGTCCGGTCTGCGGTTCAAACTGCTGTGGCTTTACACCGTACAACTGCTGCACGTAGTTCCCGGAAAAGATTTCCTCCGGTGTCCCGACCCGGTCAATACGGTCCCCTTTCACACACGCAATGGTGTCCGAAATTTTCTGTGCCAGATCCAGTTCATGCAATGACATGATAACTGCCAGGTTTTTCTTCCGTGCCAGCATGCGGATGGTTGTAAGAATGTCCAGTTTAAATCCCATATCCAGATAGGAAGTCGGTTCATCAAGAATCAGAACCTGTGTGTCCTGGCAGATCGCCCGTGCCAGCATAAGTCTCTGCCTCTGCCCATCACTGATTCTCCGGAAATCCTGCTGCTGCACTTCCCCGGCATGCACCAGGGCAATCGCCTCGTCCACCTTTTTCCAGTCCTGTTGTGAGAGGATACCAAGCCTCCCCGTGTACGGGTAGCGCCCGGTTGCCACCACATCCCTGCCGCTTAACAGTTCCGTGTGGATGCGCTCCGTCATGACCATCGAAAGATGTCTGGAAATTTCACTGTCCGTCAGTTCCCTCATGGATTCTTTTCCCAGAAAAACGCTGCCGCCAATGGTTTTAAGCTGTTTGGTGATGGTCTTTAAAATTGTCGATTTTCCGGAGCCGTTTGGTCCGATCAGTGTGAGGATTTCCCCTGGCCGGACACCCAGATTGATATTTTTAATCAGGGGAATCCGGTCGTATCCTACGGTCAGATCACGCATCGTAAGCCGCTCGTCATCGTTTGGTATATCTTGCGCAGGAAACTGCCCTGGCTCCTTTAGCATATTCTGTCCGTTATGTTGTTTTCCGTTTTCTTCTTTCATCGCTTTCCAATTATTTTCCATCTGCATTTTTGTGTCTGCTCATAGTAACTTTCTTCCTACCTTTGCGTCCTTATCCGTTTTGGCTTTCTGTCTGCACGTTATTTGTCTTCCACGATTCATCACATCCGCTGCTTTCGCAACATTGCCGCAATTACCACCGGCACTAAAAATACCGCAGTCACCGAACTGATACTGATCTCTGTCGGTGCAAACACCGTCCGCGCGATTCCGTCACAGAACAGGGTAATTGCTGCCCCGCCCAGAAAACATCCCGGAATCAGAATAATGGGTTTGGCCGTGCGGGTTGCCAGTTTAATCAGATGGGGCACCGCAATCCCGACAAACGAAATCGGTCCGGCAAACGCGGTCACACATGCCGACAGCAGACTTGACAGTAAAATCAGTGCAATGCGCAGCACTTTTACATTTACACCCATATTTCTGGCATAAGATTCTCCCATCTGATAAGCACTGATTGGTTTTGCAAGCCCGAAGGTAATCACAACCGTGATTCCAACAATTATGACCATGATGCGGATGTGCTCCCAGCTCATACCGGAAAAACTTCCCATCGACCAGTTGTGAAGATTGACAATATTGGAATCGTCCGCAAACGTCACACAAAAATCCGTAATCGCCGAACAGATATAACCAATCAGGATACCGCACACTACAAGAAGCGACATATTCGATACCCGAAACGAAATCAGAAGGACAAATCCCATGGCAAGCAGTGAACCGGCAAATGCAGCTACCACCATTCCAAGGGAACTGACCATAATCCCTTTTTCCAGAAGAAAGATCATGGTCAGTGCCACGACAAGTTTGGCTCCGGAGGAAATCCCAAGCACATACGGTCCTGCAATCGGATTCTGGAAAAAACTCTGCAGCAGAAAACCGGATACGGAAAGTGCCCCTCCGAGCAGAACTGCAGCAATGATACGGGGCAGACGGATTTTCCAGACAATCTGATACAGTGTGGAATCCGGCTGATGTTTTGTCAGCACGCCCAGAAAATCAAAAAAAGACATTTCCACACTTCCGACACCGATATTCCAGAAAAACAAAACGACCAGCAATCCCATGATCACAAGAAAAGAAACCAGATAGCGGAGCGTTCTGTTTGTTTCTGTCCCGGAATTATTCTTTTTTTCTTTTATTTGTGATCTCATGTTCTGCTCCTCATGCATTACAACAATTGTTATTATTTGTACATCCGTACGCTCCGGCTCACTGCAATTTCTTCAGAAACCGGTATGTTCCATCCCCTTCTCCCGTCAGAATCTGATTCAGATCCTCGATAAAATCACAGGTTCCGGTAGACTGCTGGTAAAAATTGCTTCCCGTTGTGTACACCTGTCCGCTTTTTACAGCCTGAAAATCCGCAAACAGGCTGTTTTTCTTTACCAGCTCATCGATGGACGTCAATTCCCCCTCAATGGTTCCGTTGTAGATCAGCACATCCGCATCAATCTCCGCAGAATAAAAATCTTCCATCTGCATTTTCATCGTGGAAAGTGCATTTTTTTCTTCATCCGTATAATTTCCGAGTGAATAGGTACCGCCTGCAAGTCCGATCATCGCAGAGACATAGTCGTTTGGCTTGCGCACAGTGATCGTCCCGTCCGAGGAAACTGCAAAAAATGCCACCTTTTTCCCGGTACTCTTTTTTTCCATAATCGGTTTCACACGTTTTACCTGTTTATTAAAATAGTCATCTGCCTGCTGCTCTTTTCCAAACAGAATGCCAAAAAGCCGAATCCATTCCAGCCTTCCAAGCGGATGTTTTTCATAGCTGGAACGCTCAACCATGACATGAATCCCAAGTTCCTCTAATTTTTCTTTCACTTCCGGATTGTGTGTAATCATCGTATTTTCGATTGCAAATGTACAGCCGCCCTGTAACAGCTGTTCGTAGTCCGGGGCACTGTATTTCCCCGCATAAACCAATGTTCCATCTTCCATGGCTTCTTTTGCTTTCTGGACATACCAGTCATTTGCTTTCAATGCCGTGTATGTGACGTGGGAAAGCCCATCCACCTGACAGACCAGATCCATAACGGCACTCGATACCAGATATACATGATTTAAGGGCTGCTGCAATGCAATTACATCCGCCGGCAGATCTTTCGGTACAGGCACACCCTTTGGAATAAGTAAAAAACGACCGTTATCCACGATCGTTATCAATTTATAATTTCCATATATATCGACCTGAAACTGATCCGCATAGACCAGTTCCAGACGTCCGGTTTGTTTCAAATCCCCAAAACTGACATCTTCCGGAAAGGAAAATGTCAATATATAGTCAATTTCATGTGGGACACTCATGGCCGTGGTATCTCCCACGACATCCATCTGGCACGGCACTCCCGCAATCGGGAAGGTAAACGTGGAATTGCCCCCTTCGTTTTCATTTTCATATTTCTGTCCGTCCACCAGCATATAATCATAGTGGGAACTGCTCCAGACAATCGTTGCATATGCCTGTCCGTCTGTCACTTTTATTTTTGCCTCGGAATCTACAGAAGCTCTGCCGCTTCCGCCTTCGAGCTTTACATTTGCGGTATACTCCCCGTCCTCCAGCGACGTATCCTGTTCTGTTTCCGCCATCTGTGTTTCAGTGGCTTTCTGCTGTGTCTGATCGTTTTTTGGGGAAGAACCGCAGCCGGTCAGAATCGACAGACATATACAAAAGGATAACATAATTGTGGTTAATTTCTTACTTTTCATACTTTCTATCCACTAATTTTTCTGTGCGTCCGATACACTTACTTTATGGTCATACCAGGTTCCCTTTGTTCCGAGAATTGCCAGATCAAACTCTTTGTCGAGTGCTTCTACTGGTACATCAAATCCATAGACTTCTTCTGTGGTTCCATCACTGTACTTTACGGTATCGTTGGTTGGCTGTAACAGTTTAGCACCATCTTTTGCTGCATCAGCTGCTGTTCCAACAAACAGATTGATGATTTTCTTAGACACCAGACGGATGTGAATGGTCATTTTTCCATTTTTCACCGTAAGGGTTCCACATCCATTGTCTGCTTCGTTGACATGAAACATCCCACTGTCAGTATTGAACTTTGCTGTATAAGTGCCGTCCTCCAGCGCGGATACCGCGCTGGAAGAAGCAGACTTGGAAACTTTTCCAAGTGACTCAATTGCTTTTTTTGTATGCTCTACATAAAGTTTCTGGACAGCTTCAATCTCACCAAGTCCTGCAATCTGTGTGTCAACACTGTCGAAATTACCGCTTGCAGTGAACTGGCTCTTCCAGGAATCGCCATCGTCTCCTGCCATATCATTGTTTGCATGATCTCCGGCTACCACCATGAGCGGACGAAGAATTACTTTCTTGTATCCGGCATCTTTCACTGCCTGAATCACATTCTCACAGGAAGTATCTTCCGGCTCACCCTCTACAGTTCCGATAAAGACGTTGTCATATCCGAGTTTTTCCATCTGTGTAGCCATCTGGCTATAACTTACTTTTGCAGAATGGGAAGTACCATGTCCCATAAATACAAATGCTGTACCGTCCTTCTTGGCAGCATCCAGTGAATCGTATCCTGCGGTCTTTACAGCTTCTGCTGTGATATCTTCTGCAACCGCCTTCTTGTCATCATTGATTACAGTTGCATCGTCACCAACTTCACCAAGCAGAGGTTCCGCAACAACAACTTTATCAAATTTATCCTTGTATGCGTCCAGTTCTCCAACGAGCTCATCATACTCTGCACCATGCATCAGGTGTGTCGGCTGGATCACCAGATTCTTGACACCGTTATCTACAGCTCTCTGCAATGCCTGATCCACGTTATCAATCTTTTCACCATCTCTGGCCTGTACATGATTGATAATAATCTGTGCAGTAAATGCCCTGCGGACTGCCCAGTCTGGATTTGCTTCCTGAACGGCCTTCTCCACACCACCGATATCTGCAACACGGCTGTCGTTGAAAGAAGTTCCGAAACTTACCACAAGAATTTCGTTCTCCCCGATGTTATCCTCATTTAACGGATCATCCTTGGAAGCATCACCGGTATCTCTGCCGAAATAATCCGGATCTGCATTTTCACCGGAAACAAGTGCTTTCTGTGCATCTGTCAGCTTGTCCCATGCTTCTTTTGCAGCAGCACACTGCTCATCGGTTTTATCTGTTCTTTCCTGAACATAAATAGCATCAATCAATTCTGCTACCTCATCTGCGGCTGCCTGATCGTCTTTTGCAGACTCTGTACCCTGCGAATTTTCTACCTGATTGTTGTCTTTGCTGTCTTTGTTTCCGCATCCGGCAAGCATTCCTGCAGCCAGTACACATGTCAGAAACAATGCAAGTGTTTTCTTTCTCATAATTCTCTCCTTTTTGAAATACAGCATAGACTGCATTTCCTGCATACACCACATCCACCCTGACGGATTTCTCATGCGATGTATTCTTTGGGTTGACGGGTTGCTTCATCTCATAAGATCACGCATCATCCAAAGTGCCAAAAGAAAAGCCCCACCCGGAACATTCCGAAAGGAGCAATCAACCCATGCAAAAAAGAACTGTCTGTGGACGGCTGCCCCACACAGTTTTCTGTAACATGCAGTACGATCAATGACTCGTGATCTGAAAGTAAAAACTTTCTGTACCAGATCATTGGCAGGTTTCCTGGCTCATAGATCATCATAACATGCTTCGCCTTCCCAATGCAGTTGCATCAGTGGCATATGAAATGCAGCCTAAGCTGCATTTCCTACGTACATCGCATCCGCGTCAGCGGATTTCTCATGCGGTGTGCTCCTTCTTGAAACGCAGCCTAAGCTGCATTTCCTACGTACACCGCATCCGCGCCAGCGGATTTCTCATGCGGTGTGCTTCTTGCAGTTACTCCCTAATCACAGTGACGAGTTCGTACAGGATTTGCACCTGTTTCCCTTTTACCCTGCGCATACAAGCCCATATATCCCATGTAAAGCGGCTTTATATGACAGGCACCAACGATCTTCTTTATGAAACTTTCTACATATTAGCATATTGTGCGTTTATTTACAATGCGAAAATTACGTCTTTTCCGTTTTGATCCGGCACACCACTTCCGCTCCAGACTCCGCGTGGTTGTAAAAACA
>ENA-ORTZ01001421-ORTZ01001421.1-human-gut-metagenome-genome-assembly--contig:-NODE-1421-length-13870-cov-5.317119_pt1 | contig 13870 bp, 11 predicted proteins | sample MGYA00242075_ERZ509199 | MGnify/ENA primary metagenome ERZ509199 (study PRJEB26280, sample SAMEA2338824) | human gut metagenome | biome: human gut; feature: human-associated habitat; material: faeces...
CCCGATCCGCTGCGGCTGATGCTGATGATTCTGGGCGGAGTGGCCGAGCCGGACGACGTATTGCCGCTCGTACTTTACTTGAAGGCTTACGAAGCGCACGACGCGGTCTATTCCGACGTTCTCGACATGGAATACCGGACGCCTTTCAAAACGATGATCCGTCATTTCGATCCTTACCAAAAGGCATTGCGTCGTGTGGTTGAACTGCGGGAAAGGAATATTCCCGTACCTTTCGGTATCCTGCATTTCGCGGCCTATCTGGACTGTCATTAATGGTTGGCAGGTCCCCTTTACAGAAGCGATACATATAAATTAAATTTTAAAAAATAATCCTTGAGAGCCGATCCGTAAAATTTTGTATCCGTTCTCAAAAATCAGGCGCAATTCGAGATTAATACAATATGTGGATATCATTGCTTTAACGTCATTTTATGTACAACAATAAAAAAGAAGTCTTGCTACTAAAATTAAAAGGCTAAAATTTTGATTATACATTAGCAATTCATTGTATGGATGCTGATTGTTTGCGTAATGAAAACAATGAACACAATAAAAATATTTTTACGGACTACCTTTCGAAAAAGATGTACATGCCCTATAAATCACACTTCCTGCGGTTCAAATTAATTAAACACTCTTGCATTTAAGAATAAATAGATTTAATTTTAATGCACGATTTGTATGTCCTTACAACCGAATTCGAAACCTAAACTTCATAATAATTATGCAATGGTCTAAATACAATTACATTTACGAATCGCCCAAGCATGGGACGCTCCTTTTCAATCTAATCAGTGGTGCTTTTATCGACATAAGTGACCCGGAAACGAAAAGCGAGATTTTCAAGTTGAAAGAGAATCCGGACGCTTATGATTTCTCCAACGACAAAGAAAATTATGACTTTCTATTGTCAGCCGGGGTTATCTGTGAAAACGACGAGGACAATAGAAACATAATGAATTTTAAATTGTTATCCAATAGATTTCATCCTCAATCACGAAGTCTTACGATCCTCCCGACATTGAATTGCAATCTTGCCTGCAAATATTGTTTCGAGGAGGCAAACCGGCGAGTGGGAAAAATGTCGCCAAAAGTTGTTGAAAAATTAAAGCAGTACATAAAAGAACAGTATGTACACGGACGACGAAAAGATTATCTGGAACTCCATTGGTTCGGAGGTGAGCCGTTGCTTGGATTCGATATAATGGAAGATATAACGGATTACATTAAATCTCTGAAGATTCCGTTCAATGCAAGTATCATTACGAATGGCGTGCTGCTTACCGGTAAAAAAATTGAGAAACTGGCTTCCTTACATATAAACCATATCCAGATAACATTGGACGGAGCAAAAGAAACCCATGACAGGAAAAGAATATTCAAAAATGGGAAAGGAACATATGATATTATTCTAAAGAATGTAGCAAAATTGCATAAATACATTGAACAAAACAAAGGGATAGAGGTTCATATTCGAATCAATGTAGATAGAGAATCTCAAGATCAATATCATTTATTGTATCATGAATTTAAGAAAAAATATCCTTTATTCTTGGTTTATCCGGGTATTATTACACAGTATCAAACGTGCAGTACAACTTTGCCTTGTTTTGCCAACCAAAGAGAAGAAGCTGAATTTTATATTCGCCAATACGAAAAATATGGAATTGTAGATTCTGAATTTAACATATCCAGCAAAGGCATGAAAAACTGTATGGCAGAATGTGTCAATACAGATATGGTAGGACCGCAAGGAGAAATGTATTTGTGCTTACAAGACGTTGGGAATAAGGATGCTGTGATCGGTTCCTTATTCGAGGGGAAAAATAACTGGCGATTGATTTCAGCTTATTGTTCCGGGAATCTTACATTTAACAGCGATGAGTGCCGGAATTGCGAAGTATTGACTTTCTGTGGGGGTGGATGTGTGAATAAAAGGTACAGAAGTAAAAAATACGGAGAATCCCATTATTTGTGTGCAGCATATAAAGATAAAGACATTTTCAACAAGTATCTGGATTTACATTATGAAATCAAAAAAAATCACGCGCATAATCTTTAAAAAGAGTAAAAGATTATGCTTTCTGTTGTCGATTACAATTTTTCTACCTCTATTGGGGCATGCAGGGAGCGCATACAGTAACTATTCGGATTCAGTCAAGTACATATGTAACGATGAAATAGCATTTATTATCGATCATATCGAAAACACATATATATCCGGTCGGAGAGGTATTGAAGACGAAGAATGGAACAATAACAAAAGCATCGTCTATAACCGATTGCAAAACTTTTTGGATGAAAAAATAGATGGATATTACGTTTATGTTTGGCGCTATTTGAACCTGCTTAAAGACGATGCCCATTTCAAGTTCCCCGATGACGGCATGTTCAATCGATGGGGATATTTCAAAAAGGACGATTATTTGTTTCCTTTATGGGTTCAGACTTGGAAAGACGGATCGGTTTACAACGTAAAGGATTACAAAGGCATTATTCCCCGTTTCGCTCAAATCCTCAGCATCAACGGTCGCTCTGCTAAGGAAATGGCGCTGATGAACCGGGCTATTGGACCCGGCGAGGAAGCCAATGCGATGGCTATGATGAATGCTAAGTACGAGACGGACCCGGCATACTGGCCGAACTTCGCCAATTTTCTATTCATGGAAGGTATTCGTGCACCGTTCGAGGTCGTTTATATCCGACCTGACAATAATCGACAAGACACCGTTATATTAGGGAACATATCTCGTGAAGAGATGTATCGCCAATTTAAAAAATCGGGCGACAAACGTAAAGTCAAATCAGAAATCGGCTTTGGGAAAAAACCAATCGTTTATGAAAATCTCGGCGATGGAATCGGAGTACTTTCGATCAATTCCTTTTGGGGCAAACGTTGGGCGGCCATGTTGCTGTTCGGCAAAGACTGGCGCTACAAACGTCTACTCCGCAAAGCCATGCGCCGTATCGATCGGGACAATATAAAAGATCTGATTATCGATGTAAGCCTGAACTGCGGCGGAATGACAGAAAACGTATATTATACACTAAATTATTTTACGGATAAGCCGATCGATATAAACGCTAAGTATCGTGTAATCGACGAAAGTCGAGAAAAATTGCAAATGAACATAGAGAAAAGCCCGTATATAAAAGAAAGCGATCGGGAGCGTTTGATTGAATACATCGGAACACTGAAAGATGGAACCGTTTTTTGTACGGATACGGTCTGCGATCTGCAATACGTTCCAGATCATCCGAAACACGGTTTTAGAGGAAACGTATATGTCCTGACCGGCCCGCTTACTTACTCGGCGAGTCAGATGTTCGCCCGTTACTGTCAGACATTGGGAATCGGTCTGACGGCCGGACAACATTGCGGTGGGTATACGGAAATTTCTACGGGAAATACGGCTAAAATCACATTACCTCGGTTAAGCCTATTGGAGTTCGAAGTTCCGTTCGGCGTTACCCGGATATGCAAAGAGGATGATCCCTACGATTATCCTCCGGTAGACATTCCGATCGACCATCCGTTCGAGGAGTGGCTGAAGCGGGAGAACCGCAGTCTGGACCGGCTGATCGGGATGATCCGGTTAGGGACAGTACAACAACAGAGTCCCGGTATCGCGGTTAATGAATAATTTCGACTTCAATGCTTTAAAAATAATTGTGGCCCTACTCAACACCAGGGCCACAATTAAAACAACATATTTATTATCAAACTCTTAGGAAATACAAAAGACTTTGTCGACAAGTCCTAAATTAACTTATTTACTAATTTTAAACACTTTGATTTATGAAAAAACTTCAAAGAATTGAATTGCCCAAGATGGACCTACATCCGGATCATCGGCTTTCATCCGAAGATATGGGCTTTATTCACGGCGGAGCCGGTTGCATTTGCAACAAGAGGCCATTCAATCTTAATGGGGGTTGCGCTTGCAACAATAAAAAATTCGGCATTTGCAGCGGTGTAGATGGAGGAGGCAGTGGACCTGGCAACGGATGTACAACGAATATTGGATACAAATAACGTAGCACTATTAAAAGACGGGGGCCTTAGTCCCCTGTCTTTTAATCTGACGAACAGTCTGTATAATATAACTGATTTTATGGCCTTCCCCCATTATATACAAGCAGACACTATGGACTGCGGGCCTACTTGCCTCAGAATGATCGCCAAATTTTACGGGAAAACTTATTCGGCACAAACTTTACGTGCAAAATGTCATATTTCCCGTAATGGAGTGTCGATGTTGGGGATAAGCGATGCAGCAGAACAACTCGGTTTCAGAACAAGCGGCGTAAAGATTCCGTGGGAAAAGATGCGCGATGAAATTCCGTTACCTTGTATCGCCCATTGGGAACAGGATCATTTTGTTGTGGTTTACGACATCAAACGGAAAAAGAACGGCAAAGATCTGATTTATGTATCCGACCCTGCCCAGATGCGGCTGGTTTATACGAAAGATGAATTTTTGAGATATTGGTACTCGACAGAAGTAAAAAATGAAAAGGTAGGAACAGCTTTATTGTTGGAACCTACACCAAAGTTTTATCTCGAAGACGATGAAAAACAACCCGGACTAAGGCTCAATTATTTATTACAGTATTTGCGACCATACAGGAAATTTATTGTCCAACTGTTTTTGGCAATGATAACCGGAAGTATCGTCAGTCTGATATTTCCGTTTATCACGCAGTCTGTCGTCGATTTCGGTATCAATAACAGCAATCTGAACTTCATCGTTGCGGCTTTGGTGGCACAAGTCGTTTTAACGTTAGGACAGACTGCCAACGGGCTAATTCAAGGATGGCTTTCCCTGCATATCACGACCCGCATCAGCGTTGCTTTCATATCCGACTACCTGAATAAACTGATGCGGCTCCCTATCTCGTTTTTCGACACGAAAAAACTGGGGGACATCATGCAGCGCATCGGAGACAATGATCGCATACAATCGTTTCTTACGGGCACATTGATCAGTATCATATTCGCTGTTTTCACATTCATCATCTATACCGTGATAATGGCTCATTATCACGCACACATCTTACTTATATTTCTCACAGGGAGTATTCTATATGCTCTTTGGGTCACAATCTTTTTGAAACAACGCCGCAGACTCGATTTCAAACATTTCAAACAAGCCGCTGACAATCAAAATGTTATTGTTCAGTTAATCAGTGGTATGCAGGAAATAAAACTGAATAATTGCGAAAAACAGAAACGTTGGGAATGGGAACGAATACAGGCCAAATTGTATAAAATCTCTATCAAGTCCATGACATTGGGACAAACCCAAATGGTGGGTGGCTTGTTTATAGACCAAACAAAAAATGTAATAGTCTCCTTTTTAGCTGCTAAAGCCGTAATCGACGGAGATATGACACTGGGTATGATGATGGCCATGCAATACATTCTGGGACAACTGAATGTACCGATTTCTCAATTTATCGGATTTATTCAGGACGCGCAGGATGCAAAAATCAGCACCGAACGACTGAATGAAATCAATGACATGGAAGACGAGGAACCGATTAAAGAAGATAAAATACAGGATATTCCCGCTCATAAGGATATTGTACTGAAAGACGTAATGTTTCAGTACAATGGACCGCATTCCGAAAGGGTATTGGACGGTATAAACCTGACCATACAGGCGGACAAAGTGACGGCAATTGTCGGTATAAGCGGAAGCGGTAAATCGACTTTGCTGAAACTGCTGTTGGGGTTCTACAAACCGGTCGAGGGTGAAATTACCCTGAATGATATTCCTTTGAACCGATACAGTGATTCCAAATGGAGACGTAATTGCGGTGTCGTCATGCAAGAAGGATTTATTTTCTCCGATTCGATAGAATACAATATCGGCATTATCGATGAAATCCCGAATCGAGAAAAAGTACAGGAAGCGGCCAAAACGGCCAATATCGAACCTTACATTGCACGGTTGCCGCTGGGATACGACACATTGATTGGAGCAGAAGGACAAGGAATCAGTACGGGACAAAAACAGAGGCTTTTGATTGCAAGAGCTGTATATAAGAATCCTGCATATCTTTTTTTCGATGAAGCGACCAACTCTCTCGATGCAAACAACGAAAGGGTCATCATGGAAAACATGAATCATTTTTTTAAAAACAGAACAGTCGTAATCGTTGCACACCGTCTGAGTACGGTAAAAAAGGCGGATAATATTGTCGTTTTAGACAAGGGGAAAATAGTAGAACAAGGCAATCATGCCGAACTCGTAGCTCGTAAAGGCGCATATTATAATCTGGTGAAAGACCAGCTCGAATTGGGATATTAAGCGGAATAGTCATGCCGAGATCATTACATAGCGAAGAAATACAGGAAATCATGGGACGCATCCCCGGCTGGGTTGTCCGTTGGGGCATTTCGGTGATTTTCTCGTTGTTTGCCGTCCTGTTGCTTATATCTTTCTTTTTCAAATATCCGGAAACGATCGCTTCGTCCATTGTCATAACGACTTCGAATCCTCCGTCCGATCTTATCGCCCGATCTACCGGGAAAATCGAGTATTTATTGGTCGAAAATCAACAGGAAATAAAAAAAGACGATATTATCGCCGTACTATTCAACACGGCCGACTATCGTTCCGTACTGAAACTGGAGAAGCTTTTGACGGATTCAGTCGAATCGATACAGTCTGGTGCGACGATCTTAACAGAGGACATGGGTCAATTGGGTGAACTTCAGTCATACTATTCCGCCTTAAAAAAAAGCATTCAAGCATATACTCATTATATGCAGATGCAGGCTATCCCTTTGCAGAAACGGCATATCGAAAATCAAATCGTCATGTTGAAAAAAAGCATAGCAACACGAAACGAGCAATTGAATATCCTGCAAAAAGATAAAAATTATGAATTGGAGAATCTCAAAAGGGATTCTGTATTGTACCAAGCGCAAGCATTGACAGAAGCCGAATACGAAGCGACCCAACAAAAATTACTGCAAAAAGAGTTGTCGGTTACAAGTCAACAAGACGCACTGATTTCTGCCCAAAACGAGATATTAAGTCTGGAAAAACAACTGACGGATTTGACGATCCAATATGACAACGAACTGAATGATTTTCAGCTTCAATTCGACGAGCAAAAAAATCTGTTATTGGCTCAGATCAAGCTGTGGAAGGACAGTTACATTTTGTGTGCACCGAATGATGGGAAAGTTACATTTACAAAATACTGGAGCGTGAACCAGAATATAACGACCGGTGATCGCTTGGCTACACTGGTCCCTCAAGACTCTTTACATATTATAGGGCGCATGATAGTCCCTTCCGCCGGGTTCGCTAAAGTGAAAATAGGTCAACAAGTCAATGTCAAATTAAGCGGCTTCCCGTACATGGAATACGGTCTGCTCAAAGGACGATTAGCCTCTTTGTCGTCCGTTCCTGAAGTAGACGAATCCGGCACAGAAGGATATATAGCAGAGGTTATATTCCCGGATGGTCTGATCTCCAGTTACAAAAACCGGTTCCGTTTTATTCAGCAAATGGATGGAACAGCGGAAATAATCACTAAAGACACCCGTTTGATCGAACGTTTCCTGCAACCTTTGAAATCTTTATTCGAAAACCATTAAACCTTTCCTCGATATGCGATTATCCGTTGCCATGTGTACCTATTTTGGAAAAGACTATATTCGGGATCAACTACTATCCATTCATCGACAAACCGTTCCTGTCGATGAAATTGTGATTTGTGATGACTGTTCGGAAGACGATACCGTAGAAATTATCAGAAAACTTACGAAACAATACGATCTTCCTGTCCGGCTATTTATCAACGAGTGGAATTATGGATATAAGAAAAACTTTGAACAAGCGATTTGCCGCTGTACGGGTGACATTATTTTTCTATCCGACCAAGATGACACCTGGATTCCGACCAAAGTCGAAACCATTGTAAATTATTTCGATCGGAACCCGGATAAGAACTTTGTATTTACGAACGCAACCCTCATCAATTTTTCCGGTGCCGAATGTTATTCCCAAACACTGTTCGATGCGTTAGGAATGGACAAAAAAACATTACATAGATTCGATCAAGGATATGTATTGGAAACATTGGGAATTAACTGTCGTGTAACGGGTGCAACTGCTGCATTCCGGGCATCTTTGATTCCTTATTGTATTCCGCTTCCCATGAGCATCGTACACGATGAAGCCATTGCATTATCATCCGCATTTCAAGGGAAAATAGGATATATCAGTCAATGCCTGATAAAATACAGACAACACAGTGATCAGACACTTGGAATCGCTCAAGCTCTGAAAAGACGGAAAATGCACTGGGACAATACGACAAACATCATGATGTGGCATAGAAATTTGGCCGAACCGTATGATCTGAGGACTAAAAACAAGTTGGATTTTATGTATCGGCGTTATTGGGCCATACGCTCGTCATGGGCCATATTCAGGCTTTCCCATTTATATTTTCTGGGATTATACCGAAAATACGAAACTTATCCGCAGAGAACATTTTGGTGGGATATAAAATCGAGGTTCGTCTACCTTTTCGACAGATTAAAGGTATCGCTGGGGTTAATAACAAATTATTAATTATGAAATCAAGAATAGTCAAGATCAATAAACGTCGTTCAAATGCCATCTTCCTGAAATCTTTTGGCGGACGATATAAAATTTCAGTCGATGAATGTGCTGATTTGTCTTTTGTTTTAAAACGAAAACACCTTTTGAACGATCAATGGGTACTGAGCTTCGACTATAAAATCTCCTTTTATATTGCGGTTTTTATATTTGTCATCAACGGGGACGAAAGGATTCGGGTCAGGAATATTCTTTACTCTCCCAACTGGAATTCTTTTTCGATTGATTTAACAGAATATAAAGACTCGATAGCCGAACATATTTTGACAAATTACAGAGTCGCCATACATCTTTTAGTAGTACCTCAAAGACTATCCACAACATTCGAAATAAAAAACATCCGGTTACGGCCTCGTACCGAAAAAGAAGAAAAGAGAGCCGCTTCCCGTTCTTTTTACCTGACCGAAAGGCAAAAACAACATTTTTTCGATTTGCCGGCTTATCTGTATGATTATGCTTTTTCATCTCAGATCGTAAAAGTCAGAACATATGAGACCGAGATTACGATCGAGGGAACGTTTGGCGATAAAATGCCGAACGCCTCATTGTATCTTTGTGAAATACCCCTGTTTAAAGATTTGTCAGTCGAGTCATTGGAAACAATAAAAGAACTTACACCTAAAACCGAGCCATTTGAAATAACCGTACCACGAATTACCACGCAATACGGACAACCTTATGATCGAATTTATTCCAGATGGGTACTGGCATACCAATACAATGAACAACTTTTTATTTGTTCATCCGCCCGATATGCCGATACATTTCAATTAAAACGGCCCTCTTTCCCTCAATGGACGCCTAAAACAAAAAAAGGTATAGGTGGATTCAAATTCAATCATCTGGCATCCGATATAGAAGATCTGAACATTTCTTATATAACATTCAACATCCGGATCAATAATTTTTTAAGGCTCAATCCCGGACAGAATTGTATTCCATTCGAATACCAAGGAAAAACATATTATGCTGATAAACGAAAGATTGACAAATACGATCAAACGTTATTGTATGCCGCACAACATAATATTAATGTATCTGCAATCATCTTAGTTTACCCGGAACTATGGAGCCGAGACCCGCACGTCGGTCGAATACTCGAACATCCCGAATACCAACGTTCAGGAGTATATACTATGCCTAACATGACGAATATCGATTCGTTCAATTTGTATGCGGCTGCGATCGATTTTCTGGCAGCCCGGTATAATCGACCGGATAGTAGATACGGAAGGATTCATCGGTGGATCGTTCATAACGAGGTAAATTCAAATGGAATATGGGTCAGTGCAGGAAATAAAACGCCGATGGAATTTATGGATATATATATCAAATCCATGCGCTTGATTTATTATACGGTCCAAAAATACAATGATGACGCAGAGGTTTTTATCTCTCTCGATCATTTTTGGGCTATCAATTACGAAAAAGATACGAACTGTTATCCAGCACAAGAATTATTAGAATTGTTATTAGATTATTGTAAAGTCGAAGGTGATTTCAAATGGGGAATAGCAATCCACCCTTATCCGGAAGACTTGATCAACCCTCGTTCTTGGGAAGACCCCAAGGCCAAATTCTTTTTCGGTACTCCATATGTGACGTTTAAAAATCTGGAAGTCTTGGATAAATGGATCAAAAATCCCGATACGTTTTATAACGGACAAAAAAGGACCTTGTTTTTATCCGAACAGAATCCAAATTCGCTCGACTACACCGAAGCCGCATTACAAGAGCAGGCTGCCGGATTGGCTTTTGCGCTCAAAAAGGTAGAGGCACTCAGCGGTATCGATGCTTATATCGCACATAGTTGGATTGATGCACCTTATGAAGGTGGACTAAAAACAGGTCTAAGAAAATATCCTGACGATCCGGTGGACCCTTATGGTCGCAAACCGGCGTGGTTTGTCTTCAGGGACTGGGAAACACCGCAGGAGGATGAAACTTTCGAGTTCGCAAAAAAACAGATTGACATAACGTCATGGGATCAAATTTTCCATGACGTAAAAGACGAAGAACAACAAAACAAGATAAAAAAAGAGAACGCATTGAATGTATACATTTAGTTATCAGCTATGAGTTGGAGCCCCCTATTTACAGATACCCTATGCGATTCGATATGGAAAAAGATACATGAAATCGCAAGCATTTTTCTTCATACAGACAGCTCGAATCCCTTTCTGATGCACGGAGATATAGGAGACATTCTATTTTTGTTCTACTATTGCTCAGAAACGGGAAATGAAGAATATTATGAAAAGACAACACGTCTTTTCTTCGATTGTATTGACAAACAAAAACCTTTACTTAAAACAGATAAGGATATAGAATCTTTATCATCGTTTGAAAACGGATTGAGCGGATTCGGCTGGAGTCTTACCCACTTTCAGGCGCAAGAAATTACATCCGGGGATGTATTCGACACAATGGGAACGGTAGATCCTCAAATTCTGCGTAGTATGATTTACCACGTACAGAACGATCGATACGGTTTTTTGCAAGGGGCGTCCGGAATAGCTCTCTATTGTTTAAATAAACCTGACAGATTTGCTAAAGAATATTTGAACCGTTTCGTATGGGAGCTTTATAAACGAATATGTTCGAACAAACTGGACGGCTCCGATGATTTCAGTATTCCTACAGGACTGGCCGGTCTTTGGTGCGTTTTACAAAAATTAGAAAACAGATATTTCCGCATAGAATATCTATCCGATATTATTGATTATCTTACAGATATATTTATTCAGCATAAGACGGTCGAACTAACTGCAAAAAAAGGAATAATACCCGGTTGGAACCAAAGCGAAGTCGGTTTGTTATGGACTCGCTTCCAAATTTCCCAGACCAAATCGCAAGCATTGGAACAATGGGAAGATTACGGGAAGCTATATTTAGATAATGACGATTGTTTTGAAGCTGGACTGTATGGTGGAAATTTCAGTCTGGGACACCTGTTCAACCGGATATATCAACAAACCGGAGAACTACAATTCAAACATTTTGCCGAACGGTTCTTTTTAAAAGGGTTGCAGCATGTCAACTATACGGAACCTCAAACCGGGTATAACGTGTGGAATACCGGAATCAATAACGTTTATGGATTTCACAGGGGAGTGCTCGGTGGTTTGGCGGGTATCGGTCTGGCATTGCTCAGTACCGTATCCGATGAGTCTCCCGATTGGGATGAATCATTATTATTGTCATAGGCAGGAATAACCGATGAAACAGACGCTTATCCTTATATTTACCTTTATTATTACGGTTCAAACATGTTTTACGCAAAAGGTGTGGACTTTGCGGCAATGTATCGATTATGCGTTGGAGAACAATATAGAAATTAAGCAAACCGAACTGAATGGGCAATTGATCGAAAACAATCTCAATACAGTAAAGAACAGCAAATTGCCGGATTTGTCTGCCAGTTTAAGTCACACCAACTACTTCGGCCGTGGACCTTCCCGCGATGGGACTTATCAAGATAATAACCAAATGTCATCTTCTGCAAATGTCACCGCCAGCTTGACGATTTTCAGTGGAATGCGTATCAAACATGAAATTAAAAGTTATACACTCAATCTGCAAGCGGCATTCGAGGATTTAAAAAAAGCTAAAAATGATGTCGCATTGAATATAACGGCTTATTATCTGAAAACATTACTTTGTAAGGAGTTAGTTAGAATTGCTGAATCCCAAGTCGAGATCAGCCGTCAGCAAGTAGAAAGAAGCCAATTGTTAACGGAAAATGGGAAGAGTTTGAAATCCGAGCTGATGGAGAGTAAAGCATTATGGGCAAAAGATAAATTGAATTTAACTCAATGCAAAAACGATTTATCGAGCGCCATTCTTGAATTGAGTCAAGCTTTGAACAGAAAATCGTCTGCCGGATTCGATATTGAGGAACCGCAAAGCGAAATGCTTTTGGTCGAAGCACTAAATAGTTTACATAAATGCGATACTGCGGTTCTGTTCGCAGAATCCGATCATCGCCCAGAAATCAGATCGGCCAAGTTACAAATCCAAAGTAGCCGGCATGATTTACGAATAGCTCAAGCAGCACGATATCCGTCTGTTTCTCTGAGCGGAGGGTATAGCAATAGTTATTACTATTCGTTTATCACCGGCTATAATAACGCAGCCTTCCGTAATCAATTAAAAAACAATGGCAATGAATATATCGGATTAAATATTTCCGTACCGATTTTCAATAAGTTGGCTACTCGTAACCAGATCCGTAATGCACGAATCAATATCAAACTTCAGGAATTGAATTTAGAAAACGCAAAAATGGCACTGCGGAAAGAAATTGAAACTGCTTACCATAATGCAGAAACATCATATGAAAAATATTTATCTGCACGAGAATCTTTTGAAGCAGCCCGAGAAGCATTTCATTACGAAAACGAAAAAATTGCCGTAGGACGTTCTACACTTTTTGATTACAACGATGCGAAAACACGAATGGAAAAATCGGAATCTGAAATGATGCAGGCTAAATATGAAGTTATCTTCAATTGTAAGATCTTAGATTTCTATAATGGCTCTAAATTATAAAATGGAACCATTTCTTTCGTCTGTAAAATTTAGAGCCGGAAATAACAACTTCCCGGCTTTAGCCACAATTGAAAAAGATAAATCCCCTTAGTTTTTAATAGACTCCCGAAAAATCTTAGACGGCTTAAAAGACGGTATGCTGTGGGCAGGAATGACGACAGTGGTCTGTTTGGAGATGTTCCGAGCGACTTTCGATGCCCGTTGTTTCACAATAAAACTACCGAATCCTCTCAAATATACGTTCTCATTTTTACATAACGATTCCCGAACATTTTCCATAAAGGATTCGATTACAGCGCCGACTTCTTTTTTGTCGATACCGGTATTTTCGGAAACCTGTCTTATTATATCTGCTTTTGTCATTGTATTATTAATTTTAGTTCGTAACGGATGATATTTATAGTCTTTCATCTTGTGAGATGTAAAGATAGACAAATTTTTCCACTTTTTATAATTTAGTATTTCATAGTATATTATAGAAAGTACGAAATATCCAATTCTATATTTATCGATCAAGCTGCCGTATTTTATCTTGATACTGCTGCTCGACTTGCCGCTTTAAATGCAGCATCTGGGGATTGAAATGCCAGAAGTCTTCGACTTTCCGGCGGTTGAAATTGGAGTCCGCGATTCCTCGCTTCACCTTGTCGAGCCACTCTTCGAAGCTTTTG
>ENA-ORTZ01001424-ORTZ01001424.1-human-gut-metagenome-genome-assembly--contig:-NODE-1424-length-13859-cov-10.037444_pt1 | contig 13859 bp, 19 predicted proteins | sample MGYA00242075_ERZ509199 | MGnify/ENA primary metagenome ERZ509199 (study PRJEB26280, sample SAMEA2338824) | human gut metagenome | biome: human gut; feature: human-associated habitat; material: faeces...
AATTATTTAGAATATTTCAACATTTTTGATGTGTGTTATATTTATAAAGTTTTCGGATGTGATATTTTCATATGTCCCGTCAGTTAATTTTATTTTAATACCGTTCCATGTTAAACTATTATTATCTATAGCAACGCTTACACGCAGAATATAGAACACACCATTAATTATTTTTGTTATATTAGCTATGGAGCTTTTACTATCACCATACATTAATATGCTATTACCACCGTCGAAAGTTATTTTAATTGTTGAGCTAGCCAGTATACTATCGTCAGTAATTTTTGTTTTAACATTTGGCTTAATAGCACTTAAATTATCAATGAAAACATGTCTGCCATTTCCAATAAAACCTTTAAATTTTGAGGTATATATTGAACTTTTGAAAATATTGTTATCTGGCACTCTATAAGTGCCGTTATCGTTTGTACTAATTACAATGCCGCCACCACCAATATTAACAATACCTGGACCTTTATGCTTGCAATCGTTAAAGTTTATAAAGCCACTACTATTTACACATTTAACATTATATGTGCACTCATTGCTAAATGTAACGTTGTTAAATACAACATTAATCATTAATTTTGTAGAATTAATAAACACGTTTGCTGTTCCATCATCAAAGTTAATAGGATCGCTTGTTATAAACTCTAAATTGTTAAATGAAATATTACCGTCACTAATTCTAAAAGAACCGTCTATTTTACCGTTAGTAATTCTTATATCACATCCACAAATATTTTCAATGATAACATTGCCTTCAACAGTTGACTGTAATATAATATTGAATTTACCAGGCCTACATGCTTTAATTACATTAAGAGCACTATCAATATCAGTAAATGGTTTATTTTCCGATCCGTCAGGGACGCCAATGAATGATTTATTTACGTATATTTGATTTATGAAAGTGTTTGTTTTGTTGTATGTTGTTTGAAAAAGCCCAAACAAAGGACACTTAAAAACGTTAATTCTATTATATGCACTGTCGGTTTTAATATTGTTACTATTATTAAAGTCATTATTAAGTAAATAAACAGTGTTATTATAAATAACAATGTCCTCTATTTCATAGAGGTTATATAAATTTTTAATTCCGTTAACTAAAGAGCATCCACCATAAAAGTTACCGTCATGAGTGAATAATAAAATATAGTTTGGTCTACTTGTTATAAGGTAAATAAAGTTATCGTCAATGGTTCCACCCTGCCAAGTACCGGTTACGTTATAGTTTAAAGTGCAAAGTATATTATTATCTGTGACGTTATACACCTTTTTATTTGATGCAATAACGTATAATTTATTTTTATTAATTCCTATAGCGCTAGGATATTCTATATTTGTTGTGATTTCTCTTTTAAATGTGAGTGTTTCAGCATCAATTACTGTTATATTGGAGTTACTTACATACTTGTCGTTAGAATATTCGAGTGCATTTAATGAATAAATTTCATTAGTATTTTCGTTAAAAACTAGGGAATTAGCGTGATAGTAATTACCTTGTAATACTCCTACCAAACTTTTAGTTTCTTTTGAATATTTCATAAAAAGTGTTGAATTTGTGTTAATTTTAGTTGCAGAAATGAAATGGTATTTATCATTTGAACATATACCTTGTGCATAATATCCAAAATATTTAATATAATCGTAAATTTCAAATACACCTTCAAAAGTAAATTTGTTTTTAAATAATTTATTTAATATCTCATTAAATTCACCGCTTTCGATCATTTCATTCAATTTGTTATTAATTTCTTCCTGTACATCCAGATTTTTAAAATAATCCTGTACATAATTTTTTAGATCGTTAAAAGCATCCTGCAATGTGTCAAAACTTTTCTGCATAGCTTTCCACTGAGCAATAAGTTTGTTAAATTCCTGTAAAAACCAATCCTGATTAAGCTCGTGAAAATTAGTGTAAGGCCCTAAATTTTCCATACTCATAAAATATTACCTCCTATCAATATACCATTAAACAAAAATTTTCGATGAAACTTTCGGCAATTACATCGTACAAATTAAATACGACTAAATCTCTTTCGCTCTGTATCATCTGCTGTGACGTAGTAACACCAATGTTTCCATGCGCTCGTCCTGTTCTTGTGTGCTTTCCGGATCTTCCGTCATTTACATTTTCTTTTTCTGTGTTGGTAATACTTCCATTTTCTGTTGTATCTCCGTCTGTGATCTGTTTTGCATGATCAGCAAGACCTGCATTGAAAGCTGTATTTTGATCTGTTATGTTAACGTTGTTCATTATTTCATTTGTGCTAGTGCTTTTTATGGTGTTATCTCTAGCACTGGAAGTTGTTTCGTCGTCAGTATCCGTCCAATCTTCCATACGATCGTAATTTTCTATCGGATTATATTCTAACACTGTAGTATCATATAACTTTTTCCAGTTGATCTGATACTTGTTACTCCATATTGCGATACGATTTTTCAAGTATGTAAAATCTGGATATAAAATCTCCAACTCTCTCGTCCGCATCAAAATCGCATCAATAGCAATCTGTTTCACAAGCCCCTTAGGAACATTGAATCCATCAAACAATGTGTTATCATAGTTATATAATCCTTCAACGGTTAATAAACTCAATCATCATCACCTCCTGATGTTTCACGTGAAACATTTTCATTCGGGTTGTGTCTCCAATTTACAGACACTTCAACGTCAAACATCTTTTTAACATCTGCACAACTTTTCTGCCATCCATCCAACCACATTTCCATTCTGGTTGACGTTTCTACGTCATTGCTCTCAGCTTCGGAAGATATCATTCTCTCTTTTTTATCCGATCTGGCAGAGGGAATACCAACCTCTGTGCAAAACAACTCTTCCAATCTTCTCAGAGTGTCCAGAACATCACCTGCAATATAGTTCTGACGAAGATTATTCACAAAATAATCCCACGGTTCCTCCGTCTGATCTCCTCTCTGAATCCTCAATTTCTCATCATAGAAAACAGCCAACTCACCCCTCATTACCTGATCCATGACTTTTTTCAGACTTTCCGCTCCCGCTTTATTCCTTGCTCTGAATACATACGCAAGCTTGCTGTTCATTACGTTCATGTCCAGAGATTCCATAGCAATAGCCATTTCATTCGCGTATCTTCCGACAAGATCCATGATCCCACCATAGTCAGCGGTACACTTAAAAAGGACACACTGCTCACCAATAACAGGCTCAATCACACCTTTTAACAAGGGATTGCTGATGACCGCCTGCGCCGGTCTGTAAAAAACATTGTACCCCTTAAGTGTGCATCCCTGTGGAATTACACCAAACTTGTCAGTATTGATGATAGCAACTGTGCCCCAACAATATAAACAATACAAAAAATAATCTTTATCCCAGTTATCCGGTACTTCCCATTTCATTACAGATATGGCTTTCTGCAATAAATACCTCTGAAAATACCAAAACAACTGAGTATTTTTGCAATGGTTAGTGCTCGGGCTTATGCTACTATTATACTGATTGATATAATTATACATCACAGGTGCACCAACACCTGTATCACATCCAAACATATATCCACCTCCTATAAGCTATTAAAATAATCAAACCACGCTCTAGCATATCCGGCACGTTCCTGATGTATACTAGCAGGTCTTTCATAGTTTGCCTGAAAAGCAAGTGCAAGATATCCTGCATCCTGTGTGCTAACACTCCACTCTCTCCAACTTAAAGGGTACGCACTTGTACTATACCATTGTGGCTCGATACCCCAGTTTTTAATTCCAGAACTTTGCTGAAACTCTGCAAAAATAACACTCATTTGTTTCTGACCATCATACCAATCATCATGACTTCCATATAACACATCAAGAACATTATACAGAGCGGTCGGCGGTGTCCACTGCACAAGCCCGTGTCCAGTACCACCAATTTCAATCAACGCCGGATTGAAAGTGCTTTCCTGTTGAATATTGCCACATAATCCTGCAATAGCATTTACGCTCCAACCCTGCGATTTGAAAAAATTTAAAATCACAGTTGCGTTATTTATGGCTTTTTCGTTGTTTCCACATAGGTTAGCGGTGGGATTACCAAAATACTCACTGTTTCCTCCAACCTGCCAATCACCACCGGAAAAAGGCCATCTATACACTCTCCAATAGTGTATCGTACTTTCCCACACTGTGTATGTATTAATACTCACCTGATCAGGCAATGGAAGTTTTTTGCTGTGCGCACCCATAGAGTGTGTTTCATCATACATCATTTCTGTGTGTTGATGACCTCCGAGTGAAGGGTCATGTATCCACAGAATATCACCTTTTTGAAATTTGAAATCAGTATAATCGGCAGGTAATATTATTTCCTCAAAACCGAGATTTTTCAGTATCGTTGGCATTGATTCCGTGGTGAATGGCCATGCTGTCAAATTGACTTCAAAACCTGCATGCCCCAGCCCATAGAAGATTAAAGAGCTACAATCATAGTAAGTTATTCCATTGACTGTTTGCTCATTTCTGTAGTCCTGATTGTATCCTACGTCTGGAGCATTGCAACGGTCAACGATCCATTGCCACGCTTGTAGCATCAACCCACCGATTCCGCCTGCTCCGCCTGATCCCCACGGGTTCTGCCCTGAGTTAGCACTTGTCATAATCGCAACGAACATTGAAATATTGCTTGCAGGAAAGCTACGCATAATATACACCCCCCTCAAGGAATTGTTTGATCTGTTCTTTTTCGTTTCTGGTTGCACCGGGTACGTTAATCGAACCATTTTCAACCACGTAATACCCAGTGCCAAGCTCCTGCATTGTGCCGTTTTTCATGTAGGGCCTACCATTATCCGCTCGATCTTCATCCGTGATCTTATAGAACGTTTCAATAACGAAAGGTATGCGTGCTATTGATAACAACGTACCATTAACACCTCTTGTATGTACATCGGGTATCGCACTCTCAACTGCATTTGCAACTCCTGACGCACTTCCCAAAAAATTGCCCGAAAATAAATTCCCGATGCTACTTAATAAACTACTTCCACTTTCGATGATATTCGCTCGTAAGTCGCTCACTTGTATGTTAACTCCAATCTGTGCATAACCACTATATAAAGTAACACCTCCTGCGCTTACTGACATAACACCAACACCGCTCATGCAGTCAATAGTTTCGCTGACTGTTACACTCTCAGCACTTGCGACTTTTCCACCGTCAATCTCAAACGTACCCCATGGATCTATGGTCAACTGTATTCTGCGAAACGGTGAAGCATTGAGAAATGTTCCACGTGAAACCTGTGGATGCTGAGAAATCGGCATGTCAAAAGACCTGCTATAAAAAGGCTTATTACCTAACTTCAAAGCAGTCACATCGCAAGACCAAAAACCAAACTTAACCTCTGAAACCTGCGTACTTCCTGCACCAACATTTTCACAAGGAAACCACATAACACTTGTCAGATATTGAAACGGATTGAACAAACATTTCAGCAAACTATCCGTGATCTGCTGACCTGAGATGTTCGCCCAATCAAGAGTGGAAAATATCTTTGAGCAAAAATCTGCAAAGTTAGTAGGAATAAACGCATAGAAATTGGTAAGTCCATCCTCACCTACAATGCCACATACAAAATAGCCCTGATTCAGTCCATATTCAGCAACCGGAAATAAACCCTCGTTAACAAATGTCCTTTTCTTCACAGGTGTTGACAGTGTTGGGTATAAAGTATCCATGACATCGCCGTCAAAACTAGTGGAACTCCGAATAAAAAACAAGTTACTTGCCTGTATTGTATCACGATACGTTGCTAACACATCCACAACGCAATGTGCAATCCATGTATTGTTTCTATACTCCCAATCCTCAACCCAGTATGACCTACCAAATTCTTCGATCTCACAATAGTTCCAACTCGGCGCCGATCCTCCATTTCTTAATATGATCTGCGGATTTTCAATAGAACATGGTTCATTTATATTACAGGAAACGGCGGTAACATCACCGCCGACAATTTCTGTAGAATTAACTCTTTTGCTTGCCGTTTTAAAGTTGACTGTTACCGCCATTATATACCCTCCTATTCCAGAACAAAAACAATGCCGTTCTCTGTAAGATCATTCCAATAACGATCTGTGAAATGATAGTAGATATTCCAATATCCTCCTGCGCTATTGAAAGGCGTTGTGCTACTCCACTGCCTGATCGTAGTGAGGCCCATAGCCTCTTCGTCAAACAGTACTGCAAAAATATTGCTCATTGCCTGAGCTTCTCCCTTTTCAACACTTCCATCCGGATTCATAACTGAAGGCGTTACATTAATATCCATCGGACTGTCAAGTGTCTGCCAGAAATTAACCTTTTCATTTGTCGCAATTTTGAGATACTGGTCATGGAACGTGTTACTCAGAACCGTTGTATCTGCGGTATGAAGATCAGGGCTGAACATCATAATGTTCTGCATACGAAGTGGTGTATGTCTTGCGATCTCTTTTCCAGTGATGTTAGCATGGAATCGTGTCGATCTCTCAGTGAAGAAATCCATGTATGTCATGATCTTCGCACACGCCCAACGGTAAAAACTCGGGAAATTCTCCGCTTTTCTTACATCATTAGCGGTTAACTCTGTTCCGTTCTCTGCATTGTACATCGTGAGCAACTTAACAACATGCTCTCCGGTATAACCCGCTGTTGATGCCGTAACGCCTGTCTGCCAGATATTTTTTGCTCCGATATAGTTAGCAACGCACGCCCTTGCCATGCTCTCATGAGCCTGTTCGATCATGTCCATAGTATTCTGAGTGTACATGGAAATGAACTGACCGAACTCGTCAGGATTACGAAACGCCTGATCTAACTGATCTCTGAAATAAGTCCTGTGTCTCTGGAATACCTGACCGCCGTAGAAATTGGTCTGTAAAACTTTACCTTTTTTGATTTTGTACATGTCGACCGCTGTGTCATCATCAAGTGGCTGTCTCTGATCGTTTTCCCAATCATCGTCCAGCATCCCCAACTTACGCACATGGTTTCCCCACTGCTGTGTAGTTCTTCTCAGCCCCTTAAATTTAGCGTTGTATGGTCTTACGGAAAAGATCGTCCTGTCTAATACCTGAGAAATGCTGTTCATAATCCTGTCATTACCCACAAGTAACGCTGTCTGTGCCTGTGCTACGAACGAACTTGTGTCCGTTGCTTTCATAGTTTCAACGCCTGTGGCCTGTTTAACGATATCATTCAGCACTGTGCTGATCTGATCGAAACTTAATGTATTCCCCATTATTTTTCACCCCCTGTCAATCCATCATAGTTTGGCGGATTGATAATGCTTGCTATAGCATCTTCTGTTGTAACCTGTTTGGGAACTGTGTTCTGCATCAGATTAACGTTGTTACTCTGTACCGCACTTGTGAGATTTTTCAACGCACTCAGCACATCATTCTGATCACCGATCTGCTGAATCTGCTGTGTCTGTGCCTGTGGATATAACTGAGGCTGTGCCTGTGTCTGTGGAAACTGCTGTGCATATCCCTGTACACCCTGCACCGGTGTCTGTACCTGCTGATAGTTCTGTGGCTGTGGCTGTGGCTGTGGCTGTGGCTGTGGGGCACGCTGGGTAGCTGTTCCCGACATTGTGAGGATTTCCTCTTTCGTGAATCCCGCTGTAATTAGTGTGATAAGATTATCGAGTGTCATATCTTGTAATCCCTCCTTAGATAATTTTTATGTGAAAATCCGGTGGAAATGATACCGTCATGTTCGTAAGTGACTGCATACCAGTTTCCAGAATAACATCCCAGACAGATGCATTTAGTTTTTTTCGGCATTTCTGCGATAACTGTTCCGTCTGTACTAGGCTCTGCCCTGATCATCAGAGGTTCTGTGTTCGTTGTGACGATGTACACACCTCTGATATTTTTGTTGTAGTTAATCGTCATTCTTTTCACTTCCTGTAATATGGTCTGTGAGTTTTGTGAGTGCCTGAGTGTTATTGTTGAGTGCGTCTATCATGTTTTTCATTTCTTCCTTGTGAGCATCCGTTTCTTTCTGCCATAAGTAGAAAGTCGCAATAAGGCATGCACAAGGCACACCAATGTTACTGATAAGAGTTGATAACGAGTTAACGTCCATATTTCACCTCCATTATATATTAGCACAACATATAATATGTTTCACGTGAAACATTAAAGAAAGGTGAGAAATGTTTCACGTGAAACAAAACATATGCAGGCTGTGACACTCTGCATATGTGACGAAAGATTAAGTGTTACAAATTCTTGAGTTGTACATACTCATGCACATTGGATTCTTATGATCCCACGCTCCCGACGTGTTGTACGTGTGCCACGAACACTTGTCTTTCTACGAAAGATTATAACAAATAAAAAAGGACAAGTCAATACTTGTCCTTGAAATAATTTTCAAATAATGATTTTGATGTGATATCCTCGAACGTAATCTTATTTGATAAGTACATATCCCATAAGTACACATAGTCTCTGCGGAAAGCTTTTATATCCTTGTCAGATTGCGTGTATATGGGTGGATTGCCTGAGTTATGCCGTGTGACGTATATCGTATTTTTGTTTTTACGCTCGTATATTGTAATGGAGTCCATGCGACATAATGGGATTAATTCTTTAATATTTGTCGGTTTGATGCCTGTATAATCCGCGGAATAGAACTCATTTCCGAGCGCCATGCGGTTGAAATTGGAATCTGCTCCTGACATTTTATAGAGTGCTGTTTCCTTTTTTCTTTCTGAAATAGGGGAATCGAATAAATTAAAAAGGCCGATCCCTCTTTCCTGCATGATTGATACTGATTGTTTTTTGATATCCATTGCAGATACTTTTTCCATTAAGTTGTTTTCGATGAACATATTACAAGAAAGATTTTCAGAGTTTGAAAAGAGTAAAAACTGAATAGGTTTTTCTCCGTCTAGTTCTCTGTTTCGGTTCATTGTTTCGTACGCATTTTTGAAAGCATATCCCGCATTTTCAACTTTACGTTCCCGTTTTTCCGGTATAAACTCGTCATATATTCCTATCTCTACGTCCGAAGCATCGAAACCACGTAAGTTAGCGAACGTATTTAGAGCGATTGCATAACCTAGAATCGGGCCTGTATACACCAGTTTTCCGTTATCATCTGTGTATGTGTTGTAAAATCCTGCGACATTTTTTCCAATCGTTTTTGGATAGATTGACCATCCCTTGTCTTTGTTAAGCTTCTTAAAAGGCGAAAGTTCTGGAATTTTGATTGTGTCAATCTGCGCCTGCAAGGATCGCATATACACGAAAATTTTCTTGTGTTCAATACAGTATTCGAGACCTCCATAAGTTTTCCCCGTACCTCGTCCGCCCCATACATAATTGAACTTTTGGCCATATCCCAAAACAGCAGGTATCGAAAGATACCCGCTGTTCTCATATAAAGATAACATATTATTTCTGTGGCTCTGGCATAGGAATATTCTTCTCAGTATATCCCATACGGGCAAGCGCACGATCTGGGGAAACCAGCGAGCAAATGAGGTAATCACGGCCTGCTTTTGACTGTCTGTGAAGAACCTCGATGAAAAACATATCTGGAACTTCTTCCATATCGGAAACCCGGTCAACCACATCTGAGAACGATTCTCGGAAAGTTGCTGACTGACCGGAAAATACCTCTCCTGTGTTTGCGTCCTGCACTGAAATGCAGGTTATTTCATTTCCGCTGTTGTCAACTGTTCGATACTCTACCCATGATCCAACACAAATAAGACCTTTGTTTTCAACATTTTTAAGACTTACGATTGCAGGTGATTCAATGAGGTCATACTCTGTGTATGTGTCCAGTGTGGAAGATGATTTAGTAATAGTATACTGTTTCTTTGCCATGATTTAGTTCTCCTTTTCTTTTGGTGATTTTGTAAAAGTTGCGTGCATTAAGAACACCTCAGCATCCATGCCATAGATTTTAGTTTCTTCCTCGTTTCGCTCCCAGTCGATAACGATTCCAAAATTTCTTTTTTTGATCTCTTTGCTGATCTGATCGTCAGTGAGATTTCCAATTAAGACTAATTCTTTTGTAATCTCACATTTGTTCTCTGGATCATAGCAGATAACATTAATTTTGTTAACTGTTAACTCTCTTGTGATTTTCATGTTCTCACCTCCCTGTAATATCTTTACATGAATTATTATAACACATATGTTAATTTTTGTCAAACGTCTCTTTAAATTCTTTTAATGTTCTTGCGTCTGCCAAAATACTACGGTACTCATCTGTTATTCCTATTGTGTAAGTTGACGGTCTGATAACTACATTTTGTGTAATTTTTAAAACATGATTTTCCACGGTGAAATCCCCATAAGGAACGTCATTGTACACGCTTTCAGTTCCTCCTGATCGTAAAAAGGTAAATCCAATTTTGAAAGCTTCAATTCCTCCATGTTCTTCCAACTCATCTGGTGCAAGCTTTTTATTAACTCCTGCGATTGTTGCGTGTAGTTTTCCATCTTTAGTTCTATAGACATATTTTTTAGCACCAATGGTGGAGAATTCAATATACTTATCCTCGAATTCATACACCCCCATATAATGTTTAACGCCATAACAGTCTGTAGCGTATGCGGAATTGGAGATACTTTGCTCTTTTCTCTCAGAATTGTATCTATCAAATAACTCGTCAATATTATCACCTCTTACTTTTATATATTTTACTGAATCCGTATCGCTGTAAACGTAACGATCTCCAACTATGTTTATACCCTCTTTCAATCGCAGGCGTGCCCATGCTGTTACCCATACACCCCATTGAAAAGGAAGAAACGCTGTTCTGTTATATTTAGTGAGTAATGTTTCACGTGAAACATTTTCATCAACTGTATATATGTTTTCTGCCGATTCTGTGAATATTAATGATTGCTTTACTGGTGACTGTACCATCATTCCGTACCCAGCGTTAAGCAATGCCTTTTGCAGATTATAAAAAAGCTCCTGTTCCACTATGCCTTTTAATTCTGTTTTGTCTGTATAATATTTACGGAAAATGTCTTTCAACGGTTCTGGCAGTGATCCGTATTTGCTTTCGTAACACTCTGTTATTTCTAAATTTTTCCATTTGTACTCACGTTTCATTATCTCATAATCAATATCAGTGAGCGTTGTTTCGATATAGTCAGCACTTAAAACACGTCCGTTATCCAATGTTTCACCGGAAACATTTCTACATTTTGAATATGAAATATAGGGTGCTCCGTAATACTTGTCGATCTGTTCAATGCCTATAATTTTACACCGGAATAATAGCGATTTTCCTCTATCCAGTTTCTTCTCTATGTCATTCTCAGTTATTGATCCGATATAAACAAAACGTGTCATAGGGAAAACACAATTCAACACAACGTCAGGATAAGATGATGATCTATCATAAGAACCGATTCCCAGAATCTTTTTACCGTCTGCATGTATCACTGTTCCTGAGTAATAACGATTAGCGTGAGTGTCTCCACCCCGAAACGCCTCCTCTAGCAGATCGAAAACATCTATAGTCGGAAAAATATCCTTGTGTTTTCTGGCCCATCCATACATTGCTTTTTTCGTTTCACGACGTACATAACCGGTTGACGTTAAGGGGAGTGTATATAAATTGTCATTTGACAGTATCATACGTTTATACATTGCTTCAACTAGTCCGATTGTATCGTATGTACTGTACTTTATTTCATAATCGGTTAGTTCTGTCCATGGAAAACGTTTTTTCTCATAATTGAATTTTTCGCCAGATAATTTCTGATGCTCTACTTTCATTTTTGAAGTAAACGTATTTAATGACATGTTTGTCTGCAAATATGAACACCGAAACTCAAACCGCTCTAACATTTCGCATTTCAGTATTTTACGTGATTTTATTGCAAAAACTTCGTCCGGTGAAAACGTATATATACCACGCAAAAACTGAAATTCATATGAAAGGTTATGAACAAAAATCATGTAATACGCATAGTTATCATCATTCATAAGATTATCAAGAAATAACTCAAATTCTGTCCACGTTCTTCCAATTATCGTATCAATATGTAAATCATCAAGAAAAAGAATTGAAAACTGCCAGATATACATTATTGACTGCTCAATATCTTTCAATCTAGTTGTTTCGATATCGAAAGCACACAGGCAATTTTTATAACCTTTTGCTTTTTTACTTCCTTTGTTAGACCTAGTATCATGTAAACATGGTAAATTCTGTATTCTAGTATAATTATATGTGTCAACAGTATACAGATTTTCCATGTGTTACCTCCTACGTTTACGTTCACGTTTACCAGCTTTCCTTTTCTGACGTTTTACTTTTTCTTTCTTTGCTATTCCAGATTTCAATTTTGAAATGTTTCGGGATCCCGTTTTCAGAAATTCCTTATATAGCTCTAACATTTTGCCTGTACTCAGCTTTTCACCATCAGAATATAACTCAACAGCAAAATCAGAATCATATATTCTATCTGATGCAAAATCTCTGAGTTGTTCCATAAAACGCCCAAAATTTAGGAAATCCTCATGCGTTTTTAACTCGGTTCCATACACATCATTTATGTGCTTCATTTGTTCTTTTTCCTGTTTTTTCAATCCTGTTACTGTGGTTCGATCTGATGCTATAATAGTTGCCAGTTCAGATAACAGGTGATAGATTTCTCTATCACTTGTTATATCTTTCAACTGCTTGTAACGTTGGATCGGTCGATCCGTTACAAGGTTGATATCTTTGTAGTCAGATTTCAATATTCTTTCATAACGTTTACGCCAGATTGATCTCAGACGTGAATACTCTTTTCTCACGTCTTTCATATCCCATGTTAACTCGAGAGCGAGCGGTGTATAATCGTCTTTTGTTCTTATAAGACCTTGTGGTTTACTCTTCTTCAAATAAGACTTTTTTGTTGTCAATAGGATCACCTCCCTCTAATTTGTTATAGTAAACGGGACGAAAATTCTCTTCAAACTCTACAACGTAGTCCTGTACGATCGCCATTGCGACCGCTCCGGTGTAGGCCTTTACTAGCATGTAATCACATTTGTATTTACACTGACTTTTAAGGATGTTCGGTGTATTTAATTCTTTTATATACACTTTATACCATGATTTTTTACTGTTTAGTGGTCTGCCCATTGTATAACCTCCATTTCTCTACACATCTCAGGATATCGTCAAAACTTGCCATTGCTCCCCACATTATATAAGGCTTATGATCAAAACACTTTTTAAATTCGGAACAAATCTCTGGCTGGCTACATGACTGACAAAATTCAGTATCATTACATATAAAACATATATCACAATAATTTTTCATTTCTTATATCCTCCTGACCATTTTGCCCCACACCAAACTCCATACGGAAAAATTAATATAGCACCAAATCCAAACCACAATATATAATCCAACATTAATACACACACCTTCTTTCTATCTCTTCTTTAATCCACTTACGTTCCCGATAACGCCACGGGAAACGCATTATTTTGTACTCTTTCAATAACTCACGTGGAGTGAGCCATGCAAGGTAATTTTTGTAACTTTCTTCATAGTCTGTCATAATTCACCTCACATTTCGTTTATATGAATCATAAACAATATCTAATGCCTTGATACATTTATCAAAATCATACTCAAAACCAAGACAAGAACCCCCATATGATATACCACGCGCCATAACAATAGCTTCGACATATGAGTTATCAATAGATAATCCCTTACTCAATGCCCATCTAAATTCCTCCACAACTTTTCTCTCATATAAATCCTGTACATCTCTTGTAACAACTTTCATTTTTATTACCTCTCTTTCATTTGATGATTATATTATATAATGTTATTTAGATTTATTCAAAGACCATTATGTTCAC
>ENA-ORTZ01001428-ORTZ01001428.1-human-gut-metagenome-genome-assembly--contig:-NODE-1428-length-13847-cov-2.959107_pt1 | contig 13847 bp, 10 predicted proteins | sample MGYA00242075_ERZ509199 | MGnify/ENA primary metagenome ERZ509199 (study PRJEB26280, sample SAMEA2338824) | human gut metagenome | biome: human gut; feature: human-associated habitat; material: faeces...
ACATTTGTTCTATACTAAGCATAGGCGAAAGCCAAAACTCGCAGCTTTCCGGTGAAGTCCATACCCCAGTAGGGCCTCAGATGTACGGCTGAAAAGTAGACGTTGCCGTAACGGAAATCTCAAGAATACGCTGCCGCCGATCCAGGAGGTGCTGCGGGTCTATACGCCCGGCAGCGGAGCGCACTGGAGGCTCAGGCAGAGCGGCAGCGAGTGCAGAAGATGCTGGCAAAATAGCAGTCGGAACGCTCTTTTACTATGAAATTTATGAGAGACTTATCAATTTGCTAATATCTTGTTCGGCATAAGTCAATCTCTTATAATGAGCACGCTGAAACAAGCAAATACGATTTTGGAGGTCTTTCTGATGCTGAACGAACAAGTTGTGAAGTTGCTGAAAGCAGGTATGTGGGATCTGGCTACCTGTGCTGACGGTGAACCGAATGTGGTTCCTGTTGCGTTCAAGGACGTGACCGAAGACGGCAAGCTGGTCGTTGGCGATGTGTTTCTGGAGACAACTCTGAAAAATATTCAGGCCAACGGCGGCCGAATCGCCATCTCTGTCTATGATGCGCAGAATCTGGAGGGCTATCAGATCAAGGGCACTGCCGTACATGTCACTTCAGGCAAGGTAGTGGATACCTTCAAGGCCATGGTGGAGAAGATGTTCAATGGTGCTGCCACTGCCAAGGGGGCACTGGTGATCACCCCGGAAAAAGTGATTGTCACCACTCCGGGTGCTGAGAACAAGAAAGTTCTCTGAGTGCTTTGGACACGGATGTGGAAGGGACCACATCCGTGCCCGTATTTTGACACTATGATGACAGATGAAAAGCGCCTGAAAGCGCAAATCAATCCCGAAAAATGTATAGGCTGTGGAGCCTGTATCCCTGCCTGTCCCACACAGGCAATCAAGATGCTGCCCGGGTGGGTCAATACGGTACAGACTTTTCTATGCATCGGATGCGGAACGTGCACGGCACTTTGCCACAGGCAGGCACTGTACTTAACGGCGCAATCATTGCTCATTACGAAGTTACTTGCTGTTTTTTAGCTTTCACGATAAAATAAAAGAAAATTGACATCGCAATGCGGCTTTGGAATCGTTCCTCTTGTACTGTGCTTAGGACATTGTGAAAGGAAGAAGAAAGATGGCATATCAGAGAAAGCTGGACAGAGACATTCGCTGCCCTCTGGAATATGGCATGGAACTGTTTGGCGGGAAATGGAACTCCCGCATTATCTGTGTGCTGTCAACCCTGGGAACGCTCCGTTACAGTGAGCTGCGAAAGGAAATGGGAAATATCACCGATGCGGTCTTGGCATCCACGCTGAAAAATTTGATCGGAAATGGAATCGTGATTCGGAACGCTTACCAGGAGATCCCTCCGCGTGTGGAATATTCCCTTTCGGAAAAGGGGCGGTCTGTAGTTCCGATCCTGCAGAGCATCTGTAAGTGGGCAGGTGTTTTTTACAAAGATGGTACCGATGCCCCGATGGTCCAGTGCCAGCGATGCGACTATCGCTGAAACATCACAGAAAGAGTTAAGCGAAATGCAAATTCAATATACAGAAGAAAAAAAGTTTACACAAGATGAGGTGCAAAAACTGTTTTTATCGGTTGGATGGATCTCCGGCCGATATCCCGCCCGGCTTTACAAAGCCCTGATGCATTCCTCTACTGTCATCACAGCCTGGGACGGGAACCGCCTGGTGGGATTGGTCCGTGTGATCGATGACAGTGAATTGGTAGCCTACATGCACTATGTTTTGGTTGACCCTGCTTACCAAGGTCATGGAATCGCCAGCACCATGATCGGCATGGTCAAGGAAAAGTATCAGCACTATCTCTATATCGAAATCATGCCGGAGGAACGTAAAAATGCAGCCTTTTACCAGAGGCATGGGTTCCAGATCATGCCGGATGGCGTAGCCATGCAGCTGTGCAATTTTGAAGATCAGCGCTAATTCATTCCTGCGGTGTGAAAGCCGGGATGGCGCCCTGAAATAGGCGGGGTGCCATCCCGGTTTTCATATATCCCGTCGGACCCGGAAGCAAGAGGGAGCGTACATGACCCGGGGACCGAAACATGACACCCCTTTCCCCGGATGCTGCAATGGTCTTCCTCTGGGGAGGGGCGAGCGGCCGAACCTGAGAGGAAGAGGAGCAGATCCGCCATTGGAACCCATGGACGGTGGGGGAGATTATCTTTAACACTTGGGATTGAGGGAATAGAGGATCTGCAGGGCTATGAAGTATGTCAGCAGTCGGCTTAATTATATCATTTTAGAAGAAATGATATAATTGAACTAAGAAGATAAAATTGTTTTTTCCCAATATATTCTAAAAGCAAATGAAGCGGTCTGAGAGGTAGTTCAGGCCGGCTCGTTTGCTTCTATCTGATGAATAGTGGATCGGATGTCGGGGAGACCAGGTCAAGATCCCTCCAGATTGTTTCCCAGCGCTCAGCCTCCTCTCCAGCTGGAAAGAATATGAAAATTAGGCATCAGCTGGTAGATACCCGATCAATGCTATGTTATACTATAAAATAACTTTTTGTGACCAAAAGTACTGCAATGAGAAAGAGGTGGGCATTTCATGAAGGGTTCAGAAACCAGAATGACCGCATTCATGGAAGGCGCGGATAAACGATACATCATCCCGGTCTATCAGCGGAAATATGACTGGAAGCAAGAAAACTGCCGCCAGCTCTACGAAGATCTCAAGAAAGTCATACAAACTGGCCGTTCCAGCCATTTCTTCGGGAGTATCGTCTCGTCGGTGATCCCCAACGGGAGCAAGATTGAGTACCACATTATAGATGGTCAGCAGCGGCTGACCACTGTCTCCTTGCTACTCTTGGCTATCTGTAATCTGATTGCCGTGGGAAAACTGACCTCCCGGGAAGAGCGGCTGGACGAGCAGATCAGCCACCGCTTTCTGATTGCTCCCTGGGCCAGTCCGGAAGACAGAATCAAGCTTCGTCCCGTCAAAAGCGACCGGGAGGCCCTCGCCAAGCTGTTCGGCCCGGAGGAGGACTATGACCGGGCTTCCAACCTGACACTCAACTATCTGTTTTTCCGGGATGCTCTGCTGAAAGAGGAGATCTCGGTGGATGAGCTGTATGCCGCCATTGGTAAGCTGGAGATCATCAGCATTACACTGGAGCCGGATGACAATGCCCAGCTGATCTTTGAGAGCCTGAACTCCACCGGCCTTGCCCTGACAGAAGGCGATAAGATCCGCAATTACATTCTCATGGGCCTTCCACCCAGAGAGCAAAACCAATGCTATACAGACTACTGGCAGAAAATCGAGGCCTGCACCAAGGACGATGTCAGCGCCTTTGTCCGGGACTATCTCAGCATTAAGCAGCAGATGACCCCCAATGTCAACACCGTCTATCACGCGTTCAAAAGATACGCGGAGGAAGCGCAGCTGCCCATTGCAACACTGCTGGAAGACCTTCTGAAATATGCAAGGCTCTTTGAGAAGCTTCAGGCCTGCAAGAGCGGTCTGGGAGATCGTAAGCTGGATGACTGCCTGTACCGCATGGCCCGTTTGGAAATCACGGTTACCCGCCCATTCCTGATGGAAGTGCTGCGGCTGAATCAGGACGGTAAACTCTCTGCAGAGGCAGTACGCAATATTTTTGAGATCACGGAGGATTATTTGTTCCGCCGGAATGTCTGTGAAGTTCCCACCAATGCACTGAACAAGGTGTTTTTGACGCTGAACAAGGAGATCCTGCGTTATGATAACACCGCTGACGACTACGTAGATAAATTTATTTATGCCCTGCGGAGCAAGCGGGAAAGCGGGCGATTCCCGGATGATCGGGAGTTTTCCGATGCTTTGGCGGCCAAGCAGGTTTACCTGATGCGGGGCAAATACAAGGCGTACTTATTCGAGCGGTTTGAGAACTACGGCACGGTGGAGACAAAGGATGTCTATGCGCATCTGGACAACAACGACTACAGTATTGAGCATATTATGCCCCAGCATCTGACTCCTGCCTGGACGGAGGAACTGGGAGCAAATGCCGTCGAGATTCATGAGACATGGCTGCACCGCCTGGCAAATCTGACCCTGACCGGCTATAACCCCAGCCTCAGCAACAAGAGCTTCCGGGAGAAGCGGGATGCTGCGCAGGGAGGATACCGGAGTAGCGGATTGCGGATGAATCAGAAGATTGCCCTGAAAGACACCTGGGGTCTGCCGGAGCTGGAGGAGCGAAACAGAGAAATGGTCGCCCAGGCGCTTCGGATCTGGCCCTGCCCGCAGACGGACTTCAAACCTGCGGAAAAGGAGTTCGACTCCTGCACGCTGGATGACGAAGATGTAGACCTCACCGGCCAGGAGATCGTGAAATACAGCCTGCTGAATGTCGAGCAGCCTGTCACCAGTTGGACGGATATGTTTGAGCATGTGGTGAAGTTCCTGCACCAGAAAGACAAATCCATCCTCTCTGCCTTGGCGTACAGCACCAGTGCCTCGACAGATCTTGCGGGGTATGTTTCCAGCACCGAAAGCGAATTGCGCAGTGCACTGAAAATCGACGACCATATCTACATGGAGAAAAACACCAGTACAGCCTATAAACTGTCCATTCTGCGGCGGCTGTTTGCTCTTTACGGCATGGATCCCATGGAGTTGGTGTTATATTTGAAGGACCTGGACAGCGAAAAGCAGGCGGAGTCCAGCCGCTTTGAACTTCGCAAGAGATACTGGACCTTTGCCCTGCCTGTGATTCAAAAGCAGCACATGCACCGGGGCAGTTTTGGAAACGCCAACCCCACCACGTCCAACACGCTGTCGGGCTTCTTTGGCATGAGCGGAGTTTCTGTCCAGTGCATTGCCAACTATGACGGAGCGCGGATCGACTTCTATCTGGGTAACAGCGATGCGGCGCAGAATAAGGCTGCCTTTGACCTGCTGTACAGCCATCGGGATGAAATTGAACAGGAACTGGGGATCACACTAACCTGGGAGCGGGCCGACCAGTACAAAGCGTCCTGGATTTCTTATGCGTTGAAGGATGTGAGCATCGCAAATGAGGCGGACTGGCCCCGCATGGCAAAGTTCCACGCGGAGTGGAGTGATGCCATCTGCAATGCGGTCCTCCCGTATTTGCAGGACGGGGATGAACAGGAGCAGCGGCTCTCGGAAATCGCGGGCATTTTGCGGGAGTGGACCGTAGCGCGGCCGGAGATCAAGGAGAATTTGGCCAAATGCAACCGTACCCTGACCCGTTTTACAACGAAGCAGATGTCGGAGATCTTCCCGGATCTCCCGGGTGCTCCCAGCGGCTGGGGAACAGACAATCATTACTTTTATGAGATCGTCAACCGCACCGGGGACAAGGTATACATCCAACTTGCTCTCAGTGCCCAGAATGCAACAGGGGGCTTCATGGAGCTCTGTGACCGTGTCAGTGCTCTGTCCTTTGTGCGGCCCAGAAGGGACGGATGGAAGTGGTGGACAGCTTTCCGCACGGAGAGTGTGAGCATCGGCGAGTCCGTTGATAAAGAGAAGATTTTTGAAAAACTGGATCAGTGCATGGAACAGGTGCGATCCTTCGAGGAAGAACTAAAACAGGCGCTGGACGAGGCGTAATTTTCTGGATCTGGCGGAAAAACACAGGAGAGGAACAAAATCCTCTCCTGTGTTTTTGTGATTATAGTGCCTGATGCCGTTTTTCAAGGTAATCAAATCGATCTATTCCCTCAAAATTTGCGCCGCAGTAAAGTATATACGGACCTGCTTGTAAAGCTATGCTGGCTTCCGGAAAAACACGTAGAACACTATGATTGGAGAACAAAAGAGTTAAGCAGTTACCGAGGAACTCTCGGAATCTGCTTTTGAGGAGAGACTTAGCCTATATATGGACTCTGATGATCTGGCAGATATATCGGAAAATACTTTTGCGGGATAAGAAAAAACAGTGGTCATTTCCAAATTGGAAATGACCACTGTACACGAAAATGCCACAAGAAAATCTGCAGGCAATACATTCATTTCTAGCAAGTATCGATCTCTTTACCCCAAATTCCATCCGATGCGCAGGTATTTTCAAAAAAAGCATTGTCAAATCTTGAAAATCTCAAGAATTCCTTGAAGTTTTCTCTGCTCTTGATATACTAAAATTGACATTTTACATTTGGACCAGAGGAGCGGGGGTAAAGTATGGCTGTCAGTTATAAAAAGTTATGGAAGCTGCTGATTGATAAAGGCCTCAATAAAACCCAGCTCTGCGCAGAAGCGGGAATTACCACAAACGCCATGGCTCGGCTTGGCCGAGATGAGGACGTGCGGGTGGAGGTCCTAGTCAAGATCTGTAGTGCCTTAAACTGCACAATGGACGACATTATGGAGATTATTCCGGATCACGATATTCAGCAAAGGAGGTCGCGCGAATGAGCACTGTTTTGCCGAAGAAAAGCATGACGGAGGAGGACATTAAGCTCCAGTACATCACACCTGCCGTGACCTCCAAATGGAGTGCAGGAAAAATCACCATGGAAACACGAATCACGGACGGGAAAATCAACCTGAAAGGGAATCTTGTCTTCCGTGAAAAACCCAAGCGGGCAGATTATCTTTTGTATCTGAGTGCCAACAATCCTATTGCGGTCATTGAGGCGAAAGATAACAATCACGGCATCTCCTACGGCTTACAGCAGGCCATGGAATATGCCCGAATGCTGGATTTGCCCTTTGCATTCAGTTCTAACGGGGACGGCTTTGCAGAGCACGACTTCTTGACAGGAAAAGAGCGGGAATTTGGCTTGGATGAGTTCCCAACAGAGGCGGAGCTGATTGCTCGGTATAAGGGAGAGACTGGATTGACTCCAGCTCAGGAAACAGTAATTGACCAGCCTTATTATACCAGCCAGACAACTTACCCGCCCCGATACTATCAGCGCATTGCCATCAACCGCACGATGGATGCTATTGCCCGTGGGCAGCAGCGGCTTCTGTTGGTTATGGCGACCGGTACCGGAAAGACCTACACCGCATTCCAAATTGTCTATCGTCTGCTGAAATGCGGAATGAAGCGGAAAATCCTCTATCTGGCTGACCGCAACATTTTGGTGGATCAGTCCATTCAGCAGGATTTTGCGCCTCTGGAGAAAATTATCCACAAGATCAACGTGGCGAAGGACGACAAGAGCACGATTACATCCCACGAGGTGTACTTCTCCCTCTATCAGCAGCTTGTAGGCGACGATGACAAGGAACATTTCAGAGAGCTTTTCTCGCCGGACTTTTTTGACCTTATTATCGTGGACGAGTGTCACAGAGGGTCCGCCAAAGAAGAAAGCCGGTGGCGCAGGATTCTGGAGTATTTTTCTGGAGCCACGCAGATCGGCATGACGGCTACGCCCAAGGAAACCAAGTACATCTCAAATCTGCACTACTTCGGAGATCCTGTTTATACCTACAGCTTAAAAGAAGGAATCGACGACGGTTTTCTGGCTCCGTTCAAGGTTATCAATATCATGACTGATATTGGGGATGGCTGGCGTCCCCGTAAAGGGCAGCGGGATGTCTTCGGCAACGAGATCCCTGACAGGATCTACACCAACAGTGATTACGACTACAATATCATCATTGAGGACCGCATCCAGCAGGTAGCCTCTGAGATCACCCAGTATCTGAAGAGCACGGACCGCATGGCCAAGACAATCGTATTTTGCGCCAACGAGGATGCCGCAGAGCGAATGCGGGTAGCGTTGGTGAATCTCAATGCCGATATGGTGAAAAAGAACCCGGACTATGTGGTGCGCATTACCGGCAGCGATGCATACGGGAAAAGCAAGCTGAAGTATTTCATCTCCACTTCCACGGAAGGGCCTGTAATCGCCACAACTTCGGAACTTCTCTCCACCGGAGCCGATTGTAAAATGACGAAGCTGATCGTGCTGGATAAGATGATCGGTTCCATGACGGAGTTTAAGCAGATTATTGGCCGTGGTACTCGCCTGCGGGAAAAGGATGGAAAGACACACTTCGTAGTGATGGACTTCCGGAATGTGACCCGCCTGTTTGCTGATCCGGATTGGGATGGCCCCATTGAGATCGATCCGGGATTCGGTACGGGAGGTCAAAGACCCGCATCTCCACCGGATGGTTCCGGTGATCCACCAGGTGGTGACCCGTCACCCAAAGGACCTAAGCCCATTGTGGACCGAAACGGCTGCAAAGTGAAGATCGTTCATAAGACGGTATCCATTTATGATGCCAACGGCAAACTGCTTCGCCAGGAGAGCATCGTGGACTATACCAAGGAGAATGTCCGGGGCGAGTATGCCTCTTTGGACAATTTCATCCAGCAGTGGAGTGCTCAGGACAAAAAGGAGAAAATTCGGGATCTGCTTAGGGAGAGAGGCATCGATCTCGAGCTGATGAAAGCGGAGCAGAACATGACGGATGTAGATGATTTTGATTTCATCTGTCATGTTGCCTTTGACAAAAAGCCCTTGACCCGGAAAGAACGTGCCAACAACGTGAAAAAGAGAGACTTCCTGAGTCGTTATAGCGGCGTGGCCCGCGAGGTACTGGAAGCGCTGTTGGATAAGTACATGAATACGGGAATCTACGAGATTGAAAAGACAGAGATCCTCAAGCTGGACCCCTTTATGAAGATTGGAAAGCCCTCGAAAATCGCCGGGTATTTCGGCGGCAAGCAAGGTTATCTGAAAGCGGTACAGGAACTGGAACAGGCAATTTATACAGACGAGGTAGGATAAATGCGGAAGATGACATCATGGCACGTCGGCGTTGCTGCGGAAGCTTTCGTTGCTGCGCAGTTCGCACGATTTCGGTACGATGTGTCCGTTCAATATGGGGCTAATCAGCCCGAGTACGATCTGATTGCCGCCTCTGGAGAGAAAATGCTGAAAATTTCAGTAAAAGGAAGTCAAGACGGCGGCTGGGGACTGACACAGAGTTACAAAAAAGGCTGTGATTATCACGAGGCTATCCGAAAGTGGCTGGATGGCCATCACAAAAGGACTATTTTTTGCTTGGTTCAATTTCAGGGAACCGCAGAGAACGAAATGCCCCGGATGTATTTGGCTTCTCCCGTCGAGATTGCAGAAGTGATGAATGCTTCTGCGGGAGGCCGCGGTGAGACAGTGCTTCGTGAATATCATAAGTGGGGACCCCGCGCAGTTGGCAGCGGCACCATAGACTGCATCCCCGAGGAATGGAAATTCACAGAGGAACGGGCGCAGTATATGTTTGAGACTTATGGACGATAAAGAGGGAAAACCAAGATGAGCAATTTGACCGGATTTGTAAAGCGGCTACGGGATATCATGCGCAATGACGCAGGCATCAACGGCGATGCCCAGCGCATTGAGCAGATCGCCTGGATGCTGTTTCTGAAGGTGTACGACGCCAAGGAACAGGACTGGGAGTGGGACGAAGACGATTATCAGTCTATCATTCCGGAACCGTGCCGCTGGGCAAACTGGGCCCATGACGACAAGTCCGGCAGTGCCATGACTGGGGACAAGCTGCTGGAATTTGTAAACAATACCCTGTTCCCCGTACTGAAGGGGAAGGACATCAAGGACTCCGACGGCAAGAGCCTGATCGAAGGTGTCAAGGTGGACGCGAGCACACCCATCCGGAAAGCGATTGTCCAGACTACCTTTGCCGATGCCAACCAGTACATGAAGGACGGCGTGCTGCTGCGGCAGGTCCTCAATGTGATTGACGACTTGGATTTTAGTGACTATAAGGAGAGCCACGCCTTTGGCGAGATCTATGAGACTATTTTGAAGGAGCTGCAAAGCGCCGGGTCCGCCGGTGAATTCTACACGCCTCGGGCCGTCACGGACTTTATGGCCCAGATGATCCGCCCCCAGATCGGAGAACAGATGGCCGACTTTGCCTGCGGCACCGGCGGTTTTCTCATCAGCTGGCTGAAAGAGCTGCAAAAGCAGGTGAAGAGCACTGCCGACGCCAAAAAGTACGGGGATTCCATCTACGGCATTGAGAAAAAGCAGTTCCCCTATATGCTGTGCATCACCAACCTGCTGCTCCATGGACTGGATGTGCCGCGGGTGTACCATGACAACTCCCTGGTGCGGGATGTGTTGGATTACACCGAGGCAGATCAGTTTGATGTGATCTTGATGAATCCACCTTATGGCGGCAGTGAGAAGGCGGACGTAAAAAATCACTTCCCCGACGATCTGGCCAGCAGCGAGACAGCGGATCTCTTCATGTCCGTTATTATGTATCGGCTGAAACGAAATGGCCGGGCAGCGGTGATCCTGCCCGATGGCTTCCTGTTCGGCACTGATAATGCCAAGGTGAATATCAAGAAAAAGCTGCTTTCCGAGTTCAATCTGCACACAGTGATTCGGATGCCCGGCAGCGTGTTCTCCCCCTACACCTCCATCACCACCAACATCCTGTTCTTCGACCGCACCGGCCCCACCACGGAGACTTGGTTCTATCGCCTGGATATGCCGGAGGGGTACAAGCACTTCTCAAAAACCAAGCCCATGCTGCTGGATCACTTTGCCCCTGTGGTGGAGTGGTGGAGCAACCGGCGTGAGATCAGTGAGGACGGTTTTGACAAGGCGAAGACGTTCACAGTCTCGCAGCTTGCAGAGGAACTGGGCTATAACCTGGACCAGTGCGGCTATCCTCATGAGGAAGAGGAGATCCTGGCGCCTATGGATCTGATCCACCGGTATGAGGAGCAGCGGGCTTCTCTGAATGCAGAGATCGACCGGGTACTCTCTGAGATTACCGCCATTCTGGGAGGGACTGCCCAATGACGCCCCAGGAACTGAAAAACAGCATTTTGCAGCTTGCAATCCAGGGCAAACTGGTGGAGCAACGCTCCGAAGAAGGGACTGCGGAGGAATTTTTTGCCCAGATTCAGGAGGAGAAGCAGCGGTTAATTGCTGAGAAGAAAATCAAAAAGGAAAAGCCCTTGCCCGAAATCACCGAGGACGAAAAGCCTTTTGATATTCCAGAGAGCTGGATGTGGGTACGATTGGGCGATCTATTTCAACACAATACCGGAAAAGCTCTTAATTCAACGAATAGAATTGGCGTAAGCTTAAAATATATCACGACATCAAACCTGTATTGGAATAGATTTGAACTTGAAAACCTTAAGGAAATGTTCTTTACAGATACAGAAGTTGAAAAATGCACTGTAAAAAAAGGTGACTTGCTTGTTTGCGAAGGTGGTGACTTTGGACGGGCCGCCATTTGGAAAAGTGACGATAGTATTCGGATTCAAAACCATATACACAGGTTAAGAGCGTACAAGGCAATTTGTACGGAATTTTTCTATTACTTGTTTTATCTATATAAGCATGCTGGATGGATTGGTGGAAAAGGAATTGGCATTCAAGGACTTTCATCAAAAGCTATTCATGTGTTAGTATTTCCACTCCCACCTCTTGTCGAACAAAAGCGAATCGTTGCCAAAATAGAGGAGTTATTGCCCTATATCGACCGTTACGAACAGGCGTGGAGCAAGCTGGAACAGTTTAACAGCCGGTTCCCGGAGGATATGAAAAAATCCCTCCTGCAATACGCCATCCAGGGCAAGCTGGTGGAACAGCGCCCCGAAGAAGGTACAGACGAGGAACTCTTTGCCCAGATTCAGGAGGAAAAACAGCGGCTGATTGAGGAGAAGAAAATCAAAAAGGAAAAGCCCCTACCCCAAATCACCGATGACGAAAAGCCCTTTGATATTCCAGAGAGCTGGAAGTGGGTAAGATTTTCTGATGTAATTGATGTTAGAGATGGAACACATGACACGCCTAAATATGTTTTAAAAGGGATCCCTCTTGTTACTAGTAAAAACTTGGTTTCCGGTAAGATTGATTTTGATACGACAAAACTAATTTCTGAAGAAGATGCGTCTGCCATCAATATGCGATCAGAAGTAAATACCGGTGACATACTTTTTGCAATGATTGGTACAATAGGAAATCCGGTTTTAGTAAAAAAAGACAGAGAATTTTGCATTAAAAATATGGCGCTGTTTAAGCCTATTGATAATCACTTGTTCGATATGAGTTACCTATTGTTGTTTCTTCAAAAAGAACAAGAACAAATGAAAAAAAGCGCAAGCGGTGGGGTCCAATCGTTTGTATCTTTAAAATTTTTGCGAAATTATTTGCTGCCCCTCCCGCCCCTTGCCGAACAAAAACGCATCGTAGAAAAACTGGAACAGCTGCTGCCGCTGTGTGAGCGGCTAAAGTGAGGTGTACACCATGAAACCTGCCCATCGGTTGTATGCTTTGTTGCTGATTACTTCAATCGGCATAACTGCGCTGGCTGCTCTCCCGCTCGGAAACTTTTGGACTACGGTTCTTCTCAGTATTGGCTGTGGCGGAATCGCTTCTGTGGGCGTTACATGGCTACTCAGTATACGGGATTTCCGTGCGCTAAAAAAAGAAAATGCGCATAAATTTGCCTGTATTCTGGAGCAGTATATGTGCCTTTTCAAACGGCTCCTTTTTGTGGCGGTAAATGAATGTCATGGCCTTTGTTATGACCAAACAGAGCGTCCGCTTCGGGATTGGCTGACCATGCTGTGTGATGAAAAGAACAATCATGGCACATCAAAATCAGATACTGATATGTCAAGAAGGTGTGAGCGCCTGTCCGGGACGATAGAAGAAATTCAAAAATTCATTGAAAGGTTCCAAGCGCAGAGTGCCTCTCTGATCTTGAGCGGGTATCCCAATATTGATGAGATTTTAAGGTTCTTTGCCGTGCAGCATACTCACTGCTGGGGAATCTTGCAGCAGTTGGAATCTGCAAATTATAAGGGCTTCTGTGATACGGTTGAACTATTGTACCAAGAGTTTCTGAGAATGTTTCCCGAATATGAATCTTCCTTTCCTGTGATATACAATGTACATACCTTTGATCAAGTAGACGGTTTTAACTGAAAAAAGCGAAGCATCGGATGATTTTGCGCAGAAAACACGAGGAGGGCGACTTTGCTTAAGAAAGTACATTTTAAGAACTATCGTTGCTTTGAAAATTCTGAAATCCTTTTTCGGCGCACAGCGATTGTTGTGGGACAAAACAACGCAGGAAAATCTACCATCGTTGAAGCGCTTCGCATTCTTTCTGCAGTTGCACAAAAATTTAAACACGCAAATTATGTGTCACCCCCTAAGAGTTTGGGACTTCCCATAGTTACCAAAGGTATAAAAGTGAATATCGATTATTTAAAGATAGATTTACGTTCAGTTGTAAATCAATATAAAGAAGACGACGGAATATTTGCAGAAATTGTCGGATATTTCGATGAGAAGATTAACATTCACATTTATTTGTCCTCGGAGTTTGTTTTTGCCACAATAGAAGTAGATCAACATCCGATTAGAAATATTGCGGCGGCTAGGAAGATTCCTGATATTCAGCTTTATATCATGCCGCAAATTGGACTGATTCGTGAAGACGAGAGAAAATTGAGCCCTGAGACTGTCAAAACGCACATGTATACGCGTTTGGCGTCTAGGCACTTTAGAAATCAGTTGCTGCTTTATAAAGACCATTTTGAAGAATTCCGCGAAATAGCGCAATCTTCATGGCCTGGATTGCGTATTACTGACCTTACTTATATTACTGGAGAAGATAAGATAGAGCTTCTTGTTTATGATTCTGACTTTGCAGCCGAGATTGGTTTAATGGGAAGCGGTTTACAAATGTGGCTCCAGATGGTCTGGTTTATCAGTAGATGCCCGTCAACGGGGACCATTGTCTTGGATGAGCCCGATGTATATATGCATCCGGATTTGCAAAGAAGAATATTCAAAATCGTTCAACATAAATTCAACCAAATCAT
>ENA-ORTZ01001454-ORTZ01001454.1-human-gut-metagenome-genome-assembly--contig:-NODE-1454-length-13624-cov-2.708527_pt1 | contig 13624 bp, 10 predicted proteins | sample MGYA00242075_ERZ509199 | MGnify/ENA primary metagenome ERZ509199 (study PRJEB26280, sample SAMEA2338824) | human gut metagenome | biome: human gut; feature: human-associated habitat; material: faeces...
AGCAGAGAACATATGACAGACATATTAACCGCAGCTTCGTGATTATGCTGCTGATGTGGCTTTCAAATTATGGCCTAAACATCATGATGACTTTGCCATACCGTATCTTCCATCTCTTTCGCCAGGGTGGGACTCTACTCCCAGATATATTCCGCCGGTGAGCAGACCGGATCAACCCAATCGCGATGCATGGCCTAATTGCGTTATTTTGGATAATGAAAATCCTGCATCTTTCAAAGCACTTGTTCAGTCGGCTTTTGCGTATTTGAATAAGCATAAGGATGTTCCTCCGATCCTCACTATTGCCTGTTTTAATGAATGGACTGAAGGGCATTACTTATTGCCGGATAACCGATTTGGATATGGAATGCTTGATGCGCTTGCTGAAGCCGTGGGAAAGTCTGATAACCATCAGATACATGGATTTTTTTAATATTGAATTTGTTGAACTTTAAATAAGAAAGAAAATGAAAAACCAGTTTGTTAAATGTATTAGTCAGTTATTGTTTTTATTGTTGATAATAGGTGTATTGCCTGTTTATGCACAGAAAAAAAGTAAAGAGAAGATTTATCGTTTGCCTGATGATCTTGAAACATTGGCAGGTGATCCTGCTTTGTTAAAGAAACCGGAAGGATTAACGGTGGCTGCTTATGCTTTTCCTAATTATCATGCTTCGGCTTTGCATAATAAAATATATTCTCAGGGCTGGACTGAATATAATTTGATTCGTAGCGCTCGTCCTTGGTTTGAAGGGCATCAACAGCCACGTACGCCCTTGTTAGGGGAGCTTGATGAGAGTAAGCCTTCTACTTGGGAGACATATAACAAGCTTTGCAAACAAAGTGGCATTGATGTTTTGATTTGGGATTGGTATTGGTATGATGGTAAACCATGTCTGCATGAAGCATTGGAAAATGGTTTTCTGGAAGCTAGTAATACAAAAGACGTAAAGTTTGCTTGTATGTGGACCAATCATCCTTGGTATGTATTGTATCCAACGAAGCGTACTGATGGAAGTAATGCTTATCCTCCAAGTTTTGATGCTCCCGATTTCTCTAAAGAAGAGTGTTGGAAAAGCCTTTCTTATATGATTTCACGCTATTGCCATTTGGAGAATTATTGGAGAATTGATGATAAGCCGGTGATTTGTATTTGGGATGCACGGCGTTTGGAATCTAAATTGGGAATAGCAGGAGTGAAACAGTTATTTGCGGAGTTGACGGATTATGCAAAAAAACTGGGACATAAAGGTTTGCATTTTCATGTGACAGGTTTCAGTTGTGGAAATATGAAAGAAGAGGGATATGATACTGTAGGCTCTTATAATCCGATGGATTGGATTGCAGGTCGCTTCCAACCCAAAGAAATCGAATTGCCGGATTATGGAACAGTGGCAGCTGATGTGGCTTTTAAGTTATGGGATGAACATCATGGTCAGTTTGATATTCCTTATGTTCCGGCTGTAGCTCCGGGATGGGATTCTACTCCAAGATATATAGCTCCGGCGAATCGTCCGGCAAAAGCAGACCGTAGTCAATGGCCGGGTTGCACTATTTTTAAGAATGAGAATCCAGCCTCTTTCAAGGCTTTTGTTCAATCGTCTTTTGTGTATTTGAACAAACATCCGGAAGTTCCACGAATTCTGACCATTGCTTGTTTTAATGAATGGTCTGAAGGACACTATTTATTGCCGGACAATCGTTTCGGTTATGGTATGCTCGATGCTTTAGGGGAAGCCTTAGGTAAAGAAGGAAATCACGAAAAGCACGGGAAATGATTTGTTAAACGTTAAATCTGAGAACTTATGTTTACTATGACAAACTTTGCAAAGAGAGGACGGTTGTCAATCTCTTGGAGGGCATGTATCCTGTTAGTTGGTCTTTGTTGTCCTTTTCCTGTAGTTTCTTCTTATGCAACAGACAGTATAACAGAGATTCAGCAGAATAAGACAAAGAAATTTAGAGGTAATGTATTGGATGAGGCAGGAGCACCGGTAACAGGTGCTACTGTCCAGATACAAGGGAAAGCTGGCGGTGTCATAACTGATATAGATGGTAATTTCACGATCGAAGTTGGCGAGAGTGATGTTTTGCAAATAACCTTTATAGGTTTGGAGACTCAACTGGTTCCTGTTAGAGGAAAAGCGTCTATGAAGATTGTGATGAAAGAATTACGGGATGAGCTGGAAGAAGTGACAGTAGTAGCTTTTGCTAAGCAAAAAAAAGAGAGTGTAATCGGTTCTATTCAGACTGTAAAACCTGCGGAGCTGAAAACACCCAGTAGTAATCTGACTACTTCTTTGGCTGGGCGTATGGCAGGTGTGATAGCGTATCAACGTAGTGGTGAACCAGGGAAAGACAATGCTAATTTTTTTATACGTGGTGTAACGACGTTTGGTTATAAAAAAGACCCATTGATTTTGCTTGATAATGTGGAAGTATCGTCAGATGACTTGGCGCGAGTACAGCCCGATGACATTGCTAGTTTCTCAGTATTGAAAGACGCGACATCTACAGCGTTATATGGAGCACGTGGTGCAAATGGAGTTATCTTGGTAACAACAAAAGAAGGAAAGGAAGGAAAAGCTCAGGTGTCGGTTCGTGTGGAGAATTCCTTTTCAGCTCCGACGAAGATGATTGATATTGCTGATCCTATTTCATATATGAGATTAAACAATGAAGCCGTTCTGACACGTGATCCTCAAGGGGTCATTCCTTATCCGGAATCTAAAATTGCTAATACTATGGCTCCCAATAGGAATCCGTATGTTTACCCGACCGTAGACTGGATGAAAGAGATGTTTAAAGATTATACTGTTAATCAGCGGGTAAACTTCAATGTAAGAGGTGGTGGTAGTGTGGCAACTTATTATCTGGCGGGCACATTTAGTAATGACACAGGATTACTTAAGAATGATGGATTGAATAACTTTAATTCGAACATTAGCCTGAAGAAGTACAATATCTTATCAACTTTTAATATTCATCTGACAAAGACAACAGAAGTGAAGGTGCGTTTTCAGGCTGATTTTGATGATTATCGTGGTCCTGTTGACGGAGGTAATATCTTATTCGATCATGCTATACACGCAAGTCCGGTTGATTTTCCTAAATATTATTTGCCTGATTTACAAAATCAAGGGGTAGGACATCCGCTTTTCGGTAACATGGAGGGAGCTAACCATATCAATCCTTATGCAATTATGACTAGCGGGTATAAGGATTATAGTCGTACCAACATTTCTGCACAAGCAGAAATTGAGCAGAATTTGGACTTTATAACAGATGGGTTAACTGTACAAGGGCATTTTAGTACAGTGAGACGTTCTTATTTTGATGTTTCCCGCTCTTATACTCCGTATTACTATAAAATTGGTTTTTATGATAAAGAGTCGGATAACTATGTATTACAAGCACTAAATCCTGATAGCGGGACAGAATATCTGGGCTATAGTGAAGGGCCGAAAGATGTCTATACCCAAATATATATGCAGGCTAAAGCCAATTATGTCCGGAAGTTTGGTTTGCACGATGTAGGAGCTTTGTTGGTATATCAAAGGAAAGAAGAACTCTTGGGGAATGCCGGTAGTGTTATAAAATCATTACCTAAAAGAAATCAGGGAATATCTGGTCGAATGTCTTATGGTTATGATAGCCGTTATTTTGTAGAATTCAACTTTGGATACAATGGATCCGAACGATTCGCTCAGAATGAAAGATATGGTTTTTTCCCTTCTATAGGAGGTGCATGGATGCTCTCTAATGAGGCTTTTTGGAGACCGATAGAGAAAGTGGCAAATAAGTTGAAGTTAAAGGTTACTTATGGTCTTGTCGGTAATGATGCAATAGGAAGTGATTCAGATCGATTTTTCTACTTGTCTAATATGAATATGAACTCTTCCGGTAGAGGACAGGTTTTTGGAACCAACTGGGGAAATTATAAAGATGGGATTTCCACGGTACGTTATCCCAATGAGTTTATAACATGGGAAGTTGCAAAGAAGCTGAATATTGGTTTTGAACTAGGCTTGTTCAATAGTTTGGATGTACAATTTGACTATTTCCGTGAAGACCGTTCTAAAATCCTAATGGACAGAAGTTTTATTCCTACTACAATGGGATTGGAGGCTAGTGTACGTGCTAATGTAGGTGAAGCTGCATCTCATGGAGTAGACTTGTCGGTGAATTATAACCATTGGTTTAATAATAAGATTTGGTTGCAGGGTTATGGTAATTTCACTTATGCGACAAGTGAATTTAAAGTGGCTGATGAACCGGATTATGCTGCTGCCGGATTACCATGGAGGTCAAGAGTCGGTTACAGTTTGAGCCAACAATGGGGATATATTGCAGAGCGACTTTTTGTAGATGAGGCAGATATTGCAAACTCTCCGGTACAAAGTTTTGGGACATATTTGCCTGGTGATATCAAGTATAAGGATATAAATAAAGATGGAAAGATATCTGATGCTGACTTAGTTCCTATCGGTTATCCTACAACGCCTGAGATTACGTATGGTTTTGGGTTGTCAATGGGATTTAAGAATTGGGACATATCTTGTTTCTTCCAAGGATCTGCAAGATCTAGTTTCTTTATAGATTCGGAGCAGATAGCACCATTCAATAATCCTCCGTCAACGACAGGTTCTTATACTCGGAAGACAGCATTATTTCAGGCGATAGCTGATAGCTATTGGTCAGAAGAACATCGTGATATTTATGCATTCTGGCCGCGTCTTTCTACTGAATCGATAAAGAATAATACTCAAGTGAGTACTTGGTGGATGCGTGATGGTTCTTTCATGCGCCTGAAATCATTAGAGTTAGGGTATAGCTTTCCGCAACAAATGATAAAGAAGATTCATTTGACTAAATTGCGTTTGTATGCGAATGGAACTAATTTATTGACCTTCAGTAAATTTAAACTTTGGGATCCGGAGATGGGTGGATTAGGAGTCGGATATCCCAATCAGCGTGTTATTAATTTAGGTATACAAGTTGACTTTTAAAGAATAATAATATGAAAACTAAGAAGATATTTAATTTCCTGCTACTCTTAGGTTTCTTGTCTGGATGTGATTATCTTGATATTGTTCCAGATAATCTGCCGACTTTAGAGATGGCTTTTAATAACAAGAGTTCTGCTGAAAGATTTCTGTTCACTTGCTACTCTTTTGTTCCGGAACATGGTAAGATTGGAACCGACCCGGGGATGGATGTAGGTGATGAAGTGTGGTATTATAGTGATAATTCTGCCGACTATTCAAATAAAACGACTTTTTGGATAGCCAAAGGCATGCAAAATTCCAATGAACCTTTGGTCGATTATTGGAATGGGACACAATGGGGAAAAGCCATGTTTGTAGGGATACGTGATTGTAATGTTTTTATAGAAAACATAGAGAAGGTTCCTGATCTTTCGGCTTATGATAAAGAAACATGGAAGGCAGAAGCCAAGGTCTTGAAAGCCTTCTATCATTTTTGGATGATGAGAATGTATGGTCCTATCCCAATTATAAAAGAAAACATCCCGGTTTCGGCTGGTGAGGATGAAGTGAGAGTCGTTCGCGATAAGATAGATGATATTGTGACTTATATTGTTTCTCTGATAGATGAGTCAGTCGAATATTTGCCATTGAATATTCAGAACGAAGCAGCAGAAATGGGACGAATAACTCGTCCGGCTGCTAAGGCTATTAAGGCTAAGATATTAGCATTTGCAGCGAGCCCGTTTTTTAATGGCAATCTGGATTATGCAAATTTCAAAAATGCCGAAGGTGAACCATTCTTTAATCAGGTATATGATAATGAGAAATGGACAAAAGCTGCGGATGCCTGTTTGGAGGCCATTCAATGTGCGGAGGAAGCGGGACATGGACTTTATGAGTTCGTAAATATGTCTTCTACCCAATTGAGTGATGAAACAATTCTTTCATTAAGTAATCGTTGCAAGGTTACCGAGCGTTGGAATAAAGAACTTGTTTGGGGATGTGGACAATCGGGTATAAGAGATTTGCAGGTACTTTGTCAGCCTTGGTTAGAGTCTAATTACTCTTCTGACGACCGATATCATAATGCCCGAAATGGAACATTTGCACCCACTTTGGCTGTGGCTGAAACTTTTTATACTAAGAATGGTGTACAAATGGATGAAGACAAAAATTATGATTATAGTAAGCGATACACTACTCAAGTAGCAACTGAAGCCGATAAGTATTATATTCAACCGGGTTATACGACTGCAAAACTACACTTTGATAGAGAACCTCGTTTTTATGCAACACTAGGTTTCGATGGTTCCAGTTGGTATGGCATTGGTAAGATGGATGATAATGATATGTGGTATCTTCAGGCAAAAGCCAAACAGGCTTCAGGAAAGCGTGGAAATACTTTGTATTCAATCACTGGATATTTTGCAAAGAAGCTGGTACGTTATCAGAATGCGATGGTTCCTGCAAGCATACAGATAGAGACATATCCTTTCCCGATAATACGGTTGGCAGATTTATATCTGTTGTATGCTGAAGCTTTGAATGAGGCTAAGAAAGAAGAAGGCACAGTGCCTGAGGATTGCTATACTTACATTGACAAAGTGAGAGCAAGAGCCGGGCTAAAGGGAGTAAAAGATTCATGGCGTTTATATGCGAATGATGCCAATAAACCCAATACTTATGAAGGCTTTCAGACAATTGTGCGCAAGGAAAGAATGATTGAGTTGGCGTTGGAAGGGCAGCGTTTTTGGGATATAAGACGCTGGAATCTGGCTAATCAATACTTTAATAAGTCTTTGCAAGGATGGGATATTAATCAATCTGAAACAAACGAATATTATAAGCTGAATACTTATTTTATTCGTAACTATGAAGATCGTGAAAATCTTTGGCCCTTAAAAGATTATGACTGCATTGTGAATCCTAAATTAGTTCAAAATCCTGGTTGGTAAAAATGAATATTATGAAATCATATATAATGGTATTGCATCTTGTCTTGATATTCTTATCAATCGGATGCAAAGAAGACGATAACATAAGACCCTTTGGGAAAGATGTGGAAGCTGGTGCTCCTGGTGTAGTATCAGAGATTAAAGTGAAAAATATTCCGGGTGGAGCGGTTATATCTTATCAACTACCAGATAATCCGGATATCATGTATGTGAGAGCCCGCTATAAAGTTGGTCAGGGGAAAGAAATGGAGGCTAGAGCCTCAGTCTATGCAAATGAATTGACTGTCAATGGATTTGGAGATATGAATGAACATGAAGTTGAATTGTCTTGTGTGGACCGGATGGAAAATGAGGGGGCTACGACTGTTGCAGTAGTAACTCCATTGAAGCCTTCTGTTCTGACTACCTTCGAATCTTTGGAAGTGAATGCTACATTTGGTGGGGTATATGTAAATTTCAAAAATCCAGAAAAAGCGAGTCTTTCTATTCATGTTGTAACTACTGATTCGTTAAATCAGCCTTATGAAGCTCATGTACAATATACACAGGCAGAGAAAGGACCTTTTTATGTTCGTGGATTTAAAGCAGAAGAAAGGATGTTTGATATTTATGTAGTTGACCGTTGGGGGAATAGTTCGGATACTTTATATAATGTTTTAACTCCTTACGAGGAAACCCGATTAAATAAAAAACTTTTCTATCCATACATATTGCCGAATGATGTAGCATGTAATGCGTGGGGAGGAAACTTAGCTTATGCATGGAATGACGATTATACTCCTGCTCTTTTTGTACATAGTCCGGGTGGAGATACATTCCCGATGTGGTTTACTTTTGATATGGGAGTCACTGCGAAACTGAGCAGGTATAAATTCTATCATCTTTTTATGGAGGAACATGCTTTCCAGCGTGGTAATCTAAAGACTTGGGAAGTTTGGGGGAGAACAGATACGCCTCCTGCTGACGGAAGTTGGGATGGATGGACTAAATTGATGGATTGTGAGTCTCATAAACCGTCAGGACTACCTGTTGGGCAGCATACAGCAGAAGACTGGGAATATTTGCAAGCAGGTGAGGATTTCGAATTTCCGGCAGAAGCTCCTCCAGTGAGATATATTCGTTTCAAGGTTCTTGAAACATGGGGAGGTATGGACTTTATACACTTTACAGAATTTACTTTCTGGGGCAATGTAATATCTAACAATTAAAAGAGCTGAATATGAAATATTTATATAAGATAGGATTAATACTTAGTGTTGTATTGACTGCCGGAGCTTGCTCCGGTCAGTTGGACACGATCCAAGAGTATCTGGATGCCGGTGAAACTATCTATGCGGCAAAAATGGATTCTGTTGACATACGTCCTGGATATAATCGGGTAGAAGTAACGGGATTACTTAAATATGGTATGGATACAGAAAGGTGCGTTATTCATTGGACACCGGACAATGACTCTTTAGTAGTGCCTGTTAAACGGATAGATCTGGTAGATACTTTTCGTGTTTTTATAGAGAATTTACCTGAAGGTACTTATCAATTTGAGATTGTTACCTATAACAAAAGTGGGTATCGTTCTATTTCAACCTCAAAAGGAAGTAAAACTTATGGTGATCGGTACATAAGTTCTTTACGGGTACGTTCTTTGTTGAGTACAGAGGTTGAAGGGGAAAATCTGTTACTAAATTTTTCCTCAGAAATGGCCGAAGCATTGGCAACTAAAGTGTTTTATCTGAATAGTGCCGGCGAGAAGCAGGAACAAGAGGTGGCAAGAGGAGATAATCAGATTAAGATTACTGATTGGAAACCGCGGGGAGCCTATGAAGTCAAAACATATTATATTCCGGAGGTGAATGCAGTAGATACTTTCTCTGTTTCTTCAACGGGGGTATTCCCAGAAAAAATAGTTGAAATGGATAAAAGTACATTCCGTGAAATAATACTGGATAATGATATCCGATTGAACGCTTGGGGAGGAGCATTATGGAAAGCATGGGATAATGCATACGAAAATACAAACTATGCACATAGTGATAATACGAATCCGATCGTTTTTCCTGCTTGGTTTACTTTCGATTTAGGAGAGAAAGCTCTTTTAAAGCGTTTTGACTTGTTTTCGGTTGTTCGTGATGATTTGAATTATAATGGAGGAAATATGAAGAGCTGGGAAATCTGGGGTAGAGAAGATGAACCGGCAAATTCTTCTTGGGATGGATGGACTAAGCTGATAACTTGTAATTCTTTCAAGCCTTCTGGCAAGCCTGTTGGCGAGAATACGGATGAAGACAATTCTTATATAGCAAAAGGAGAAAAGTTTGATTTTCCATCAGGTATTCCGGAGGTTCGCTATATAAGAATTAAGGTTCTCGATTCATGGAGTGGACAGGGATATGTACAGTTCTCGGAATTTACATTTTATAAAAGTGAATAAAAATGAAACATCTACTTGCTGGTATTTTAGTATGGGTGATATGGGGACTTTGTTCTTGTCAGTCTGATGGTAAGGTGATCATTCCTTCACCCATTTATGTAGATAATCACTATCATGGTCCGGCTGATCCGGAGATAACCTGGAATCCTAAAACAGAAGAATGGATGATTTTTTATACATCACGTCGTCCTTTTAAAGATCAGGCTTCTTATGTAGGAACGCCTGTGGGGGTTGCTGTGTCCAAAGATTTTGTACATTGGAAGTTTGCGGGATATTGCTCGTTCGATGGTGTAGGCGGTCAGCCGGATAGTGAGAAAACGTATTGGGCACCGGGTGTGATTGTGGAAGGTGATAGTGCCCATATGTTTGTGACTTTGAAAGATGACTCTACTCCGGTCTGGGGTGGACCTAGTAACATTGTTCATTTCTCTGCACCTTTGGAAGATATGATTTCAGGGTGGAGACGGGTAAATACAGTGGTGGATACTCCGATTTCTATTGATGCGACTGTTGTAAAGAATGGTGATCGTTGGGATATGTGGTATCGTGACCGTCCGACAGAAGATACAGGCGGATTGTATTATGCACAAAGTAATGATTTGTATCATTGGACATTAAAGGGGCTTGCCAAAGGCGATATTAATAATGTCGAGGTGACGAAGCATACATATCAGGAGGGGGCTTATGCTTTTCAGTGGAAAGGTTATTTCTGGATAATAGCTGATCCTCATAAAGGATTGGCCGTGTATCGTTCGAAAGATGCGGAGAACTGGGAATATCAAGGAATTGTCATGTATGAACCGGGTACTCGGTTCTTTGACAATACTCGCGCCCGGCATCCTAGTGTCATTATCAGAAATGATCGGGCATTCATTGTATACCATGTGCAACCCTTTTTAGGATATAATCCAAATACACACGAGGCTGGTGATGATGTTTACCAGAAACTGAGTTTCTTGCAGATGGCGGAATTGGAGTTTAAGGATGGAAAACTTATTTGTGACCGTAATAAGGTACTGTATAAATAAGATTGCAGGATATTGGATGTCATTATATTAGATATTATTTCTGTAAATGAGTAAATAGATTAAGTAAAGCGTGGAATATTACCACATATTTCACGCTTTTACTATATAGATGTGTCAGATTAAAACAATATAGAGATGAAAAAACTGTTGTTAATAGAAATTCTCCTTACCATAAGTTTTACGCTTATGGCAGAAGATCCCGCTAAGACTTATAAGAACCCGGTTGTTAATTATAGTTTGCCCGATCCCAGTGTGATCAGGGCAGAGGATGGATACTTTTATTTGTATGCAACGGAAGATATCAGGAATTTACCGATTCACCGTTCTAAAGACTTGATCAAATGGGAGTCTGTCGGTACAGCTTTTACCGATGAAACACGTCCGACTTTTGAGCCAAAAGGGAATTTATGGGCACCTGACATTAATAAAATAGGAGACAAATATGTACTCTATTATTCGATGTCTTGCTGGGGAGGTGAGTGGACTTGTGGAATAGGCGTAGCTACTGCCGACAAACCGGAAGGCCCTTTCGTAGATCATGGAATGATGTTTAGAAGTAATGAAATTGGGGTTCAGAATTCGATTGATCCATTTTATATAGAAGATGGAGGGCGGAAATATATGTTTTGGGGGAGTTTTCGCGGCATATATGGAATAGAGTTAACAGCCGACGGGCTAAAAGTAAAATCTGGAGCAGACAAGAAACAGATAGCAGGAACCGCTTATGAGGGGACTTATATTCATAAAAAGAATGGATATTACTATCTGTTTGCTTCTACCGGAACTTGTTGTGAAGGATTGAAAAGTACGTATCAGACAGTAGTAGGGCGTTCTAGTTCATTGTGGGGACCTTATTTGGATAAACAGGGAAGGTCTATGCTCGATAATAACCATGTGGTATTGATTCATAACAACAAAAGCTTTGTAGGCACAGGACATAATGCGGAACTAATAACCGATAAAGCAGATAATGATTGGATTTTATATCATGGAGTGAGTGTTTCCAATCCCTATGGGAGAGTTTTATTGTTAGATAGAGTTGATTGGAAAAAAGGGTGGCCTGTTGTGAAAAGTAGTTCTGCTTCTACAGAATCCCCCAAACCTCATTTTTAAAACGATTTCTTTTTAGATATTGACAGGAGAGATTAAAATAGGTATTATTCCAATATAATTAGTTGTTTTTTTAGGCAGTTTGAACAGAATTTTTCTTTTATCGGTCAATTTGTGGCATTCTGAACAGCTGATGTTTGCTAACTTTGCCTTCGTCATCAAAGATTTTATTTTGTAGAACAGACAGAATTAAGATAACAACAAAATTTAATACTAACAGAATCGGAGATTGATTGCTACTGATTCGCATAATTTGATTTATATGAATTTAAAATGCTTACTTTGTGGAATAGCTATTTTGGTATGTGTCGGAACCGTAAAGGCTATTGACAATGTGTCGGAACGTGTATCCGCATCTATTTCTTTGAAAGTGCCGGGAAATGAGGCAAAACAGTACCCGTTGACTTTCCAGAAGACCAAAAACGACAAAAGCGCTTATCAGTTGGAAGCCTCTGAAAGAATTCCGTTGACAGTATCAAACAATAGAAGAAAAAGGCGGAAAATCGCAGATAACAGTATGTATCACTGCATTGGAGGATGTATATTTTAATTACAGTCAACAAGTGTCAACAGGGTTCCGCCATGATGACTGCCAGTTCTACATGCCCGGATTCTGGTATCGCCGTAATCTTCGTTCTCCAAAGTCGGCTCCCTCGTTTCATACTTCGGATAGTTGGTTGGTGCGTGAAGATAGGTTAAGTACCCCTCTTACAGGTATCTACAGTGAGGGAACCAAACGTTTTATGACCGTAAACCGTATCGATCAGTTCGAGAATGACGCTTTGACTACTCATCGGGAGGGAGAGGTTATTCTTTCCGGTAAAACCTCCCTTGGTTTCACCGGCTTTGAGAATCGTAATGGCATAGCTACACTTTCTTTCGGTTTCCCCTATCAGGAAGCTCCTAAGAGCTATATTCGCAAGCTGACATTGGCCCCGCAGGTAAAGGCTTTTCAGTTGTTGAAAAAAGGTGAAACCGTTTTATTGAACTGGACTATTTATGAAGATGCAGCCGAAGATTACTCGGATTTTATTCGTCATACTTGGGAATATTGTTACGATACTTATGCTCCAAAGCCAGTTGATACTCCCTATTCAATAGCGGACATGAAAAATACTCTTAGTTCTTTTTTCGTGAATAGCTTGGTGAGTAAACCGGAGTTGACTTACTATTCAGGGGTAGGCTTGCGGACAGATGATTGTAAAAGTAACGGAGAGGCGGAAGTCGGTTTTGTCGGACGTGTTCTTTTGAATGCATTCAATGCTTGGGAATATGGCTGGGAAAGCAATCGGGCAGAACTGAAGGAAAACAGCCTTAAGATTTTTGACAGTTACTTGAAGAATGGCTTTACTGAGGCAGGGTTCTTTAAGGAATTTGTGAATCTGGATCGTAACTTTGAGGAACCGGTTCATAGTATTCGCCGTCAATCAGAAGGAATCTATGCAATGCTTCATTTCCTGGCATACGAGAAAGAACAAGGACGTCGCCATCCGGAGTGGGAACAACGGATGAAGAAGATGCTTGACATGTTTATGCAATTGCAGAATCAGGATGGTAGTTTTCCACGTAAGTTCCGGGATGATTTTTCTATAGTCGATAAGAGCGGTGGTAGTACTCCTTCGGCTACTCTGCCATTAGTGATGGGATATAAGTATTTTAAAGATAAACGCTATCTGGATAGTGCCAAGAAGACAGCGGATTATCTGGAAAATGAACTGATTTCGAAAGCAGATTATTTCTCCTCTACACTTGATGCAAACTGTGAAGATAAGGAGGCATCGCTTTATGCTGCAACTGCTACTTACTATTTGGCATTGATAACCAAAGGAGAAGAGCATAAGCATTATGCCGACCTGACGAAAAAAGCTGCATATTTTGCGTTGTCATGGTATTATTTGTGGGATGTACCTTTTGCTCCCGGTCAAATGTTGGGTGATATAGGACTGAAGACACGTGGATGGGGTAATGTGTCCGTAGAGAATAACCATATCGATGTGTTTATCTTTGAGTTTGCTTCCGTGCTTCAGTGGTTGTCTAAAGAATATAAAGAACCTCGTTTTGCAGATTTTGCGGAAGTGATTTCTACGTCTATGCGGCAGTTATTGCCTCACGATG
>ENA-ORTZ01001480-ORTZ01001480.1-human-gut-metagenome-genome-assembly--contig:-NODE-1480-length-13437-cov-3.615603_pt1 | contig 13437 bp, 10 predicted proteins | sample MGYA00242075_ERZ509199 | MGnify/ENA primary metagenome ERZ509199 (study PRJEB26280, sample SAMEA2338824) | human gut metagenome | biome: human gut; feature: human-associated habitat; material: faeces...
ATTATTATTGTCGAAACGATAAATAGCTTTGAAAGCAGTTTTTGTAATATTTTTCCATCCACTGTCTTTACTTTAGATAATACATCTGTAGCAGTATATGCAGAAGAATCTAATTTTGTATTAACCTGAGTAGTAGTAGCATAACCTTTTGCATTTAATTCAGTTTCAGTTACATATTCTTCAGGTACTGAAGTAAGATAATTGCCTTTTGGTTGATACGTACTAGCTGCATCAGTCTTAGTTAAATACCCATTAAGATCTACTGTTTCACTTAACTTATCCCAATCTGGAGTAGATGAAGTAGCTACATAATTAGCTCCTGTATCCTTAAGATTATATACATCACCTATTGTTACATTGTCTTTAGGTAAGGCTTCATAATTAGCTACAGAACCTTTTACCTTATATACAGAACCTATAGCAGTGTTAATCTTTTGATCTACTTGTTCCTCAGTAATAATAGTAGGTTTATTAAGTATCTGTGCATCTCCAGATTCAGCATTCCAGTCAGCATTAACATTTACTTCAGCTCCTGCAGCAATACCAGCTAATTTAGTTTTATCTTCATTAGTGTAATCATTTGTACTTAACTGTTTACCAGATACTTTGTCTACTTTGGTATCTAACTCACTATCTACATAAGTTTTATCAGCTTTACCAGAGATTTGTTCAGTAACATCTACTGCTGCTACAGTATCATCTACATACTTCTTAGTGGCAGGGTGATAATCTGCAGTAGGTGTATATGTACTAGTATTGCTTTTAGATATATATCTACTATCGTGATTGTGACTAGTAATATTCCCAGTAAGTACAGCTTCTACATTCTGTTTAGTTACAGAAGCATCACTACCTGGATCTCCTTTCTCTCCTTTTTCTCCAGGATCGCCTTTTGGACCTTGTATTCCAGGTGCTCCATCATCTCCAGGTTCACCTTTAGGACCAGGTTCTCCCTGTTCCCCCTTAGGTCCTGTTGGTCCTGCTGGTCCTTGAATACTACCAACATTACTCCATTTAGGATTAGATTCAACATTACCATTTTCACCTACATATACATATAGATTACCAGAAATTAACCAAGCATCACCAGATACACCTTCTTGTGGTAATTGTGATTCAGAATCTAATTCTCCCTTAATATTTAATCCTGAACCAGTATCCCCCTTAGGTCCTTGTGGACCAGGTTCTCCTTGTGGTCCTTGAATTCCCTGTATACCTTGCTCTCCTTGCTCGCCTTTAGGTCCAACAGGTCCTTGTATACCTTGCTCACCCTTTTCACCTTGTACACCTTGTAAACCTCTTTCTCCCTGTAAACCCTGAGGTCCTCTTTCACCAGTGGCCCCTTTTTCTCCAGTATCACCTTTATCTCCTTTAGGCCCAGTTTCACCTTTCTCACCTTTTAAAGAGATTAACCATTCGTCTTCTGTACCTTCGAAGCCGTGTTGTACTGCTACCTGATATGCTGATAAACCTTGAATACCTTGTGCACCAGATAAGTCTGATATGAATTTCCATTCAGTATTACCTTTCAAATACAATCTAGAATCCTCTTTATTTTCAACATCACCAGTATCGATCATTACAAATTGTCCTGTCTTTACTTCAGGATTATTATAATCATCTTCCATAGCTTGAACTGAAGAATACGTTTTTACAATAGTAAATGCATCACCAACTGCATTAATACCACTATCTTGATAAGTATCTTTTGCATAATCATAGATATACCAATTACCATCTACAATCTTTGGTGGATTCTGAAGTACTTCTTTTGAGTCTTTTACGGCTTGCTTAGCATCTTTAACTGCATTAGGTACTTCATTGAGCATTTTACCAAAGTCTTCTTCAGTGCCAGTATATCCTTGTTCTACAGCATAATCGTAGGCAGTTTTACCATATGCAATAGCACCAGTGTCAGCATATTCGTTTAATGCTGGATCGAATACCCACCAATTACCATTTTCTCCAATAATTGGACTTTTACCAGAAGCGGGTATACCTGTATCACGATTATCTATCCACCAGTTACCATTAGAACCAATGAAAGGAGCAACAGCATCTTCACTAGTAGCATCTGTTAGTTTAACCCAAGACTTAATATCAGGATTATATACTTTAATTACTTTTCCTTTTGAATTCGCACCTAAGTCTATCCAGTACCCAACCTCATCAGGATTAGGTACTGTATAACTAGCAAAGAATTCATAATATACATTATTCTTTATCATATTATTCTGTAGGATATGGTTTTCTTCTATTTCTTTTGCTTTAAGTAACCATTCTTGTTTAATAGTTTCTGCTTTTTCAATATTACCTATAGCTAATTCTTTCTGATATTCTATGTATAACGGATCAGAATATTTTGCATATAAATTTCGTCTAATCTCTCGAATTCTGTTTATCTTATTTTGTAATAATTCCTCTTTTGAAATATTTATCATATAAAATATTTGTTCTGGAGTATAAAATTCATCTGGATCTATTTGATTAAAAAAGTCAATCTGACTTTGAGACATTAAAATAAATTTATCATCTTCCGTTAATTCCTCTACAGAAGAAACAATACTATCAGAAGATAAATTGGTTAACCACTGTTCGTCCACAGCGAAAACTCCTGTTTTGGACAACACCATTAATTGATTTTCCATATTATAAAAGTTGATTACGGCCTAATAAAATGATCATAAATTGAGCATCATGTAACTTGCCATCAGTATCTCTAGCAGTAAACGTAAATGTAGATGCACTTGTTTTTGAAGTTATACAAAACGAACCTGCAAAGTTGTTATAAGGTAATATAATAGGCATATAGTCACTTGTACTATTGTTTAATCTACCAATAGTTACATTGTACGTTCCTGTTCCATTTCTTATAACTCCCGAAACGCTTGCACCATTTCCCCAAACCCACGTTAGAGAAGATATGTAATAATATATACACAATACTCCTGGCATATTCCATGTTTCTCCAGATCTTTGATACCAATCACTACCACCTGCAGCATCAATAGCAATAGATCCAGTTTGTGCACTCATTGTCAAACATTTTCCAGAAGTTGATTGCGTATAAATGTTTATACCTGTTTTACTGTCGGCTCTTATAGAAAGAATAGATGAATTTGTTGGAGATATTTCCAAGAAATTACCACCAGGATTCGAGTTACTATACATTGTTATTTTTGTATCTTTGTATGTTCCTGAAGAAGTATTTCCATCTCTATTTGACAAATAAGTTTCTCCAATGTACCAACCACCAATACTACCAGAAGTGGACCACAATTTACCGTCAGTAGTTACACGAAATGGAGCAGAACTCGGAGTCGATGCGGCATTATTACCAGCAGCTAAGTGAATGTTGCTTAATGGTGTAGTTCTACCATCTAAACGCATCGTATTCGATTGAGCATAAATGTATTGCTCTGCAAATTCCCAACCTGCAATAGTTGCTGTTTTTGCTAACAATAAACCCGTAGCTATTGATTCAAAGGATGAACCAAATCTAGTCCAGTATCTACCGGAAGTACCATCTACAGTAGTATAACTATTAGATGGTTTATTACTACTTGAAGCTACTGGTGCAGTACCCCTATAGTATTTATTCCACATATAGTAGTAACTACCATCTTTAACAACGTCTCTCACATTACCCGCATTTCCCGCTGTCCAACCATAAGTCTTACCAGATGTCCATTCTCCTCTATAGTTCAATCCTGGTCCATCTAAACCATCAGAACCATTTGAACCAGCAGAACCAGCGGGTCCTCTATCGCCTTGTGGCCCCTGCTCACCGTCTTTACCGCTTATCTTTACTGGAGCTGTCCATCTATACCCGGTAGTTTGGTCTACTACAACTACACCATTGTTATTAGGGTCTATATTACCATGACTTTCCCACGTAGCATAACTAGTGGAATAAGTAGGATCAAGGTACCAAGTATAACCACCGCTGGATGTACCAGAGGAAGAAGGTCTAGTAGTCAATGTAGGTCTGCTAGGTGTACTATTAGTCATACAGTATATTGATATTGGTTGATAACCTGCTGCACCACCTTTAGCTTTAGTAACAGTAAAATCACAAACATCTACTTCTTTAGCATCAACTAAGAAATGAATTCTCCATACAGCAGTATCCGAAGTAAGAGATGTTACTGTTACTTTCTTACTAGTATTGTCTACATTTACTGAACCATCACCACTTATTAATGTACTTGTAATAGAATAATTATTATTTTCAATTTGATCTATACCAAACCACAATCGAGTTTCAGTTACAGCCCTAGATAATTCTGTAGGATCTACTTCTCCATTAAAGTTGGCAGATACAGTATGAGCTTCATTTGTTAACGTACCTCTGTAACCACCTTCACCATCTTTACCGTCATATAGTTTATTGATGGTCATCATATCCATATATGTAGCACCTCCATTAGTAGATGTAACTTCACACTTAAATGTTACTTCATTATTACCTGAGAAATAATTACCAGTAGGACTTACTAATAGGTTGTTACCTGTTTCATTTACTAGTTCTTGCCAATCGTTTGTACCAGGTAGAGCCCAGTACCAGTAAAACATAGGTGATTCTATATTAAATGCAGTAGCTAATAAATTAATTGTAGCCGGAATGGGAGTAGTAGCATTAGAAGTATATTTAAATACTTGTTCTCCTGTAACCATCACATATGCTGCATCTACACCATCAAATCCAGATTCTCCATCATGAGTTTTATTTATGTACCAATCCTTAGTAAGGATAGTAGCATCTGTTAATTTGATAGTCAACCTTATAGTTGCGCTTATACTATTTATTTTACTTAAAGTGATTTTATTACCTTGTATTTCAACCGTAGCATCACCTTGAGTTGTAGTTGCTTCAATAGATACAATGTCAATAGGATCGATTCCACGATAAGCATATACTTCTGTATAAATAGTACTAAGATTAACTAAAGGTGTATTACCAGATGAATCATAAGGTATATTTACAGTACTATTAGTTAAATCAACATAATAAGCATCCAAACCTTCAGCACCATTTGCTAATTTAGCAATTTGTATATCGTCGTAGTATTGACTACCATCTGAATCTGTAACTACACAACGCACATTGGCTGTTCTTGTAGTAAATATTGTATGAGGTATCTCTGTACTTACATTGTTACCAATTACTTCTATAGGTTCTGTTAATAATCTCCATTCATATGTAGGATTAGTCATACCATAAGTATTACAATATAGTACCACAGATGACGGAGTTGGTGTACCAGAGTAATCAGGAGTATCATATAAGAACAGTCTTGTACCAGTGATTTCAACCCATTTAGCTACATCATCACCAGGTTTACCTGAATCACCTTTCGATACTTGTAATTGCCATTCATCATTATCTGGACCAGGTACACTAGTGACACCATCCTTCATAGCAATCCACAAACTACCTTGATATGTAACTTGATCATAATAATTGTAAGTAGTATCAGGATTCCATTCTCCTCTATATACAGGAACTCTAACTACATCACCAGTCTCTGTAGTCTGCATCAGAGTACCAACAAACTTACTTTCTTTGCCGATTACAGTACGATCTTTACCAGCCAAAGTAAAGTCATCGATGTTATCATAGAAAGCAATTCTAGGAGAACCTTCACCTTTAGCTGAAATGAATATAGCATTACGTCTATCATTCATAGATGAATTCAATTCAGGATCTGCTTCTACCCTATGACCTAACAATAAGACTTTATCTCCTACTTCAGGATTAGCGCTACCTGGTTCACATACGCTTTTAGAAAGGACGATGAAGTTATTACCAACTTCAGATACCATTCTCCAGTATCTCTTTACATTCTTGCCATCAAATTTCTGACAGATAGCCTGGTCTCTCACCCTAAACTGATTGTACTTAGTACCATCTTCGTCATCAAAGTAGCAAGTCCATCCATCACTACCATCTACTACTTCAACGATTTCCATATCAGCCATTGTAACTAATATATCTCCGCCAACAGCTTTTATTTCATTTACAATTAGTTCATTTACTGTCAGATTACCACGAACAAATAAATCATCTACTTCTAAATGCCATTTGGTGTTTACAGGCCATAAACTAGCTCCTTCACCATCCCAACCAGATCTAAAGGTTTTACCACCTTGTATACCTGCCAAAAATGTAGTATAACCTGTTGCAGTATCACCATCTTTACGTAGATAATCTTCTTTTACTTTACCTGAAGTATATATTGTACCATCACTAGGTGCAGTAGTTTGTCCTATTTTAATCAAAGGAAGTGAACCAGAGCTGCTTGAAGCAATGTTATCTATCTGACATTCCAGCTTACCTAATGCTTGATTTAAGGTATCTGTAGTAGTTAAAGGATCAGCATTTTCACCTTTATAGTACCCTGATAATGGAAATATGGTACTAGTAGGTTGTGTATGAAAACCAGGTGCTTCACCACTACCACCACCATTTGCAATTAAATCTGCTAATGCTGTAATGATGTTTTCATCTTCAATCAACCTATTTAATAGGTTTTGTAATTGTTCTTTAGTAGACTTATCATCAATAGTATCTATCCAACCCTGTACTGTATCATTAACTTCAGTTAAATCCTTATCGTGTTTATCTTCAAGAGTAATGATCTTATTGTTTAATACATCATAATAACTATTAATATTACTACTCAGGTTATTAGTAACATTAGTATCCCCTTCTACTATTTTGTTGGATAGATCAGCATAGTTGTTATCTACTTTAGTATCAAGATTTGCAACATCCTCTTCGATGCCATCTACTCTTTCATTAGTTGCAAATGTACCTGACAAACTAGTTTCAAAATCATCTTTATGGATAATCTTATTAGTATTATCTTGTACAAGAGTTAAGACGTCATTATTTTCAAAGGATGTAGTAACCTCAAATTGTGATATCTTTTTATTCATATTACTCTTGGATTATATGTTCTTCTACTTCAGTTAATATACAATCAGGATCGATATCTTTTTCTGGATAGAAATTAATTTGTTTTTTTAAACAATGAATATAACCTATAATTTTATCTACATCATCCTGAGTAATAGGAAATTTTTCATCATTTAAATTGTTAGCTGCCCACTTAGCTAGTTCATCTAAATGTAGTAACAGTACTAAATTTGTAATCGAAACTCTATCCAATTTTGCATTGTACTTCGTAGACTGATTAACTAACTCGCCAACTTTATTTACATAATTCGCAATACCCATCTTTACAATTTTTACAGTCATTAATAGTACAATTACAAGTTCTCATATCAAGTAGATTCAACATTTCTTTATAATATCTATCAGCATCCTCTGTAAATCCAAGTGCTGTAGCATCTTCATACAATGTCTTCTTGAATAAGAACATCATGATTTTATCTTTCATCTTATTATCTAAGCAGTTACTACAATATCTTGTAAGTAATTTTAATTCTGCATAGTATAAGCTTTCATTAATTTCATTCATATCAATCGTATATTAAAAAGAAAAGGGACCAGGGATAACTTCCCCAATCCCTTTCTATGGTTATTAAATCTTATAAAAATTACTCATTGCCAGCTGTTACATCACTACCAGCAATGAAAGATTTAATCATATTAACAAACAACGCATTAGTAGCAATCTGACCTTTATTTACATAAATTTCAGCTGCCAACGGCGTAGTTTTAATATATTGATTATCATCAGATAAGTACTTGTTATCCCATTCCAGAGTAATAGTATCATATTCTGCACTTAAATCAGATCTGAATTCAGGTGCAATATACGGATAAATACCATTCGCTCTATGCGTAATACCTCTGTAACCCATTGCTGCATCTTCACGATCTCTTACAATATAAGGATTACCTTTACCTGGGGTACCCTGAGTCTTAGCAATTGTCAAATTAGAAATCGGATACATTACATTGCTCAACAAACCAGAAGGAATAGTTGTCCACATAAATGCTTCTACAGATACCTGAGTATAACCAGAATCCAAAGTAATACCTTCATTATAAGGAATTTCTTTAGCAGTCAAAGTCAAAACTGCAGCACTTGTTGAAGCCGTAACTCTAGAATTTGGATTCTTGTTAATTTTCTTTGCTAATGCTTCTACCAAATCTTTAGGAGCCGTAGTCTTAGCAATTACTTCGAATGTCTGAGTTTTCTGACCCGGTTCTTCATAAATATCATTGTAAACCAGACGCAATACATAACGATGTCCAACTTCCGGAGTAACGTTAGTAGCTGTGATTACAATCTTATCTTCAGCTTTAGCTACAAAGTTTGTAACAACTAAAGAAGGATTAGAACCTTTCTGGATAGGCATTGAGAATCTGATTACAGATTTAGTGCTTGCAGTACCAGCCTGATTGTATACAGTTTCTTTACCTTCACAAACACCTACATAAATAGCTTTTGCAGCAGCTGCATTAGCAGCAGAAGTAATAATAGCTCTGTTTTCGTCAAACAAAGCAACAGCACCATCAACCAGAGCATCAGCATTCGTATAAGAAGCCGGTGCAGTTTTAGCAATAAGTACTGTGTTCACCTTTTGTAACATAATATTAATTTGATTTTTAGTTAAACGGATATCCTAGTTTAACTGTATTTAACCCTTCTACTTTCACTTATTTTCACAAGTGCTATTTTAACTTCCATATACAATTATTAAACTGAACTTGCGATAATTTTTTCTTACACAGAGCTTCCCACAATTTACAATTTTTCTTTCCAAATATATACTTCTCTGCTTCAGAAATTGAGGAGAATGTTTTTATAATGTTATCATTTAAATCTAATTGCACAACTTTTTTACATTCTTTTCTAGAATTAATATAACGCTCTCTATATTCTTTAGACTGCCATTTTAGTTTTGCAGATTGGGAACGTTTCTTTCTAGTTTGTTCAGTTTCTTGATAAGAAAAATTTGGACGTTTTGGTCGTATTCCACTCCCTCCTTTTGTAAGATTGTAACCTTTATTACGGTTTGTAGAATCATAATAGCTTATCCAATAAATCTCCAAACTGTCGAGTAACCTATTATCATCTACCTCCTCTAAAATAGTTATATCAAAATTAGATAAACCATATTTGTTTATAGATTTATGAAAATAAGTTAATCTGTTTCCTTTGGATTCACATAGATGTAATGCTATTCTTTCTCTGAGTTGTTTTCTAGTTTGCCCTATATAAACTTTACCATTTATTAAATTTTCAAATTTATATATGACATTTTGCTTTTTACCGAGTTCTGATTTTAACAATTCACTGTAAGTCATAATGCAAAAGGACCAGTAATTTCCGCGTTAGGTTAAACTAAGAATTTAAAAAACGTATACTTACTCCATTGTTGAAACTTCGTTCATATACGATTGATATCTTGGATTAGCCTTATTTTCTAAGTATAATTCAGCCGCTATTTTTACGATTTCCTGATGAGTAGATACTGGCATATCCGTATATTCATCAAAAGGAGCCGTAGTAAGACTAATCCTTTTGGGAGTCCTCAAGTATGTGAGGATATAATTCTTTATATTGTAATTACCATCAGTATATAAATGGATTTCATTACCTTGAAATAATCTCAAAGGTCTTGCTGAAGTACCATGCAATCTATACTCTGATAATGTATTTTGTCTTTGTCTATCAAAATTCTCAATAGTAGCTTCTAACACATCTGTATGTTTAGTCCTAGGTTGACCATTAGGTCCCTTAGGCCAACAGTTGTTATTACTATAGATTACTGCTGTTTCACCTAAAGTAAACATATAATCTGTTGGTAATATAACTACTTGTTCTTCTGGGAATGTTGTAAACTGATATGTCTTATTGGTTACAAGTGTACGAAGATCATCAATTCTTTTTTGATCCTGTTCAAATGCTGTACGCTTGTAATTGATACCTGAGTATCTAGTTTTAATAAACTTATCTAAACCAGCCATTAACCAATATTCAATATCTGCTGTAACTGGCTTCTCAATATTATTATCAAGTAAACCTATTTCGGTTTCAAATGCAGTTTGTAATTCAATGAACTTCATAATTATTCTCTATTACTTTGGTTAGATGGTTTAGTTTGCAATCTGTATTTACCTTCTGTGATAAACATATTAACAGCAAGGTCAACTATTTCACTGTGAACAGATTCAGGTAATTCACATTTTGAAGCACCAGTTGTAGTATTAAATCTTAATGGTTTTCTATAGTAAGTAAGAATAACACCACTTAAAGTAGTGTAAGCGTCTACTACTACTTCCATGTACATATATTTAGTAGTTGGATCAGATATTAAAGCTACTGCTGGTTGTCTTACAATTGGTGTATTATAAGCAGTCTTCATAAACTTTGGTAGATCCCTATATTTTACTAATTGATTATCTACTTTAGTTTCAGTAGTATACTGCTTATAAGTACCTTTTACTTTACTTACAGAGTGTACATATAAGAAATATTCATCAGTAGTAGAATAAGGTAGTCTATATCTAGCTATACCGTTTGATGTAGAACCGCTTTGAGTAAGTTCTCTTTCAACCAATAAACTTTTAATAGAATCTGTATTTCTAGTTTGAGTATTGGTTTCAATCTCCATTTGATCGTCACCAACATAGTTCATCATTACATAGCGATCTTGTGCTTCATTAAGTATTGAAAAGATAAGATCAGAATTAGGTTTTTGTTCTATAGTAAGAGTAGGATCTATTAATTGTAACCTACGTTCAAATTCAGCTTGCATTTCCTTGGCTAACATATTATACCTCCTATTCTGCTAATTGTGCCACATACTGTGGGTGTGATTGAACTCTTGGTGATTCTATATTTTCTAATGCCATATCAGCAGCTAACTTAACTACTTCATACTGCATATATTCTGGTATTTCATCCATACCCGAAGTAATATCCTGATTATTTAATCTCTTAGGATATGCTAGATAAGTTAAGTCGATAGTATAGGGACCTGTCATAAGATCCCTATCCACGAACACTATCAACTTATTATCTTCTAGTATAGCAACAGGTTCTTCTATCCAAGGTTTGTTATTATATGTCTCTAAGAACCTCATTGCGTTTTCATGACTTATTAGTTTTACATTAGCTAATTTACTACCAAAGTGTAATGTACCTTGAATAAAATACATACGTTTATCTTGAGTTTGACTACCATAAGTAATAGTAGATTTAAAGTCATTGAGCATTAATCTATTACTAGTTGTTTCACTCAATAGTGTTAAACCTTTATCCGTTTTTACTAAACCTTCAAGGTCTGATACACGTTTACTATTTTCTTCAAAAGGAGTTCTAATAGTATTATTGCCCGTAAACTTGGTAGCTATTTTACTGAGGTATGCAGCATATAACCAATAATCTATTTCCTCAGGTAAAAAAGAAGGACAACCAGACATACCAATATTAACGGCATTCTTGTCAGCTTCTATTTTAAATGCTATATGTAATTCACTAATATTCATAATTATTTAGATTCAATTTCTTGCATGATTGCCATTTTGATATCTTGATTAGCCTTTTCATTTAAGAAACTAATAGCATCGTCTTGGCTTCTACCAATCACGTCAGTACCATAATAGTATACATTTTTTGACTTACGAATTACATTCTTACTAATTGCAGTCTCTAAAATGTATTGAGTATCTTTATTTTTGTTATCAATCCACAGTAAGAAGAATTTACGAGGATCTTTTTCAATCAATTCAAACAACTTACTTTCTACTAATTCATTGCTAATGTTGTCTGACTTATGACCATAAATACGTAAACATTTACGCATCTCTTCGAGAGACATCTTATTAAATTCTGCAAATGCTTCACGTTTAATTTTGTTAAGTTTGTTAGCAGCTTCTGCTTCCGCATCAGTATTAACTAATACATAATCATGTTGAGGTCTGATATTGCTTAAACCAGTTGCAACTCTTTTATGATTTTTTAAAAACAGATACGCTAATTCATCTTCAGGTTTTTCAGTATGCAAGAAAACATCTTTAGCTCCTAATCTTACACTATAAGTTTTCCAAAAAGAACTAGTAGGTGCTAAATGACCTTCTTCATAACCCATAGCTTTTTCAAGTCTACGAGCATCTTCTTCACTTAAACCTGTATGAATGTTACCAGCTCTTGTCCAATATGTACCAATATAATCGTAACAATTTTTATATTTAGCTATTCCAGCCCACGGATTTACTCGGGCGAATTTTAATACTACTTCCATAATTATTCTTTAAATTTCCAGATATATTTAATTTTCTTAAGAAATTTGGGATCTTTTAATTTATTATCGTTCTTACCGCTGCAGTAAGTAGTAATGGTGTTTGCACTAATACCAGTTTGTCTTACTGCTTCTGCAATACTGTAATATTCACTAATCACCTTATAATCTTTATTGTATTGTATTACTGCTTTTGGTGCGCTTAATGCAGTTCCGTCTACGGTTTTAAGCTTTGCTTTTTCCTCAAGAAACTTTTTAGATACTGTTCTTACTCTTGGTTTTGGCTTCCAATCTGTTGGATCAATTTGTAAAGGAACGTCAGGATAATCTTTCTTATATACCCAAATATAAGGGTTAGCTTTTGATTGCGTTTTTATTGCTTTCTTAAGACTTCTAATAATACTCGCTCTACATACTCCAGTTTTCTTTTCTGCAGAAGCCATACTTTCGTATTCACAGATGAATTTACCAGATAATGAATATTGAATTAAAGCGGAATAAAATTTAGACATATCCTTGCCTTTATGTACAGCGCTTATCTTTGCTTTTGTATCTTCGGTATGAAACATGATATCTCCACCGCAATCGCTGTTGTAACCATATTCAGAATTGTTTGAGTGATAATATTCAATCCATTTCTTTTCTAACTGTTTTGCTTCTTCCAAATCTTCTGTAGAATCTATGACCTCTACTGAAAATCCTTCCAAACCAAATTCAGCTAATGCTTTGTGAAAATTATATTGGGAACCACTCAAGGCTTTATATAAATGCTTTTTCATTCTAGCACCTACTCCCTGAGTGGTCACACCTATATAATACTTGCCATTAAATTTATTAGTGGCTTTGTAAATGTCAAAATTCTTAATTTCGTTATCTGTAAACATAATTTTTATTATTAATTATATCTAGATAACGATAAAAATTAATTTTTGTTCCAATAACGTGTACAGAAAAATACAAATTATGCTTCCACATCCATGATGAGCTCACCACATGCACGGGGATCGAACAAGCAAATGCCCATCTCACCTAATAAATGCACGCTATAGCCATCCTTCGCGTTACTTCTCACCGTACTGGCATTCTTACCATAACCTGCACCAGGAGCAACAGAACCTGAAGTATTCCAGATTACCATTTCACGATCTTTTCTAACTACCTTAACGATGTTAGATTTACCATCTCTACGACCCAGATCCAAGAATGTCATTC
>ENA-ORTZ01001482-ORTZ01001482.1-human-gut-metagenome-genome-assembly--contig:-NODE-1482-length-13435-cov-3.144469_pt1 | contig 13435 bp, 10 predicted proteins | sample MGYA00242075_ERZ509199 | MGnify/ENA primary metagenome ERZ509199 (study PRJEB26280, sample SAMEA2338824) | human gut metagenome | biome: human gut; feature: human-associated habitat; material: faeces...
TTTTTTTCGATTCCTTCGTAGGAACCGATGTAGGAAATCTTATAACCAAGCTCCCTGAGCTTTGGAATCAGGGCAATATTTGGAGTTACATGTCCGGCAGTACCACCGCCGGTAAGTACGATGTGTTTCATTTGGATTCCTCCTGAATAGTCATATACTATCATTAAATATGAACTCTAACGGAGGAATTGTCAAGGAAAGATAGGATTACAGGAGAAAAATAATGGAAAATTTCAGGGATGCTGAACTGAAAAAATGGTTGGCAGAAGAATATGAAAAAGAAACCGAAGAGATGGAAAAAATCCTGTTTCCAGATGGAGTGATTCCTGATGATGGAGAAACAGAAGAGGAGGCAAAGGCTGCTTATCAGAGGCTTGTAGAAAAACTGAAAGCAGATGGTGTTTACAAAGAAGACGAAACTGACAGTATTAAAACTGATGATCATAAAGAGAATGTAAAAATCGTTTATCTGCCCGAAAAGAAAAGTCATAAAGCAGCTCGCGTAGCGGCAGCAGTACTTGTATGCTCAGCCGGTATCTTCGCCGCAAGCATGACCAGCCAGGCGAACAGGAGTTATTTTATTGATTCTGTGAGGTATTGGGTTGGGGATGATACGAGTATTTCAATTGAAAATGATGAAAGTGAAAAAGAATATGAAGATGAACAAACTGCAATAGATGATATTCAAAATAAATTAGATTTAGATGTACCATTAATGTTATATAGACCAAATGACTTTAAGTTTATTGATTATAGACTTAATAAAGAGTCGGGATATGCATTAATAGAATATTATTATGAGCAAAAAATTATCACGCTATATATTAATGACTATTCGCATGGAAGTAAAAGTGGAGCATATATTTTAGATGGAAAAAATCTTGCGACTGTAAAGCTGAAGGATGAAGATATAAATATTACTGTAAAGAAGGTACAAGATGATAAGGATGAAGGGGAAAGTTATGTTGCATATTGGGAAAAAGATTCTGTAGTTTATCAAATCAGCGGAAAGATGGAACGGAAAGAATTTATGAATTTAATAAAAAATATAAAATTTTAATGAGATAATGCCTTTTTCTCATCGTATATATAGTGTAATGAAAGTTTAGAGGAGGAAAGACATTACATGAAAGAGAAAATACAAAAAATAATAAGCCTGTTGTTTTTAGTATGTTGTTGCAGTATGTTATTTGTAGTTCCTGCAATGGCAGAAAGCTTATCAGATGATTTTTCAGTGGAAACAGATACGAACGAAGATTATGCTGAAGATACAATTCATAGTGTTTTGCGTGGTAATAATTTAAATTTTGGAACTACAACAATAAAGAAACTGGCAAGTAATAAAATAATTATCACAGGTATAACACAATGCCATCATTCATGTGCTACAGTATATTTAAGTGTGTATTTGGAACGTAAGGTAAATGGAAGTTATTCTACTTATAAAAGTTGGAATTTTACAGCTTCTAATGCAACTAATTTGACGAAAGATATTACGGTTATTGTTCCAAGTGGATATTATTATCGTGTACGAGGTTATCACGCTGCAAAAGATGGAAGTAAAGAGTCGGCGAAGACCTTAACCAGCGGTATTCTCGTAAAATAACAAATCAACAAAATAAATCACCCCCCCCAGCGATGCCACACCCCCAAAAAAATAAAAAATCCAGTAAACTTTACATTACCTTCGCTGGGGAATGTCTAAAAATTCTGAATAATATCAAAAAATCTAAAAAAATCCCCTTAAAAAAAGAAACATATTTCACAAAAAGACTGTCAAAAAACATATATTTCGTGTATAATAAATACAATAACAAACCGTTAATAAACAAAAAGTCGATTATTTCTTCTTGGAATTGTATATCACAGCGTTTCTGGACGATCGGATATCACAGAGAGATCCTTCAGGCTTTTTTTGATATGGAAATTTCAGAACGTGGGACGGAAAAGGGGGCTTGTGCATGAAGATAACATTTATCGGTGCTACGCATGAGGTGACTGGAAGCTGTTATTATCTGGAAGCGGCAGGACGGAAGTTTCTGGTAGATTATGGAATGGAGCAGGGACCGGATTATTATGAAAATAAGGAGCTTCCGGTGGCTCCGGGTGATCTGGATTTTGTGCTTCTGACACATGCACACATGGATCATTCCGGAAATCTTCCGGCCTTGTATGCAAAAGGCTATCAGGGGCCGATCTATGCGACAGAGGCAACTTGTAATCTCTGCGATATCATGCTTCGTGACAGCGCACATATCCAGATGTTCGAGGCTGAGTGGAGAAACCGAAAGGGGCGGAGAGAAGGAAAACCGGAATTTATTCCTGCATACACGATGGAAGATGCCATGGGTGTGCTTCGGAACTTCGTCAGATGCCCATATGATAAGATCATCAAACCGGCAGAGGGAATCGAAGTAAGATTTGTGGATGCAGGACATCTTCTTGGTTCCAGCAGTATTGAAGTCTGGATGACGGAAGAGGACAAAACAGAAAAGATCGTTTTTTCCGGCGATATCGGAAATATCAATCAGCCGCTGATCAGGGATCCGGTATATATCCGAGAGGCAGATTATGTTGTGATGGAATCTACCTACGGAGACCGCAGTCATGGAGAACGTCCGGATTATCCGGCAATACTGGCAGAGATCATCCAGAGGACCTTTGACAGAGGCGGCAGTTTGGTGATCCCGTCCTTTGCAGTAGGCCGTACTCAGGAAATGCTGTATTTTATCCGACAGATCAAAGAACAGGAACTGGTTCACGGCCATGATGGTTTTACGGTATATGTAGACAGTCCCCTTGCCAATGAGGCAACTACGATCTTCAGTGAGAATGCATATACCTGCTATGATGAGGAAGCAATGGATCTTTTGAATAAAGGTATCAATCCGTTATCCTTCCAGGGATTGAAGACCTCCGTTACTACCGATGATTCCAGAGCTATCAATTTTGATGAGGACTGCAAGGTGATCATTTCCGCCAGTGGTATGTGTGATGCTGGTCGTATCAAACATCATCTGAAACACAATCTGTGGAATCCCAGAAATACCATTCTTTTTGTTGGATACCAGGCTATCGGAACTCCGGGACGGGCATTATTGGAAGGTGCTGTGGAGCTGAAGTTGTTTGGTGAGACTGTGCAGGTAGCTGCTGAAATATGCAAAATGCCGGGAATCAGCGGTCATGCTGATGTAAACGGACTTATAGAATGGGCGAAAGCCTTTGACACGAGACCAAAACACGTATTTGTTACGCATGGTGATGATACGGTGACGGAGATTTTTGCCCAGAGGCTTAAAGAAGAGCTTGGGTATGATGCAACAGCACCCTTTAGTGGAACTGAATATGATCTTCTAGAGAACCGGTGTATCCATGAGGCTGTTGGTGTTCGGATCGTAAAGGCAACTGCTTCGCCGAAAACAACCAAGGCTGCCCGTGCATATGAGAAGCTGCTGGCTATGGGACGTCGCCTGATGTCCGTGATCCGGAAGAATGAAGGCTGTCCCAATAAAGACCTGGATCGTTTTGCAAGAGATATCCAGTCACTGTGTGACAAGTGGGACAGAACGGATATTTAACCGGATAACAAAGATAACATTGAGACAGTTATTTTGTCAGATCATTCTAAAATCACCCTGCGGAAATTTTTCGCAGGGTGATGATAAATCCGATATACAAAATAAGATTATGTGAGATCAGCCTTCGTTCAATGCCTGGCGGATGGCTTTTGCAAGCTGATCCGGACATGAAGTTGGTTTGAATCCGCAGCGGATGCCTTCCAGACGGGAGATCACTTCATTTGCATCCATTCCCTCTGCAAGATGTGCAACACCCTGTGTGTTTCCGGAACATCCGCCCGTAAACTTGATATTGTGAACTTTTTTATTATCGTCGATCTCGAACTCAATTCCCTGAGCACAGACGCCTTTTGTCTTATAAACCATTCTGGTTACCTCCTGTTCTGTTTATTTATCGATTATAGCATCTCTCAAAAAAAGTTTCCATAAAAAATAAAATTTGTTATAATGAACAATGTAGAAAAAGAAAAAGATACTGCTGAACGAAAAAAACTGTGAAATTCAGCGGGATATCATATTGAAAGAGAGGATTTACAGATCATGAAATGTGTTGGAATCATAGGAGCAATGGAACAGGAAGTAGCAAGATTGAAAGAGGTTATGGAGAATGTATCCATTACTACCAGAGCCGGAATGGATTTTTATGAGGGTGTTCTGGAAGGAAAGAAGGTAGTTGTGGTACAGTCCGGGATCGGTAAGGTAAATGCCGGCATGTGCACCCAGATCCTGGCAGATCTCTTTCAGGTGGAAGCGGTGATCAATACCGGTATCGCAGGAAGCCTTAACAATGATATCAATATTGGAGATATCGTACTTTCCACAGATGTTCTTCATCATGATATGGATGCAACCGGATTCGGATATCCGAAGGGACAGATCCCGCAGATGAAAGAGTTTTCCTTCCAGGCAGATGAGTGCCTTCGTAAGATCGCACATGATGTATGCGAGGAAGTAAATCCGGAGATCAGGGTTTTTGAAGGAAGAATTGCTTCCGGAGATCAGTTTGTATGTGATCAGGGTGTAAAAGATAATATTGTAAAGGAATTCAGCGCCTATGCTGTTGAGATGGAGGGCGCAGCGATCGGACAGGCAGCAGCTCTTAACGGGATTCCATTCCTGATCATTCGTGCTATCTCAGATAAAGCAGATAATAGTGCAAACATGGATTATCCGGCTTTTGAAAAGCTTGCAATTGAGCACAGCGTACGTCTGACCCAGGGAATGCTGAAACGGATGGCCTGATCGGAACTTTGGAGGGAACCGTCATTTTTCTTCTGCATATACTGTAAGAGATAGCAGAGAGAGGACAGCAGAAGAGTTATGATCTATCCAGATTTTTATCCGTTTTATGCTACACAGGGAAGTCCTGGTTTTTATAATGAAGAGAGAGAACAGGAAAAGGAATTTGATCTGATGAGATCATACTATCCGGATACAGCCCGAAGGATCCAGGAAAAAGCGGAAGCACAGTGTCAGCTTTTGGATTATGAGGGAAGCCGGCTGTATGATGAATATCCGGATCGTTTCATGCTCTATCACATCTGTCACCAGGTGAAAGGACAGATGGAAGGAGATACCAGTGTACAGGAGATTCCAGGAGGGTTCCTGGATGATCTGATCGAAGTGCTGGTGTATCAGGAGATTTCCAGACGAAGATGCAGGAGGAGAAGGTGCAGAAAATGTTTCCGCACTGAGTATTAAAATGGTGGTTTACCCATGAACGATACAGTGATACTGGCAGAAGCAACCAAAACTGGTTCGCACAACATCTGTCCATATACAATAAAACAAAAAGTGAATATAATGGAAGTATGATGAAAACAATAAGGGAATTTTTAGAAGAACAGATTAATGAACAGCTGATACAGGCTGTTGTCAGTGGCCGCAGGACTGGCGAGGGACCTTCCAAGGTGAAGCTTCGTCCTGTGGAGCTGAAGGGTCAGATTTTTTACCAGGCGTCCATGACAGAAGGGACGAAGGTTTATCATAAGAATTTTACCAGGGAAGAGATGATCGCTTATCTGGAGCATGCCATGGAGGAATTTCGTCAGCTTCAGGCAACCGGACGCAGTCAGGATGGAAGTATCCTTATCAGCAAGAAAGGGAAAGCAACCATCAAAACAAAACAACACGGGCCTGCACAGAATGAGAAGATAAAGATCGCTCCTCATAACCGGGTGAAACAGTACATTCTCAGAGAGGGAACGGCAGCTCCGTTTCTGGTGGATCTGGGAGTTATGACAAAGGATGGAAAGATCGTTGCTTCCAGATATGACAAGTTCAGACAGATCAATCGCTTTCTGGAGTTTATCAGGGATATCCTTCCGAAGCTTCCTAAAGACAGAGAGATCACGATCCTGGATTTTGGCTGCGGAAAATCCTATCTTACTTTTGCTATGTATTATTATCTCAGAGAACTGGAGGGTTTTGATGTAAACATCATAGGGCTGGATCTTAAGGAAGATGTGATACGGCATTGCAGTGAATTGGCCAGATCTTATGGTTATGACAAGCTGCATTTTTACCAGGGAGATATTGCAGGGTACGAAGGCGTTTCTTCTGTGGACATGGTGGTGACACTTCATGCCTGCGATACAGCAACAGATTTCGCTCTGGCCAAGGCAGTGGAATGGGGGGCTCAGGTGATCCTGTCTGTTCCATGCTGTCAGCATGAACTGAATCGTCAGATCCGAAACGAAATGCTCCAGCCTGTTATGCGTTATGGGATCCTGAAGGAAAGAATGGCAGCTCTGATCACAGATGGTCTTCGTGCCGAGCTTCTGGAAAGCAAAGGATATGAAACCCAGCTTCTTGAATTTATCGATATGGAACATACACCAAAGAATATTCTGATCCGCGCAGTAAAAACCGGAAAGAAAAGGAGCAGGGACAGTTTTTCGGATACCATGAAGGCTCTTCATGTGGCTCCTACCCTGGACAGGCTTCTTTATCCGGAAGAGTCAGCCTCACAGAAGGGAGAATGACATGATGAAGATCCTACGTAAGGGAGCGATACTGCTGGTGATCTTTGTGGCAGTAGTAGCCGGGACCTCATTTCTGATGAACAGTCAGTCTACAGATAACCGCTCAGATATGAACGATGCCACACTTCCGGAGGTTATGGTAAAGATCGGAAGTACCCAGGCAAATAAGATGTATGGATACAGACAGCAGATGCAGACCGATTTCATGAGAGGAAGTATTACTCCGCTGGATACGACCAAAAAAGTGTCTTTTGAGATCAACCCATATGCTGATACAGTAACAGGGCTTGCTTATGAGGTACGGACTTCAGATGGAAGCAAGGTTATGGAGAACCGTAAGATCAAGAATCTCACGAAAGAGGACAACGGCTGTTTAAGTACAGAGATTGAGATCGGCAGTGACCTTCGCATGAACCAGGAGTATTCCATGCAGATCACGCTGGATACCAGTGAGGGGGAAGTTTACTACTATACAAGAGTGGTTTCCAGAACCCAGTTGAATACAGAAGCGTATCTTCAGTTTGTCAAGGATTTTTCCACAAAGTGTCTGGACAAGGAACAGGCAGATGCGCTGACCGGATATCTGGAAGCGGAGGATATTTCCGGCGGAACGAATTACAATAATATTTCCATCAATTCCGGACTTTCCAATATCAGCTGGGGATCCCTTTCTCCGAAGCTCTACATGGAAGGAGTTCCGCTGATCGATGATATCAATGAAACGACTGCAAGTATCACGCTGGATTATCAGGTTTCCGCACAGGATGATGAGGGTAAAACCGAAATTTATGATGTTACGGAATTTTACCGTATGCGTTATACAGAAACAAGGATCATGCTGCTGGATTTTAAACGTTCTGCAACGAAGGTATTTGATCCGTCTCAGAAGGTAGTTTCCGATGCAGGCCTGCTTCTGGGTGTCCGTGACAAGAATGTCACCTATGCTTCAGACAGCAGTGGAAAGATTGTTGCTTTTGAGCAGGATGGGGATCTCTGGTCTTATGCACCGTCCAGCGGAAAGATCACAAGGGTCTTCAGCTTCCGCAAAGAGGAAGATAACGATTCCAGATATGTGCGCAACGAACATGATATCAAGATCATCCGAGTAGCAGATAACGGGGATGTGGACTTTGTATTGTACGGTTACATGAACCGTGGTGTTCACGAGGGGTACAGCGGTGTCTGTGTTTATCACTACAACAGCGACCGTAATGTGGTGGAAGAAAAAGTATTCATACCAAGTACAGAATCCTACGAGTTCCTGAAGGAAGATCTTGGAACACTCACTTATGTAAACAAAAACAATCAGCTGTTTCTGCTGTTTGCACAGAAGCTGTATCAGGTAGATATTGAGACAGGAACCTCACAGGTTCTGGAAGAAGGAATCAAACAGAACCATTTTGTTGTGTCAGATACCAAGGCACATGCAGCATGGCTGATCGAATCCGGAGATGATGCAGGGAAGATCCGGGAAATTGAATTTGATTCTCTGAAAACAAGAGATATTTCGCCGGAAAGCGGAAAAAATTTGAGAGCTTTGGGATTTATGAATGAAGATCTGGTATATGGGATCCTTTCCGATGAAGACATTCTTACGGATGCCAACGGACATGAAACAGAGGGAATCAGTACATTCCGCATTGAAAGCTTTAAAGGAAAGGTGAAAAAAGAGTATCGTCAGGATGGCCTTTATATCACCAACGTAACGGTTGGCAGTACCATGATGGAGTTTGAACTTTCTGCAAAATCCGGGAATGCTTATACAGTCCAGAAAAAGGACAATATCATGAATAACAAAAAAGCATCCGGAAGCCAGATAGATGTAGCATTGATCACTACAAACCGTGCAGGAACGCTGATCCGCCTGACCATGACCCAGAAACCGGAGACAGACAGTCCGCTGCTTGTTTGTTCCAAGATCGAGAGTACTGAAGACTCATCGGTAACATTGGATACTACCGTTCCACAGGGAGAACTTTATTATGTTTATGCATATGGTTCTCTTGACCGTATCTATACCGATCCGGCTGCAGCTGTGAAACGCGCGGATGCGCAGACTGGAGTGGTACTTAACCGTGCGCAGCAGTATGTCTGGGAACGTGGAAACAAAAAAACAAAGCTCCAGATGAATATAGAGGATGTACCGGAAAGTATACGTACAGCCAACTGGAAGAAAAAAGAACTTCAGGATAGCCTTGGTGATATGGGAACGGTGATCGATCTGACCGGCTGCACTCTTGACAATGTTCTTTATGAGGTCAGTGCCCAGAGACCGGTGATCGCCAAGACAGGAGAAAATTCCAGTGTGGTGATCGTAGGCTATGATGAATATAATACCTATCTTTATGATCCGGCAACAGGGCAGATCAGCCCGTATGGAATGAATGACAGTACAGCGCTGTTTGAGAGTGCCGGAAATGTATTTCTCACCTATATAGAAAACGTCATAGAGTGATGCTTACAGAGCAGGCCGGATGAAGGCCATGGGGTTACAGCAGGATGGCAAGACGGGAGTTCCCGTTTGGCATAAATCGGAAAACAGGAAAGGGGAAAAATCAATGTTAAGTGAAAGTATTAAAAAACTGGTACAGTATGGGGTGGAGAGTGGTATTACTCCGGAATGCGAAAGAATTTATGCAACCAATCTTCTTTTGGATGCCTTTGGGGAAAGTGAATATACAGAACCGGAGACAGAGTATGCTAAAATCAATCTTGAGGAGACTTTGAACGAACTTCTTGATGAGGCTGTAAAGAGGGGCATCATCGAGGACAGTATTGTGTACAGAGATCTCTTTGATACAAAACTGATGAACTGTCTGATGCCGCGTCCTGCCCAGGTACAGAGAGAATTCTGGGATGCTTATAAAGAAGATCCGGAAAAAGCTACAGATTATTTTTATAAGCTGAGTCAGGACAGTAACTATATCAGACGTTATCGCGTAAAAAAAGATCAGAAATGGACAGTAGACAGCGAATATGGCAAGATCGATATCACGATCAACCTGTCCAAGCCGGAAAAGGATCCAAAGGCTATCGCAGCTGCCAAGCTGGTAAAATCCAGCAGCTATCCAAAATGTCTGCTTTGTCCGGAAAATGAAGGCTATGCAGGAAGAGTCAATCATCCGGCAAGGGAGAACCACAGGATCATCCCGATCACCATCAATGACAGTCCATGGGGCTTCCAGTACTCTCCATATGTTTACTACAATGAACATTGTATCGTATTTAACAGTCAGCATACTCCGATGAAGATCGAGAGAAATACATTTATCAAGCTGTTTGATTTTGTAAAGCTGTTCCCACATTATTTCCTTGGCTCCAATGCGGATCTTCCAATTGTAGGAGGTTCTATCCTTAGCCACGATCATTTCCAGGGCGGGCATTATACCTTTGCCATGGCGAAGGCAGAGATTGAAAAGCATGTGACGATCCCGGGATACGAAGATGTGGAAGCCGGCATTGTAAAATGGCCTCTTTCCGTATTGCGTATCCGTAGCAAAGACGAGACGAGACTGATCGATCTGGCAACACATGTACTGGCAGGCTGGAGAGGATATACGGATGAGGCTGCATTTATCTTTGCAGAAACAGACGGAGAGCCGCATAACACCATCACACCGATCGCACGTAAAGTGGGAGATACCTTTGAACTGGATCTGACATTACGTAACAATATCACAACAGAGGAGCATCCGCTGGGGGTTTATCATCCGCATGCATGCTATCATCATATCAAGAAAGAGAATATCGGTCTTATCGAAGTTATGGGACTCGCTGTTCTTCCGGCACGTCTGAAAGAAGAGCTGGAGCTTCTTGAAGAATACATTTTAAGCGGCAGGGACATCGCTTCCAATGAGAAAATCGAGAAACATGCTGCATGGGTTGCAGAATTTCTGCCAAAATATGAGAAACTTGATAAAGATAATATCCAGGAAGTCCTTCGCAGGGAAGTGGGCAATGTATTTGTTCATGTACTGGAGGATGCCGGTGTTTATAAATGCACACCAGAGGGCAGGGATGCATTTATGAGATTTATCAATACTCTGTAAAAAAAGTACGGAGGCACCCGGGGATGGATATGTATTTCAGGAGGAGTTTGTTTATATGAAAAACAGAGAAAAAACCGGAAAGGCCTTTCGGATAAAATGGCTTTTGCTGGCACTTGTGGCAGCTGCACTGATCTTTGTGCCGGCTGCATCGCATAAGGTGTCGGCGGCGAAGCTTGTTTATACCGTTAAGTTCAATAATAATTCAGGTACCAGCAAAAGTAAGACGTATACCGCACTGACACAGAATGTGACATTAAATACTACGATCCGGCTTCCGGCAGTACCCAAGGCTGTGGGATATCAGAATCTCGGATGGACCACACGGAAGGGGAGCAGTAAGGTAGTATATAAAGCAGGTGCCCGCGTAAAGGTCAGAAAAGATATGACTCTGTATGCGGTCCGCAGAAAGAGTAAGTATTATACCGTAAACTTCTATCTTGGAAATGGAAGCACCAATTCCGCATATAAGAAGCTGCAGAAAAAAGTAGAAGAGGGTACATATTACACATTGCCTGCAGTTCCATCCAGATCGGGATATGTAAATCTTGGCTGGTCAACAGCAAAGAACGGCAAGGCATCTACTGCAAAAAAAGCAGGAACGAAGATTAAAATCTCCGGTAATATCAGATACTATTCCGTACAGATGCAGTCAGTAAAAGTAAATCTCCGCAAGGCAAACGGAACCGTATGGAAGACAGTAACACTTGGAAAGGGCGGTTACCTTAAGCTCCCATCTGTATCCAATGCGACAGGTTATACGTTTATGGGCTGGTCTAAGACCAGACGGACCGGTTCTTCCACAGATCCGGATTATGAAGCCGGTGAACTTCTGCGGATCAACAAAAACACCAATCTGTATGCGACGGTATTTAACCGTGCACTGGAGAAGGACATCAGTTCCGATGAGATGGCTCATCCGGCGATCGGTATGATGTACAGTAAGGTCATTTTTGTAGGGGATTCCCGTACTGCAGGAATACAGGCGACACTGAACAAACAGATGAGCAGTTCTGTAACAAATGGAGTTTCTTTTGTTGCAAACCCAGGAAAGGGCTTGAGCTGGTTCCGGGATACAGGATATGCACAGCTTATAGAAGAGATCGACAAAACAGAAGGTTCCAAACCGATCGCCGTTATCTTTAATCTGGGTGTCAATGACCTGGGAAATGCAGGCAATTATGTCAGCTATATGACCAGTATCGCATCCACATTGAAAAGTAAGAACTGTAAGCTCTTTTACATGTCTGTAAACCCGATCAACAGTACCATGATCACAAAAGCAGGAAGAGGCGCCCGTACAGAGGCACAGGTAAGAGAATTCAACAGCAAGATCCGTTCCGGTCTTTCTCTGGATTACAAGTACATCGATATGTACAGCGTACTTATGAAAAAAGGCTACGGGACCAATGCTTCCTACAATGGCACAGACGCTGACAGTGATGATGGACTTCACTACACAACAAAGACATTCAAGAGAATCTACTATTACTGCATTACTTATCTCAACACAGGAAGTATCAACGCATCTTATTATTAATGGTATAATAGACAGAAAAATCCCGTCTGCCGGAGACATTCCGCCAAGCGGGATCTTTCTGTCCGGCGGCCCGCTATTTTTCTGTCCGACAGGGCAATTACTCCTTGCACGAACCATGAGAATAGTCTATACTTAATTCGATACGGACGTTTGGAGGTCCGCAGGGACGTGTAATCCTGAATATGAGGAATGAGGTATAGATTATGAAACTGACAACAGTGAAAGAGATTTACAGAAACCGTGAACAGTATCTCGACAAAGAGATCACCGTAGGTGGATGGGTACGAAGTGTTCGTGATTCCAAGGCGTTTGGATTCATCGTACTTCATGATGGAAGCTTTTTTGAAACTCTTCAGATCGTATATCACGATAACATGGAGAATTTCGCAGAGGTTTCCAAGTTGAACGTTGGAGCGGCCATCATTGTTAAGGGAACGCTGGTAGCTACCCCTCAGGCGAAGCAGCCATTTGAGATCCAGGCAACAGAGATATCTGTAGAGGGAGCTTCCGCACCGGATTATCCACTTCAGAAGAAGAGACACAGTCTTGAATACTTAAGGACCATGACACATTTAAGACCGAGAACAAATACTTTTCAGGCTGTATTTCGTGTACGTTCTCTCTGTGCATATGCGATCCATAAATTTTTCCAGGAGAGAGGCTTTGTCTATGTGCATACACCGCTGATCACAGGAAGTGACTGTGAGGGTGCAGGAGAGATGTTCCAGGTAACAACACTGGATCCGAAGAATATTCCGCTGACAGAGGATGGAAGTGTTGATTATTCACAGGATTTCTTCGGAAAGGAGACAAACCTTACCGTAAGCGGACAGCTGAACGGAGAGACTTATGCACAGGCATTCCGCAATATCTACACATTCGGACCGACCTTCCGTGCTGAGAATTCCAACACTACCCGTCATGCAGCTGAGTTCTGGATGATCGAGCCTGAGTGTGCGTTTGCAGACCTTCAGGACGCTATGGAGCTTGCAGAGGCTATGCTGAAATACGTGATCCGTTATGTCTTTGAGAATGCACCGGAGGAAATGAACTTCTTCAATTCCTTCATTGACAAGGGGCTTCTTGACAGACTGAACCATGTGCTTAATTCTGAATTTGCGCATGTGACCTATACAGAGGCTGTTGAGATCCTTGAGAAGAACAATGATAAATTTGATTACAAGGTATTCTGGGGATGTGATCTTCAGACAGAGCATGAGCGCTATCTGACAGAGCAGATCTTTAAGAAACCTATCTTTGTTACGGATTATCCAAAGGAGATCAAAG
>ENA-ORTZ01001484-ORTZ01001484.1-human-gut-metagenome-genome-assembly--contig:-NODE-1484-length-13420-cov-2.785784_pt1 | contig 13420 bp, 8 predicted proteins | sample MGYA00242075_ERZ509199 | MGnify/ENA primary metagenome ERZ509199 (study PRJEB26280, sample SAMEA2338824) | human gut metagenome | biome: human gut; feature: human-associated habitat; material: faeces...
CCTGATAATTATCAAGAAAGTCAGAGCAGACAATTAAACCAGACATATCAGGAGAAACTTATAAGTAAAGTCTTATTCCATTATGGAAACAAATTATTATTTCCATATCCATTAAGAGCAGGGATCACAGTGATCAAATCTGTGAAATATATATATGAAGGAATTCATACACTTGCTCAGGGTAAGATTGAAGTTCCAGTACTTGATGGTACGGCAATCGGAGTATCGATCATTCGAAGAGATATCAATACCGCATCCTCTATCATGTTTTTACTCGGAATCGGAGAAATTCTCGAAGAATGGACACATAAGAAATCCGTCGATGATCTTGCAAAAAGCATGTCCTTGAATATTGATAAGGTATGGAAAGTCGAAGAAGATCATGAGATTTTAGTTTCATCCAACGAAATTGATGCTAACGATATCGTTCACATACAGATGGGAAATATGATCCCATTTGATGGAGTTGTTGTTGATGGTGAAGCAATGGTCAATCAGGCATCATTAACTGGAGAATCAACACCTGTTCGCAAGATTCCTAACGGATACGTATATGCAGGAACTGTCGTTGAAGAGGGTGATTTAAAAGTTTGCGTAAAAGAAGTAAATGGATCAAGCAAATTTGATAAGATTGTTACGATGATCGAAGAATCTGAAAAATTAAAATCTTCTTTAGAAAGTAAAGCAGAACATCTTGCAGATCGTCTAGTTCCTTATACATTGGCTGGAACCGCTCTCACATATTTGTTTACAAGAAATGTAACAAAAGCTTTATCTGTACTGATGGTTGATTTCTCATGTGCATTAAAACTTGCAATGCCAATCTCTGTTTTATCTGCGATCAAGGAAGCAAATGACCATCAGATCGTTGTCAAAGGTGGTAAATACTTAGAAGCAATGGCAGAAGCCGAAACGATCGTCTTTGATAAAACAGGAACTTTAACAAAAGCAGAACCTACTGTTCTTGATATTGTTTCATTTAACGGAATGAAATGCAAGGAATTATTAAGAATTGCCGCATGTTTAGAGGAACATTTCCCTCATTCTATGGCAAAAGCTGTAGTTCAGGCAGCTGTTGACAGAAATCTTGTACATGAAGAATTACATTCTGAGGTTGAGTATATCGTGGCTCATGGAATTTCTTCCATGATCGAGAATAAAAAAGTTGTCATTGGAAGTTATCATTTTGTATTCGAAGATGAGCAGTGTACAATTCCTGAAGGCAAAGAAGAGTTATTTGAGAAACTGCCTGAAGAATGTTCGCATTTATATATGGCGATCGAAGGAAAACTTGCAGGTGTAATCTGTATTGAAGACCCATTACGTGAAGAAGCCAAAGATGTGATCAAAGCATTAAAAGCTGCTGGAATCAAGAAAGTCGTTATGATGACTGGAGACAGTGATCGTACTGCAAAGGTTATTGCAGCCAAAGTTGGTGTGGATGAATATCATGCTGAGGTACTTCCAGAGGATAAAGCTGCTTTCGTTGAGAAAGAAAAAGCCGAAGGAAGAAAAGTTATTATGATCGGAGATGGAATCAATGATTCTCCAGCATTATCTGCATCTAATGTTGGAATCGCGATCAGTGATGGAGCTCAGATTGCAAGAGAAATCGCAGATGTAACGATTGAAGGAGACCATTTACATGGTCTGGTAACTCTCAAACATATCAGTAACCACTTAATGCGCCGAATTCATAATAATTACCGCTTTATTGTTGGATTTAACGCAGGGCTTATTGGAGCCGGGGTGTTAGGCTTTATCCAGCCAACAACATCTGCCGTATTACATAATACTTCAACCCTTTGTATAGGGCTTAGAAGCATGAAAAATCTGGTGTCTGAGGAAGAATTACAGTAAAAATCAAGAAGGTTAGTCGTGAAATTTGACTAGCCTTCTTTTTGAGTTGTGACATTAAATTTATGTGTTTTAGGGTTCCGTGACATTAATTTGACATTAAAATTTGAAATTATTCTGGTTTCATGGATTTCAACTGTTCAAACATCTCGATATCTGCTGCATTCAGTTTGATATTCGAACAATAATTTTTCCCTTCTGGAGATGTAATAGAAATCTCGATCACAGCATCCTGTTTAAGTGCCTGCTCCCTCCATACAGCATTCATGAAATTCTTGAATTTTGGATGGTCTTGATCAAACCGTTTGAATGCATTTTTTATCTGCTGAAACTTTAACATCTGATTAAAATTCATTGCCATGAGGATAAATCCTCCTTTCTTTATCTGTCGCTTTCATAAATAAATCATATCAAAAATAAGAAAAAACGTCAAATAACGTATTGACGAACAGCCTAGAAGTGAGTAAAATTGTTCATTGCTACTCAGAAACAGATTCTTATCACAGGAGGTATTAACATTGGATTTTTATCAACAGTTACAATTAAGTTCCATCGGTTCCAAACAATGGATCAAAGGTGCCAAAGATTCAAAAGAGAAACATAAACGTATCCTTATCTATAATTTTAAAGTATATTTAGTTGTTGCATTTTGTTTTGCAGTAGTAACTCTTTACAGTATGATCTTTGGATCACAAAACAGTGTTGTCGGCGTGCTAGTCTTACTGGTTTTAATGATCTTACGACAGGTTGACTTCGGAATCGATACAAAACACAGCATTGGCGTTATCTTTATGATTTTTGCAATCCTTGCGATTGGACCAAGACTCGCTAATACTGTAAATACTGTTCCTGCTTTTTTTATTCATTTTCTTTGTATTATGGCAATCATGATCTTAAGCTGCCATAACGTTATCATGTCCAATCAGTCCACATTTATCTTAGGATATTTGTTATTCTATGGATATGATGTTACAGGGCATAACTATGTGTTAAGATGTTGCGGATTATTTGCAGGTGCTGTGATCTGTTCCCTTGTATTTTACAAGAATCATAGAAATCGAACATTTCATAGAGGATTTTATCATTTATTTAAGGAATTTCATCTGTTTTCAGCAAGAAGCAGCTGGTATTTAAGATTATCTCTTGGAATTTCTACTGCAATGTTGATCGGAGAATTGGTTCATATGCCAAGAGTTATGTGGATCGGGATTGCTGCAATGTCTGTCCTGTTGCCATTTTCAAAAGATATGAAATACCGTGTACAAAGAAGAGGACCATTTAATATTCTTGGATGTATGATCTTTCTTATTTTACATGCGATCCTTCCTGATCATATCTTTCAATGGATCGGTCTGATCGGCGGGATAGGAGTTGGTTATTCTGCTGGATATGCCTGGCAAACCGTTTTCAATACCTTTGGGGCTCTTTATATTGCAGAGAATCTTTTTGGCCTAAAGAATGCCATCATCTTAAGAATCGCCGCCAATGTCTTTGGCTCTCTTTATGCTTATGGATTTGACCAGTTATTCCGAAAGATAACGACTAGCATTCGAAATCTTTTTGAAAATAATTCCATTATGACAGATCAGGCATAACATCTTTGAATGATACCTTAGAAACAGGATATAATTATTATTGAAATTAATTAATAGTAGGAGGAATAAAAGAGCAATGTGTACAGCTGCAACTTACAAGACAAAAGATTTTTATTTTGGAAGAACTTTAGATTATGAATTCTCTTATGGAGATGAGGTTGTGATCACTCCAAGAAATTATCCATTTCATTTTAGACATATCGATGCCATAGAAAGTCATTATGCTATGATCGGAATGGCTCATGTAGTCAACAATGACCCTTTGTATTATGATGCATTCAATGAATGTGGACTGGCAATGGCTGGGCTTAATTTTGTTGGAAATGCAGCATATTATGATATAGAAGAAGGAAAAGACAATATCGCACAGTTTGAATTTATCCCTTGGATTCTTGGAACTTGTGCAAATCTTGAAGAAGCGAAGACAGCATTGATTCATATGAATCTTACCAATACCCCTTACAGTGAACAATTTCCATTAGCGCAGCTTCACTGGATCATTGCAGATCAATCTGGTGCGATCACAGTCGAAGCAATGGAAGATGGGATGCATATCTATGAAAATAACGTTGGGGTATTAACAAATAATCCTCCATTTAACATTCAGATGTTCTTATTAAATCAATATATGAATCTTTCTCCAAAACAACCAGAAAATCTATTTGCAAAAGATATCGATTTAGATCAATACAGTCGTGGAATGGGTGCGATTGGTCTTCCTGGAGATCTTTCTTCTTCCTCACGTTTTGCTAAAGTAGCTTTTACCAAATTGCATTCTGTCTCTGGAGATTCTGAAAATGAAAGTGTCAATCAGTTTTTCCATATTCTTGGATCTGTCGATCAGCAAAGAGGATGCTGTGATGTCAATGGAAAATATGAGATTACCTTATATACTTCTTGTTGTAATACGCAAAAAGGAATCTACTATTATACAACCTATGATAATCACCAGATCAGTGCTGTTGATATGACAAAAGAAGATTTAAACACAAAAAATCTGATTTGCTATGAAGTGATCACTGGGGAACACATTCAAATGCAAAATTAAATGAAAAAGCACCACTATTTCATTAAACTGAAAGGAATGACAAAATGGAAGTCAGATTGGCAACTCCACAGGATGCAGAAGAGTTACTGGAAATTTACCGCTATTATGTAGAACATACAGCAATCACATTTGAATATGAAACACCTTCGATAACAGAATTCCGTCAAAGGATCAAACAGACATTAAAACGCTATCCTTATCTGGCGGCTGTTGATGGGCATGGAAAGATTGTTGGATATGCATATGCATCATCTTTTAAAAACCGTGCTGCATATGACTGGTCCGTAGAAACAACCATTTATGTAGATAAGGATGTAAAACGACAGGGAATCGGGAAAAAATTATATGAGACATTAGAAGAAATCCTTCGAAAACAACATGTGATCAATTTGGATGCGTGCATTACAGATCCGGAAATCGAAGATGAATATGTTACAAAAAACAGTGTTCAGTATCATGAACATCTTGGTTATCATATGGTTGGAAAATTTTATAAAAGCGGCTATAAATTCGGACGTTGGTATGATATGGTCTGGATGGAAAAATATATTGGAAAACATAAAGAACATCCAGAAGCATTTATCCCTTTTTCTATTTTATAAAGAGTTTAAAACTTTTAAAAATCAGGAAAAACTGATATAATGAAATATAAATATGCTAAACAAAAGAAAACAGGAGTATTTAATTATGCCAGTATTTGATTTTAGTAACGATACATCAGAAATAAAAGAAGAAGTAGTCTGTACTTATACAACATTTTCTTCGAATGTAGATCATGCTACGATAGAATGCCCTATCTTGATTTTATCAAACAATAAGAAGCAGTGGGAGCATCATTCCTGTGGTGTATTTTCTGATCAAGATAAGCAGACAGCCTTTGAATTTGAGGGAGAAGATGGGACAGTAATATCTGATATCTTAAAATTAGATTCCCGTTTTGTAAGCCTGATCAGATGGCTTGGAGAGAATCATATTCATGTCCGCTTATCTGGGGAGAATACAGTAGAAGGTTATTGTGTATACAAGATCAGAGAAATTGCTCTTGGCGGTGGCACCAAATTATCTGCAGAAGATGGTTTCCTTCAGTTTATGATCGAACGTTTATTCCAAAGTGATGCACCAGATGAACGGATCACTGATGAAAATCTTGATGAGATGGGTGATGATATGAAACTTACCAGCATCCAGAGTATCACAGATTTTATGACATGTGCCGGAAGTACGCTGCCTGATAATATTCGTCTATGGGCAAGAAGAAATCTTGCTGTTGCAAAATCTCATGAAGTTTCACAAGAAGAGAGACGTCATGCCCAGCGTGCATTATCCATCATGATGAACATCCAATGGAAGAGTAATTATTTTAAAGCGATCGATCCTGAAGAAGCAAGACGGATTCTTGATGAAGAACTCTATGGTATGGAACGTGTGAAACAAAGAATCATTGAAACGATCATTCAGATCAATCGTACACACACGCTGCCTGCTTATGGATTATTATTAGTTGGACCTGCTGGAACAGGAAAATCTCAGATTGCTTATGCGGTTGCAAGAATCTTAAAACTTCCATGGACAACTCTTGATATGAGCTCCATTAACGATCCAGAGCAGTTAACGGGAAGTTCCCGTATTTATGCAAATGCAAAACCAGGGATCATCATGGATGCATTTTCCATGGCAGGAGAATCAAATCTTGTATTTATCATTAACGAGCTTGATAAAGCCAATTCAGGAAAGGGAAATGGAAATCCTGCAGATGTTTTACTAACATTGCTTGATAATCTCGGATTTACCGATAATTATATGGAATGTATGATCCCAACAGTTGGAGTATATCCAATTGCCACTGCAAATGAAAAAGACCAGATCAGTGCACCATTGATGTCACGTTTTGCAGTCATTGACATCCCTGATTACACACCGGAAGAGAAGAAAGCGATCTTCCAAAGATTTGCACTCCCTAAGGTATTAAAACGTATGGGATTAAAAGATGATGAATGTATTATGACAGATGAGGCCTTAGATGCTGTCATTGAGATGTATTCTGAAACCACAGGAATCAGAGATCTGGAACAAGCCGCAGAACATATTGCAGCCAATGCATTATATCAGATTGAAGTCCATCATATGAATAGTGTAACATTTGATGGTGCAATGGTAAGAAATCTGCTTTTATAAGTTGTTATTTGACGAAGTATGAATTTTAATGATATAGTAAATCATAGACATTACAAATTATAATTCTCAAACGGAGGTCACATCATGGACATGGAGAAAATCTACTTAACAATGAAACGTACCGGTGCTGGAAACATCGTGCTTGGAATCTTATCCATTTGTATTGGACTTGCATCTGGAATCATGCTGATCATCACAGGTGCGAATCTGTTAAAGAAAAAGAAGCATTTAAGTTTCTAAATAACATCTGAATGATAAAGGAACATGGAATTGGAATAAGATTTTCAATGTTCCTTTATTTTTTTACATTTGACAATAATGATATAAAATATGGAAAGAACAGACCTTGAAAGTGCCATATGCTTAAGAATCAATCTATACGCAAAATACCGATTTAAATTATAGATTGCTGATAAAAGACAGAGAAGCCAGTATTTTACTGGCCTCTCTCGATATTTTTATTTTATGTAATTCAAATTACTAATCCAATAAATCTTACGATTAATGCTGCAATCCATGCAATCATACATTGCCATAATGCCAGACCAACCGCCCATCTTGTTCCTAGTTCACGTTTTACAGATGCGATGGCCGCAACGCATGGAGAATAAAGCAAACTAAATACTAATAAAGAACTTGCGGCTAATGGTGTGATCGCCGCTGTGATGTTTCCATTGAATAAAACTCCTAATGTTGAAACTACACTTTCTTTTGCCATAAATCCACTGATCAATGATGTCACGATTCTCCAATCTCCCAATCCTAATGGTGAAAAAACTGGTACTAACACACCAGCTACCATTGCTAAAATGCTATGTGCAGAATCTTCTACCATATTTAACTGCAGATCAAATCTCTGTAAAAACCATACAACGATCGTGGCGACCAAAATCACAGAAAATGCTTTTTGTAAGAAATCTTTTGCTTTCTCCCATAATAATTGTGCTACATTCTTCACTCCTGGAAGTCTGTAATTTGGTAACTCCATAACAAATGGCACTGGTTCTCCTTTAAATAACGTTCCCTTATATAAAAATGCAATCAAAATACCTATCATGATTCCTGATAAATATAATCCTGCCATAATAAGACCACCACGTTTTGGAAAAAAGGCATTCACGAAAAAAGAATAAATTGGCAGCTTGGCTGTACAGCTCATAAATGGTGTTAAAAGAATTGTCATCTTACGATCTCGCTCGCTCGTTAAAGTCCTTGTTGCCATAACCGCAGGAACTGTACATCCAAACCCGATCAGCATCGGAACGATACTTCGTCCAGACAATCCAATCTTTCGAAGCACTTTATCCATAACAAATGCCACTCTTGCTATGTATCCACTGTCCTCCATTAATGATAAGAAGAAAAATAAGGTTACAATGATCGGTAAAAAGCTTAATACACTTCCTACACCAGTAAAGATTCCTTCAATCACCAGACTATGGATCGCATGATTCACGTGAGCCGCAGTTAATGCCTGATCTGTAAGTACTGAGATTTTATCAATTCCTAATTGCAAGATTCCTTGAAGCCAGGCCCCGATCACATTAAATGTAAGATAGAATACCAAAACCATGATTCCTACAAAACAAGGAATTGCTGTATACTTTCCTGTTAGAACTCGATCGATCTTTTCACTTCGAATCCGTTCTTTACTTTCTTTTGGTTTAACAACGGTCTGTTCACATAAACCCTCAATAAAATCAAATCTCATGTCAGCAATTGCTGCACTTCGATCTAAATCTCGTTCTGTTTCCATCTGTTTGACAATATGCTCTAACATTTCCATTTCATTTTGATCAAGCTTTAATTGTTCTAAGATCAAAGGATCTCCTTCAATAGCTTTTGTCGCTGCAAAACGAACTGGTATCTGTGCCTTTTCCGCGTGATCTTCAATCAAATGTATTACTGCATGAATACAACGATGCACTGCACCATTATGATCTTCTTTATCACAAAAATCCTGCCGCAATGGTTTTTCCTGATATTTTGCAATGTGAAGTGCATGTTTTACAACTTCATCGACTCCTTCATTCTTTGCCGCTGAAATCGGAACAACTGGAACACCTAGCAATGATTCCATTTCATTGACATTGATCGATCCTTGATTCCCAACAACTTCATCCATCATATTTAAGGCAACCACCATTGGAATGTCCATCTCTAATAACTGCATAGTAAGGTAAAGATTTCGTTCGATATTTGTCGCGTCTAAAATATTAATGATCGCCTTTGGTTTGTCTTCTAGTACGAAGTTTCTGGAAACAATCTCCTCACTACTATAAGGTGACATCGAATAAATTCCTGGAAGGTCCGTTACATTTGTTTCAGGATGTCCTTTGATCGCACCATCTTTTCGATCGACTGTTACACCTGGAAAATTTCCAACATGCTGATTGGCACCAGTCAACTGATTAAATAATGTTGTTTTTCCACAGTTTTGATTACCGACTAATGCATAGGTCAATTGTGTTCCCTCTGGAAGTGGATGTTCATCTTCTTTGGAATGATATTTACCTTCTTCCCCTAATCCCGGATGCTCAAAAGTTCTCATATATTCCGCACCCTTATGACTTCTGCTTCTTTCTACAATTGGATCAATTTCAATCTGATCGGCTTCTTCTAATCGAAGAGTCAGTTCATACCCATGAATCTGTACTTCCATAGGGTCACCCATTGGTGCAAGCTTTACTACTGTGATTTCAACACCAGGGATCATTCCCATATCAAGAAAATGTTGTCTTAATGCACCATGACTGCCAACGCTTTTGATCACTGCACTCTTACCGATTTGTAATTCTTTTAGTGTCATTTTTTATATCCTTTATCTATCTTTATTGTTGTAATTGATTAGATGATTCTAACCAGTCATATTGTACCACACTTTTGATAATTTTTCTCAACAAGATGGTGATTTATATAAAAAAATAATGATAAATCTACATCTATCTTGCAAATTTATCATTATTTTATATAACAATATTGATTTTTTGTTGTTATATTTTCTTGAATTATGTCAAAATATTATAACAATCTTTGTTTTTACTCAATTTCTGTCACTTTGTAATCTTTATCTTCCACTGTCTGTGTTAAGACATCATCTGACACTTCATTTGTCATAGAAACAACTGCTGTTCCTTCTTCATGACTTACAATTGCTTCTTCTACACCATCTAAAGATTCTAAGGCTTTCTTCACAGCAGCCTCGCAGTGTCCACACATCATTCCTTCAATCTTCATTGTTTTCTTCATTGTTTTTTCCTCCTGTTTTGTTATATTTTGAACCTGAATTTCTTCAAGTACTACACTGTTTTTGATCTTCTGGTCTTTGCTGGCATCATGCATTTTAAAGAGATTTAATCGTAATGCATTGGTAACAACACAGAAACTTGATAAACTCATTGCTGCAGCTCCAAACATTGGATTTAATTTCCACCCAAGTAACATATACCAGGCTCCCGCAGCCAATGGAATTCCAATGATGTTATAAATAAATGCCCAAAATAAATTTTCATGAATGTTCTTCAATGTTGCACGACTCAAACGGATTGCTGCAGGTACATCACTTAAACGGCTTTTCATTAAAACAACGTCCGCAGCATCAATTGCGATATCTGTACCTGCGCCGATCGCAATTCCCATATCAGCTCTTGTAAGTGCTGGTGCATCATTGATTCCGTCACCAACCATTGCAACTTTTCCTTTTTCTTTCAAGTCACGAATGACACTTTCTTTTCCTTCTGGAAGGACACCTGCGATCACATGATCAACACCAGCTTGTTTACCGATTGCTTTTGCGGTACGTTCATTATCTCCTGTTAGCATAACCACACGGATTCCCATGTTCTGAAGTTCTTTGACTGCCTGAGGGCTGTCTTCTTTGATAACGTCCGCAACAGCAATGATACCAATCAGCTGTTCATCACACGCAAAGAATAATGGTGTTTTTCCCTGATTAGCAAGTTCTTCTGATTTTTTGATCATAGATAATGGAATTTTTACATATTTCTCAATAAATCTCTGGTTTCCACCATAGACCGTCTCTTTATCAATCTTTCCAGAAAGCCCATTTCCCGCAACCGCCAAAAAGTTTTTAATTTCAAGATTGTCATGAATCTGCGCCTCTTCTGCTTTTTGTAAAATTGCATGAGCAAGCGGATGTTCACTCTTCTTTTCTAATGCATATGCAATGGAAAGTAATTCTTCTTCGCTGATACCTTCTACCGGTACCATATCTGTAACCTGAGGTTTTCCACTCGTGATCGTTCCTGTTTTATCTAAAGCTATGATCTGTGTTTTTCCTGTCTCTTCTAAGGATACGGCTGTCTTAAACATGATTCCATGCTTTGCGCCCATTCCATTTCCAACCATGATCGCTACAGGTGTTGCAAGTCCTAAAGCACAAGGGCAGCTGATAACTAATACAGAAATGCCTCTGGCAAGTGCAAATCCAAAACTTTGTCCGACAAGCAGCCAGATGATCATTGTTGCGATTGCAATACAAATAACAGTTGGGACAAAAATCCCTGATACTTTATCTGCAACCTTTGCAATCGGTGCTTTGGTTGCTGCCGCATCACTGACCATCTGAATGATCTGAGAAAGAGTTGTGTCTTCGCCAACTCTTGTAGCTTCACATTTTAGATAACCAGATGTATTTAATGTTGCAGCAGATACGGTATCTCCTTCTTTTTTATCCACAGGGATACTTTCTCCTGTTAAAGCAGATTCATTTAAAGCACTGTTTCCTTCTATGATGATACCATCTACCGGTATATTTTCTCCAGGTTTTACAACGAAGATATCTCCTTGATGTACCTGTTCGATCCCAACTTCTATTTCCTGTTCATTACGGATCACAATTGCCGTCTTTGGTGCTAATTTCATAAGACTCTTTAAAGCATCTGTCGTTTTTCCTTTGGATCTTGCTTCTAGCATCTTACCAACTGTGATCAATGTCAGGATCATAGCGGCAGATTCAAAGTAGAATTCATGCATGTAGCCCATCACTGCCTCTGCATCTCCCTGATGTTCAGCATAAGTCATGGCAAACAGTGCATAGGAGCTGTAGCCGAAGGAGGCAAAGGAACCTAAGGCTACTAAGGTGTCCATGTTTGGAGCACCATGGAACAGGCTCTTAAAACCGTTAATAAAGAACTTCTGGTTGATGACCATGACGATGCCTGCCAGCAGGAGCTGCACAAGGCCCATGGCAATGTGGTTGCCATCAAACCAGTGAGGCAGGGGCCAGCCCCACATCATGTGCCCCATGGAGAAATACATCAGCACCAGCAAAAATCCCACGGATGTGATAAGGCGTTTCTTTAGGATTGGAGTTTCATGATCTTCCAGCGCTTCTTCTGCCGCAGACATGGAAATCTTTGCTCCGGCAGCTCCGCCCTTTAAGGATGCACCATATCCGGCGGCTTCCACTGCGGCAATGATCTCGCCGGATGAAGCGGTTCCCTCAACTCCCATGGAATTGGTCAGAAGGCTGACGGAACAGCTATTTACCCCCGGAACTTTTGATACGGCTTTTTCCACACGGGCAGAGCAGGCGGCGCAACTCATACCAGTTACATTATATTGTTCCATTTTCTTTCAGTACCTCCTAAAATCCAGTTTGTCCCTTTATTTCATCAGCTTCTGGAGGGTTGCTACCAGCTCATCAATGGTCTCATCCTTACCTTCCCGGATATCCCGGGCAACGCAGGTGCGGATGTGGCTGGCAAGCAGCTCTTTATTAAACGCATTCACTGCAGCATTGACTGCGGCAGATTGGATCAGGATATCATTACAGTAGGCATCATTCTCCATCATTCCTATAATGCCTCTGATCTGGCCTTCAATACGTTTCAGACGGTTGATCAGCTTTTTTTTCTCCTCTTCTGAGCGTGCAGTGTGTTTTTCACAGTAGCAGGGACAGACTTTCTTTTCAGACATAAGCTGTCTCTCCTTTCTCATAAATACCCTCATGGGGTATCCTCTATATATGGAATAATATATACCCTCATGGGGTATTTGTCAATAGAAAACAGTATTTTTATAATAAAAAAGCCCGCTCATCCGATAATGGCAATGAGCGGGCAATATAAACTTATAATTAGCCGAATCAGGTAAGTCCCCAACGGAGTTACGAAAAACAATAGCAGTGGGTGAGGACTTGTCTATAATTCTACTCTTCCACGATATGTCCGAAATAATAGAATCCCTTGCAGGTATCTAGGCTTACTTTTACATATTTGCCGATGAGATCTTTTTCTCCCGGGAAATGAACCAGAAGATTATGCTGGGTACGGCCAGTAAGAGTACCCTTCTCACGGTTTTCATCTTCTACCAGGATTTCCTGAATGGTTCCCTGGAAACGGGAGGAATTTTCCCGGCCCTTTTCCTGTACCAGGGTAAGAAGACGGCTGAAACGGTCTTTTACCACGTCCTCCGGCACCTGATTTTCCATGCCGGCTGCAGGGGTTCCGCTTCGTTTGGAATAAATAAATGTGAAGGCAGTATCGTAATTTGCTTTTCTTACAACATCCAGTGTTTCCTGGAAATCTTCTTCTGTTTCTCCCGGAAATCCGACCATGATATCTGTTGTCAGCGAAATATCCGGGATCGCCTTACGGATCTTATTTACCAGCTCCAGATATTTCTCCTTGTCGTAACGGCGGTTCATTTCCTTTAAGACTCTGCTGCTTCCGGACTGCAGCGGAAGATGCAGATGGTGACAGATCTTCTGGCTCTCTGCCAT
>ENA-ORTZ01001487-ORTZ01001487.1-human-gut-metagenome-genome-assembly--contig:-NODE-1487-length-13398-cov-3.438357_pt1 | contig 13398 bp, 10 predicted proteins | sample MGYA00242075_ERZ509199 | MGnify/ENA primary metagenome ERZ509199 (study PRJEB26280, sample SAMEA2338824) | human gut metagenome | biome: human gut; feature: human-associated habitat; material: faeces...
GACTTCGAATCCGGCACGATCACGAGACAGACCACCTGGTCCTAATGCAGATAAACGTCTCTTATGTGTTAACTCAGACAGTGGGTTGTTGTGGTCCATGAACTGAGATAACTGAGAACTTCCAAAGAACTCTTTCACTGCTGCTGTTACTGGTTTGATATTGATCAATGACTGTGGTGAGATAGATTCAATATCCTGAGTTGTCATTCTTTCACGAACAACTCTTTCCAATCTTGAAAGACCGATACGATACTGGTTCTGAAGCAGTTCACCTACAGCACGGATACGACGGTTTCCTAAGTGGTCAATATCATCATCATGTCCAATTCCATACTCTAAATGGATATTGTAGTTGATGGATGCTAAGATATCTTCTTTTGTAATATGTTTTGGAATCAATTCATGAATATTTTTCTTCAGAGCTTCTTTTAATTCTTCTCCTTCATATCCTTCTTCTAAGATCTTCTCTAATACAGGATAGAAAACATCTTCATGAACACCGATCTCTTCTGGATTGAAATCTACATATTCAGCAAGATTTACTTCCATGTTGGAAAGTACTTTTGTAGCACCTTCTTCTGTCTGGATCATAACACTTGCTACGGCTGCGTTCTGAATCTTATCTGCAAGTTCCATGTCCACATTCGTTCCAGCTTCTGCTAATACTTCTCCAGTTGTTGGATCTAAAACATCTTCTGCTAAGATAAATCCACTGATACGATTTCTTAATGCTAATTTTTTATTGAATTTGTAACGTCCAACTTTCGCAAGATCATATCTTCTTGGATCGAAGAACATGCTGTTGATCAAGCTTTCCGCACTATCTACAGATAATGGTTCTCCCGGACGGATCTTCTTATATAATTCTAACAGACCATCTTCATAGTTATCAGATGGGTCTTTTTCAATACTTGCAAGGATCTTTGGTTCTTCACCAAATAATTCTTTGATCTCTGCGTTTGTTCCGATACCTAATGCACGGATCAAAACTGTGATAGGCACTTTTCTTGTACGGTCTACACGTACATTGAATACATCATTGGAATCTGTTTCATATTCAAGCCAAGCACCACGGTTTGGAATAACTGTGGAAGAGTATAACTCTTTACCAATCTTGTCATGAGCAATTCCATAATAAATTCCAGGGGAACGCACTAACTGACTGACGATAACACGTTCAGCTCCGTTGATGATAAATGTTCCTGTTGCTGTCATTAAAGGAAGATCGCCCATAAAAATCTCATGCTGCTTGATTTCATCAGTCTCTTTATTATGAAGTCTTACTTTCACTTTTAAAGGTGCAGCGTATGTTGCATCTCTTTCTTTACATTCTTCAATTGAATATTTGACGTCATCTTTACATAATTGATAGTCAACAAATTCCAAGCTTAACTGATCGCTGTAATCTTCGATTGGGGAGATATCTTCAAATACCTCTGCTAATCCTTCTCTTAAAAACCAATCATAGGAATCCTTTTGAATTTCGATCAGATTTGGTACTTCAAGGACGTCATCCTGTCTGGCATAGCTGATTCGCATCCCTGTACCTGATTTTATTGGCTGTATTCTGTTCTTTTCCATGGACGTTTTTCACCTCTTGATCTAAACCTGGTTTATATACTACATCAACTGTAAGAAACCCTCTATCTTACTATATCTTTCTTACAATCTTATTCTTAATTTTACATAGAGTGTGGGCAGACAAACCCACATTAAGACATTTTCTTATATTACCATATAGAATTTATCATGTCAATAACTATTTTTAAATACATGAAAAAAGCACCTGAAAATGTTTCTCATCTGCCTTTTTCAAGTGCTTTTTATTGAATTACGTTTTCTACATTTCTTTGATATACTTCGCGATCTCATCAATACAGTCTTGTGTCTGTGGAAGGCTTCCAAGACGATCGAAGAACCCATGGTCTAGTCCTTCATAATAAATGACATCAACATCTTTTCCTTGTTCTTCTAACTTTTTCACAAATTCTTCATTACAGATTTTAAAATAATCGAATTCTGCTTCGATCATCAGAACTTTTGGCAAACAGTCAAGATGTTCACTGAACAATGGGGAAATTTCTCCATCTAAAGTTGATTCCCCATTTTGTAAATACAGCTCATTCATAGAATCATTTAACTCTTTAAAACGGAACAGGCGGTTCATGATATAATCCTTTTGTTCTTCCTCCATCTGGTATAGTGAGTAATCCCAATTGTATGGTGTATCTTCTGCTACACTCATATCCATAACTCCGTATACAGGTACAACCAGTTTCATTCTTTGTTTTTTATCTTTCAGGCAAGCATTAACCGCCAAATGGCCTCCTGCACTTTCTCCCATGATTGCCATCTTATCCGTATCAATATTGAATCTGTCTGCATTATCTTCTAACCAGTCGATCGTTCCAAGTACGTCTTCTTCCGCTCCTGGATATGGAGTTTCAGGTGCCAGACGATATTCCGGTGAGACAACAACCGCACCAGATTGTTGTGCAAGATAGCGGCATTGATTTCCTTTTGTCTTTACATCACCACCGATAAATCCTCCTCCATGAACAAATAACGCAAGATTCCTTTTTTCTTTTGAATCTTTTTGATCTTTTCTTTCATAAATGGTGATCTCGATCATATGATCTTTCAATGGTATGATCTTTGTCGTTTCTATGATTTCTTCTGTTGTGATATCCTCACCTTCACGTTTCATGTCTATTCGAATCTGTCCAAGATCGATATCTTCCAGCAAAATATCATTTTCCTTATAAAATTCACCAACTCTTGGTGCTCCTTTTGCTTTTTCTCTCTGCAAAACTTTCTTTTCAAATGCATGTTGTTTCGTTTCTTCCAGTTTTTTCTTTATTACCTTCTTCATAATTATGCCTTTCTTCAAAAAATCCCAAAGAATGAAATTCTCTGGGATTTTATCTTTATAGTTATTTTGTTTCTTCTATCAGGTAATTCGCAACTTTCTCGTCTGTGATCAGTACATTCACATAACCACCTCGAAGTACTCCGAGAATTGCCTCTTTCTTGTCAAGACCATAAGCAACTCCGACACGGATTGGTATTTTCTTAAATTCTTCAAGATCAAGACTTAGCAAATGTTCTTCAAATTCATCTTTCACCAGCTTTCCATCTTTATCTACCACATGGGAAAGAATTTCTCCTGTACCACCTTTTTTCTGTAATCTCTCAAATTCTTCCATCGGAATAAATTCTGCATTTGTCAAAGCTGAGTTATGATCTAATGTTCCTATACCAGCTACTGCAATATCAGCACTCTTTGCAAGATCAAACACTTCTTTGATACTTTTCTCTTCCATGAAAACTTTTTTAGCTTCTGGAGATGTCACATATTGTGGTGCAAGCATCTGATAACTATTTCCATTAATAATCTTCGCTACTTCTTCGATCAGATAATTTGAATAAGCCATTCGATATCCCTTATCCATTGAAACCGATATATTCGTTGCTGCCATCAATGGTACAACATTCACATCATCCGTTTTTAAAAATTTAAGTCTCACATCTTTTCCGAGAAATTCTACCATATTCTGTAGTGTAACTCCTCTTGTAAGAGCGATTGTCATATGGTTTTTTAAAGTTCTCAGCAGATAGTCTGATGCAAAAAATGCGATCTCTTCTTTTAAATCATTCTCATTAAGTGAACTTGCGATCACAGCTTCCTTCAGACCAAATCGTTCTTCCAATCGTCCTTCAAGATTAATTGCTGAATCTTCTGGATAATTAATCTTAATCTGCACATATCCCTGTTTCTTAGCCTGTGCCAGTGCTCTTGATATCGTTGTTCTTGATACATTTAATTTTTTACCGATTTCTTGTTGCGACAATCCTTGTTTATAATGCATTTCAACTACTTTGATAATAAAACGTTCTTCCCTCAACTTCCCTGCCCTTTCTATCATTACTCGTCATTGTATATCTTTAACCATAGTATATATAACATTAGCAAGGGACGTCAATCAAAAGCTTTGCAGCCTTTTAAATAATCACTCCAATGCATCCCAGAACCAGAGAAATAATTGTAACTCCTAATGTTGCTGCAAAATAATTACGTTTTACTTTTGCTAAATATCCCCAGATACAAAGCACTACGATCAATGGAAGAATTCCTGGTGCGATAGAATTAAGGATAGACTGTAAAGTTGTTGTATATGTACTTGTTGCAAATTTGATTGGTGTTGATACTGTTACATATGTTGCTGCAAGTCCACCCATCATGAATAATCCAAGAATACTTGCACCTGTGATGATCATATTGATTAATCCAGATTTCAGCATATTTTCTGCAAATGAATATCCAAATGTATAACATTTTGATGTTAAGAAATATCCAATCCCAAAACAGATCACTGTTAATAATACGATTGGTCCAATACCACCTAATGGATTCCCCTTTTTAGCAAGTGGTAAGAATAGTCCAATAAACAGATACATTAATGTTGACCATGAGATCGTATCTCCAATACCTGCTAAAGGTCCCATCAAACCTGTTTTTAAATTGACGATCATTTCACCTGGAATCGCATCATAATTTCTTGATTTCTTTTCTTCCATAGCAAGTGTCAGTCCTAAACATGGTCCTCCACCCCAATGAGCTTCTGTGTTAAAGAATGTCATATTACGTTTTAATGCTTCAATATAATGTGGTTTATCTTCTTTATTTGGATAGAATTTCTTTAATGCTGGTACTAATGCTGCACAAAATCCTGGTGCTTGCATTCTTTCAAAACTATGACAGATCTCTGCTGTAAACCAGTAGACCAAATATGATTTTAAGATATCTTTCTTAGACAGGATTCTTTCTTCCTGTTCAAATTCTTCTTCATCCTCGTCTTCGTCTTCATCTTCATCTTCATCATATCTAGCATTGCTTGTGTATTCATTCTTTGTAAATGTTACATAAAGGAATGTGATAAATGCTCCCATCATTAACAGTGGAATCGTTCCAATCTTTGTATACTGGATCAGGAAAAATCCTGCAAAGAAAAATGGAATAAATTTTGGTTTTGAGATCAGGTTAGCAATGATTGCAAAACCTACCGCTGGCAAGCATGCTCCCATAGCTGTCAGACCGTTTGTTACAAATTTAGGGATATCATCTAAAACACCCTGTAGTGCACCACTTCCGAAGTATAATGCAACTGTGAGCAGTGAAGCAAAGCATATCAATCTCATAAGTCCCACACCAACGATAGACCATCCGATCATTCCTTTTGCATCACCTTTTTCTGCGTAAACATCTGCTTTTTGTGCAAAGAACCCTGCCGCCAGATAAAGCAAGTTCGAAATCTGAACTCCTAAAAGCCCTACTGGAACTGCAAGTGCAACTGCGGCATTCGTGTTAAGTCCTGATGCCATTGCAACTGGTATTGCAACGTAAGCCGCAAGACATGGGTCTGTAGGCTGGTTTCCACCAGCAGCGATAACGCCTAAATAAATCAGCTGTAATGATGCCCCGATCATCATTGCATGTGGCATATCACCAAGAACCGCTCCAACGATCACTGCATTAAAAATGACCGTATTATACATAAATGCTCCCGCTGTATATGGAATACAGCATTTTGCAATACCACAGAACAGTCCAAGCAATATTGCCTGTGTTAAACTAATTGTCATGTTTTCATCCTCCTTAGCTTTTCATATATTTATTGAACATTTGGAAATGTCTTTTTGACTATATCCAGAGATTCCTTTTTATCTGTAGGCTGTGTCTGGAAATATAATTTCACACCATCTTTCTCAAGATCAAATAATGTCTGTGCCTCTTCTTCTGTAAATCCTGTAGATTTATAGATCTGTTTACGATCTCCGATAATAGACATATTACCTAATGTGATCTCATCAAATTTCACACCTTTGTCTGCTAATTCTTTGATCTGTTTTACATCTTTAAACAGTACGAACACATTTAAGTTTCCAAATTGATTCTTCTCCCAGATCTCAACAGCCTTATCAACTGAGAAAATACTTACTTTGATCTCTGGTGGTGCTGCGAATTTTAATACATTTTTCTGCATCTTGTCTTTCGCCACGTTATTGTCAATTACGACAATCTTCTGTGCCTTAAACACTTTTACCCACTGTGTTACTACCTGCCCGTGGATCAGTCTGTCATCCACTCTTACTGCTAAACTCTTTGCCATATGCTTTTTCTCCTTTCACTCTTCAACATTTCAAAAAGTTTCTTTATTCGTCATCTTCATCGTCATCGTCACTTAGGAAACCTTCGGTATCAACTCTGAAAATCCCATTCTTACCATTCTCTACTGTATCTAAACTAAAGTCTTTTCCTGACATTCCCTCTCTTGCAAGTACTGCATTCACTAACATTGGAAGGTTCATTCCTCCGACAACTTCCAGTGGTTTCTCTGTCTCCTGAATATGGCGCATTACCTGATTACAAGGAGTTCCGCCGAACAGATCGACCAAGATCATGCTTCCTTCTGGAAATTCATTGATCGTTTCTACAAATGCCTCTCTATATTTGTCAATATCATCTCCTGGTTCTAAGGAATATGCTGCAATGTTCTCACTCTCACCAAACAGCATCTTCGCTGTATCAACTAATGAAACTGCAAATGGCCCATGGCTTAATAAAATTATTCCTGGCAGATCTTTATTTACTTTCTCTGGCTTATAACATTTCACGTTTTTTCTCCTTTAATGCATGGTTGTGAACATTATTTCACTGTAATGTTCTTTCGTTCTTTCTAGCATTATTATATATCTGTTTTGTTCTTATGTCAATACAAAATGAACATTTTTTCATTATATTGTTCATTTTCACTTTTTGTCACTATTATATACTGACAAAAGGAAAAAGAGGCTTTGGCAGAAACCACCACGATCGACTCTACATTCGTAAATCTTTTTACGAGAAAGTTTTTATAAAAAAATAGACAGCGCTCTTATTCATAAGAACGCTGTCTATTTTTTATTTACTTATTTCCCATAATATATTCTATAAGTTTATCTGAAAATTCCTTCACCACTGTATCTGCCTGATGGAGATCTTGTTTGATCGCTCCTTCTGGTGCATATCCAATGCATTTCATTTTGGCAGATCTGGCTGCCTTTACTCCTGCTTCGGAATCTTCGATCACGATACAGTTTGCCGCCTTCTGTCCAATTGCCTCAGCCGCCTTTTGAAAGATTTCTGGATCCGGCTTTCCGTTTTCACATTCGGAACCGCTTATAAATGCTTCAAAGCAGTCTGTAATTCCAAACGTATCCATATTTGTCATGATATCTTCTTTCAATGAAGACGATGCAACTGCCAGATGAAATCCTTTTTCCTTTAATATACGGATCAGATCAACAACCCCCGGCATCGGCTTTAGTCCTTCCTGATTGATCAACTCTTTTCTGGTTTTAACCCACTGATCTATATAATATGAAACTTCTTTATCAAGACTTTCAAATTCTTTCTTCATCTCTGTCCACATATATTCATGTGTCGTACCCAAAAACTTATCATGATAATGCCAGTCAACTTCAATACCTGCTTGTTTTAAGATGAGATGCTTTGCTTTGACATTAAAATATTCTGAATCAGCGATCACACCGTCCATATCAAAAATCACTGCTGTAATCATACTTTCCTCCTAATAAAACAGAAACGCACAAAATGTTAAGTAGTCATCTGTGCGTTTCTATATCTTCTGTATTAAACTGTAATAAATCCTAATCCTTCAAGTACTGAGAATACTAAGATCGCAACAATGCAGATTGGTGCAATATACTTAACCATAATAAGGAATAGTGATTTTCTCTTAAATTTCCCAGAGCTTTCAACTTCATCAACAATTACTTTTGGCTTAATGATATAACCGACAAATAAACATGTTAAGAATGCTGCGATCGGCATTAATACACTGTTACTGATGAAATCAAAGAAATCAAGGAAGTCAAATCCTAAAATCGTAATATTGCTCCATGCTCCAAATCCTAAAGATGATGGAACTGCTAGTAACAGAGCAATGATAAACATTGTAATACATGCAGTTCCTCGTTTCATATGGAACTTATCCATCAGAACTGCTACGAGTGTCTCAAGCAGCGAAATGGAAGAGGTAAGTGCTGCAAGTAACACTAAAATAAAGAATACTGCTGCAATAACACTTGAAAAAGCCATACTGTCAAATACTTTTGGAAGCATCACAAACATCAAAGATGGGCCTTTTGCAAGCATGGATGAATCTCCGTTTGAGAATACAAACACAGCTGGTACGATCATAAGTCCTGCAAGGAAAGCAACCCCTGTATCAAAAATCTCAACCTGTGTGACTGATTTCTCAAGGTCAGCTTTCTTTGGCATATATGATCCGAATGTGATCATAATACCCATAGCAAGGGACATCGAATAAAATAACTGTCCAAGTGCAGCTAAGATCGTTGTCGGACCAAATCCTTTTAAACTTGGTTTTAAATAATATGCAACTCCAGCCATCGCCCCTGGTCTTGTGATACAGAATAAAGAAACTCCGATCAACAAGACGATCAAAACTGGCATCATGATCGTGCTGACACGTTCTACTCCGCCTTTGACTCCTCCTGCAACAACCACTGTTGTAGCGATCAGGAAAACAAGAACACAGATCATAGGTTCTGCTGATTTGCTGATAAACCCTGTAAAGAATGTATCAGAGGCGGCATTATGAATCCCTCCCTGAAGCGATATCAGTGCATATTTTGTAACCCATCCACCGATAACACAGTAGTACGGGAAGATAATAAACGGAATGATCGTTGTAAGATATCCGATAAATGTATGCTTCTTGCTAAAGTGTCCAAATGCACGGATCGCACTGGTTCCTGCCTTTCTTCCAAGGGCAACTTCTGTGATCATCAGTGAAAATCCAAATGTTAATGTAAGGATCAGATAAGTTAATAAAAATGTTCCTCCGCCATACTTGGCTGCAAGATATGGAAATCTCCAGATGTTTCCAAGACCTACGGCAGACCCAGCCGTTGCAAGAACGAATCCTAAACGGCTCGAGAATCCACTTCTTTCATTACTCATAATATTAAGTACCTTCTTTCATATATATTCAGATACGTAAGGATATGTATCTGGCTCTGCCGGAGATCTTAGATATGAATCCTGCATGGCAGGATTCCCAGCCTGGATGCTGAATTCTATTTAGATGACGTCCACATCTTCTCCGGCAAGGACGGCATTCATATTACGTACAGAACACATCTTTCCACACATTGTACATGTATCTTCTCTCTCTGGTGTTGATTCTGCACGGTATCTTCTTGCCTTTTCAGGATCAAGAGCAAGTTCGAACTGTTTCTCCCAGTCAAGTTTCTGTCTCGCAGCTGCCATCTGGTTATCCCAATCCATAGCGCCTTTTACACCTTTGGCAATATCTGCTGCATGTGCTGCGATCTTGGAAGCCATGATTCCTTCTTTCACATCATCGACATTTGGAAGACGCAGATGTTCTGCTGGTGTTACATAACATAAGAAGCTTGCTCCAGAAGCTGCAGCGATTGCTCCACCAATTGCAGATGTGATATGGTCATATCCAGGTGCAATGTCTGTAACCAAAGGTCCTAATACATAGAAAGGAGCGCCTTTGCAGATGCTCTGCTGGATCTGCATATTGGCTGCGATCTGGTTAAGAGGCATATGGCCCGGTCCTTCTACGATCACCTGTACATTTTTCTCCCAGGCTCTTCTTGTCAGCTCTCCTAATGTTACCAGCTCTTCGATCTGGGAAACATCGGTGGCATCTTCTAAGCATCCCGGACGGCAGGCGTCACCTAAACTGATGGTCACATCGTATTTCTGGCAGATATCCAGGATCTCATCAAAATGCTCATAGTATGGATTTTCCTTTCCGGTCATCTCCATCCATGCAAAGATAATGGAACCGCCTCTGGATACAATGTTCATAAGGCGTTTATTTTTCTTGAAACGCTGGGCAGTTGCACGGTTGATACCAATGTGGATGGTCATAAAATCCACACCGTCCTGTGCATGCATTTCCACGATCTTTAACCACTCTTCGGTGGTGATATCTTTCAGTGCCTTATGATAGTATACCACTGCGTCATAGATCGGTACAGTACCAATGATAGCCGGGCATTCAGCAGTCAGTTTTCTTCTGAATTTCTGGGTATCTCCCCAGGAGCTTAAGTCCATAATGGACTCTGCGCCCATTTTTACTGCGTCATTTACTTTCTGAAGCTCCATATCCAGGTCTTTGCAGTCTCTGGAAGTTCCCAGGTTTACATTGATCTTGGTCTTTAACATGGAGCCGATACCGTTTGGATCCAGGCATTTGTGGTTTTTGTTTGCAGGAATTGCTACTTTTCCCTCTGCCACCAGCTGCATTAACCGGGCTGTATCCATCTGCTCTTTTTCTGCTACTGCCTGAAGCTCCTTTGTAATAATTCCTTTTCTGGCAGCATCCATCTGTGTTGTGTAGTCCATTTTCTTTCTCCTTCACATAATAATATTTTTCCACAGAAGGGGTACCTGGACGGAACGTTTTCCACATTTGCTGCACAGATCTCTAGCGCATATGTGGATCATCTGGATTTGCGCAGAAACAAAAAAAACGGTCCGCCCACATAAGGAACGGACCGCAAAATATACGCACGATACGCAAATATAATATGCGACACATTATTTCCCTACGTTGGCATTACCCACATCAGGTACAATAGGTCGAAGTTTGATTACTTCCTCTCAGCCTGCTTCACAAGCTCCCTGTTCGTATTCAGAATAACATTTATTGGTAAAAATTGTCAAGTTGTTTATCAAAACACACCACTTTATGGCGCCGGATACATTGATATTCCCCTTTGGAATAACCGGCATTTTTTCTCAATAAGTGCTTCTTTCGGCTGTTGCTTTATCAGCCTTGTTGTATACTGTCTTTTTTTCTGTTATAGTAGTTAGCATTAACTTACTGTTTATTGTACTTCAGGAGGATCTTATGGAATTACGTCAGCTGGAATATTTTATGATCACATGTGAAAAAGGCAGCTTTAACCAGGCTGCAGAGTGCCTTTATACCACACAGCCCAATGTGAGTAAAGTGATCAGTTCCCTGGAAAAAGAACTGGGACGGCCTCTTTTTGAGCGCAGCAGCCGGGGGTGGGTATTTGCGGAACCCCTATGGTGAAACGGTCCGTGAATATGCCCAGAATATCCTGCACAATATAAGCCTGATCAACTCACTGACCGATCACAACCAGGGAAAAAAATTCAGTCTGGCCACTTATCCCAGCAATATGATCTCCCGTCTGTTGACTGATTTTTATAAAGAAATGGGAAATTCCTACATTGTAGAACATTTAGAAGGCACGGTGGAAGAGATCAGCAACCGGGTAGCCCAGGGACTTTCTGAAATTGGCATCGTTTATATTGCACAGAAACAGCTCCACCAGTTCCAGCATATCCTGTCCCACAAAAAGCTGAAATTCGTTCCTCTTGACAGCAAAGAAGCCTGTGTTTACGTTGGTCCAAAGCATCCCCGCTATCATGATGAAAGTATTGACTTTCAGGACCTTTCTTCTCTTTCCTTTGTACGGGGTGTAAGGGATTTTTTCTCTGTAGAGCACCATTTGAACCATGTGAGCCTTGGGGCGATCAGCACAGAGCAGCTCCACTATGCAGTCTATACCAACAGTGATCATCTGACTGTCAATCTGTTACTGAACACAGATATATGCAGCCTCGGCATTAATTTTCTCTATGACCAGTACCGCCAATATAATGTTCGCCAGCTTAGGATCAATAATTGTGAGCCTTTTCTCCTCATCGGCTACATCTGCCCGGATCATGCAAAATTAAGTAAAGCTGCTGAATGGTTTATCTGTCATTTTAAGGAAATTTTATAAGTTTTTTCGCCCGGTTATAACATTTTGGAATAACTAAGCCCCTCCAATTTCATTAGTAGTAAGTTTTGCCTAACCCATGTTATACTTTCTACCGTTCGCCTCAGGCGAATGAATAAACAACATTATGTTCTTTTTACAACAGGAGGAAACTTATCATGAAAAAAAGATGGGGCACAATGCTTCTGGCAGGTCTCTTAGGCACCGCCTTATTAAGCGGCTGCGGTTCATCCGCTTCTGACTCTGCATCTTCTGCTGCAGAGTCCAATCCTTCAGAAACTACCACCACAGCTGAAGGTACAAAGGAAGACCTGATCTTCGTAAACTATCGCGATATCCGCGATTTAAACCCACATTTATATGCCGGCGAAATGTACGCCCAGGAAATGTTATATGAGGGCCTGGTCAATATTACCTCTGACGGTTTTGAAGGCTGTCTGGCAGAAAGCTGGGATGTCAGTGATGACGGTAAAGTATATACATTCCACATTCGTCCAGGCGTAACATTTTCTGATGGCGAAAAGTGTGACGCATATGCCATCAAAGCAAACTTTGACGCGATCCTGGAAAATAAAGACCGCCATACCTGGCTGGAAATGATGCATCTGTTAGTAGGAGTAGATGCTCCAGATGAAAATACCTTTGTGATCGAATTATCTGAACCATATTATCCTCTTTTAACAGAGCTTGGCGTGACCAGACCATTTGCCATGATCTCCCCGAAAGCCATGAAAAACGGCAGCACCAAAGATGGGGTAGAAGCTTATATTGGTACCGGTCCCTATGTGCTGGATGAATTTGTTACCGATGAGTATGCTGTATTCAAGGCAAATCCGAACTACTGGGGCGAACAGCCTGCCATCAAAACCATCACCGTGAAAGTCATCCCGGATAATCAGACCCGTATCCTGGCTCTGGAAAAAGGTGAGATCGATATGATCTTCGGAAAAAATATGATCGACGCAGATGCCATTAATCAGTATCTGGACAGCGATCAGTTTACCGTGGAACTTTCTGATCCAACCTCTACCAGACAGATTGTTCTGAATACTTCCTCTGACATTCTTTCAGAGAAGGATGTACGTATTGCGCTCCAGCATGCAACTAATAAGCAGAATATCTCTGACGGTATTTTTTACGGACTGGAAAAACCGGCAGACACTCTGTTTGCATCCACTGTTCCATATTGTGATATTGAACTAGAACCATATGTTTACGACCTGGAACTGGCAGGACAGATTTTGGATGAAGCAGGCTGGAAAATGGGTTCCGGCAATGTCCGTGAAAAAGATGGACAACAGTTAAATATTGATCTTCTCTACAACAGTGACAGCGTTACTGAAAAATCCATTGCAGAGTATCTTCAGAGCGAATACCAGTCCATCGGTGTTTCTTTAAACATCCACGGGGAAGAGGAGCAGTCCTACCGTGATAATATGAAAGCAGGTAATTTTGATATGGTATTCAATATCTGCTGGGGTACACCATACGATCCACAGTCCTCTCTTGCTGCCA
>ENA-ORTZ01001493-ORTZ01001493.1-human-gut-metagenome-genome-assembly--contig:-NODE-1493-length-13336-cov-7.785107_pt1 | contig 13336 bp, 12 predicted proteins | sample MGYA00242075_ERZ509199 | MGnify/ENA primary metagenome ERZ509199 (study PRJEB26280, sample SAMEA2338824) | human gut metagenome | biome: human gut; feature: human-associated habitat; material: faeces...
GCAGACGGTTCTGGATTATTTTGAGCAGGTGGCTGCCTGGAGCCCGGAAAGCTGCCTTGCCTTTGTCATCGACTGCGGGCTGGATGAGGAGAGCGCAGCGTTGTGCCGCGGAGCGTGTGCGCAGCACCGACGGCTGCATTTTTGCACCCAGCAGGAGTTTGCGCGTATTTGCAAAGAGACACAGGATGGAGTATACTAGAAAGCAAACAAAAGGTCTGTGAAAAACGCCGCCTGTCTATAAGTAAAGGTGGTGGAAGGAAAAGGGAGAGGTATGCAGAAGGAAAATCTGGTGGAACTGTCCGGCACTGTGGAAACGGTGGTCTATAAAAATGAAGAGAGCGGATTTGCGGTCCTGGAGTTGGACCACGACGGCGAGCTGGTCACTGTGGTCGGCGAGCTGACTTCGGTGGGAGAAGGGGAGATGCTGACCTTGCACGGCAGCTTTCGCACCCATCCCAACTATGGCACTCAGTTTAAAGCAGTGGCAGCCCAACAGCGACTTCCTGCCAGTGCGAGCGCGATTTTGCGTTACCTGTCCTCGGGAGCCATCAAGGGCATCGGTCCGGTGCTGGCTTCCCGCATGGTGGCGCAGTTTGGCAACGACACTTTACAGGTTTTGGAGCATGAGCCGGAGCGCTTGCGGGAGGTCAAGGGTATCACCGAGGCAAAATGCGAAAAACTGCGCACCGAGCTGAGCCGGATGTTTGGGATGCGGGCGGTCATGCTGTTTTTGTCCCAGTTTGGGGTCAGCTCCTCCACCTCGGTCGCCATCTGGAAACGCTGGGGGACCCTGTCGCAGAAGATGATAGAAGAAAATCCTTATTTGCTGTGCTGCGACGAGATTGGGATGGATTTTGACAGCTGCGAGATGATTGCCCGCAAGCTGAATATCCCGCCGGACAGCAGCTACCGCATCGAAGCCGCGCTGCAATTTGTGCTGCGACACAATCTCTACAACGGACATACCTGCCTGCCGGTCGACAAGCTGCTGCCCACCGCCGAGCGTCTGCTCGACCAGAGCTGCATCATGGTGGAAAAAGGGCTGGAGGAGCTGCTGCGCCGCCGGGAGGTGTTGGTGGTGGATGTCAACGGCAGGGATTACTGCTACCTTTCCGAATATCTGGAGGCAGAGCGATTTATTGCCTCACGGGTGCGGTTTTTGCTGGCTGCCGGCGCAGACCCGATCCCGCAAGCCGAGCAGAAGCTGGAGCAGCTGGAACAGTCGGGCGGTATTCAGTATGCCGCTTTACAGCGGGAAGCAATCTTGCAGGCGCTGACCTATCGGCTGTTCATCCTGACCGGCGGTCCCGGTACCGGAAAGACCACCACCATCAACGCCATCATCGACCTGCTGGAGGAGGCAGGGTTGAAGGTCAGTCTGTGTGCGCCGACCGGACGAGCTGCCAAGCGGATGTCCGAGGTGACCGGCAGGGAGGCAAAGACCATCCACCGGCTGTTGGAGTACAACCCGCAGGACGGCTACAAGCGCAACGACGAGAACCCGCTGGAAGGCGACGCGCTGATCGTGGACGAGTGTTCTATGATCGACATCCTTTTGATGAACAACCTGCTGAAAGCCGTTCCCGTGGGGATGCGGCTGGTGTTCGTCGGCGACATCGACCAGCTGCCGAGCGTCGGGGCGGGAAACGTCCTGCGCGACATCATCGACTCGCAGCGTATCCCCGTCGTGCGGCTCGTGTGCATCTTCCGGCAGGCGCAGAAGAGCCGTATCGTGATGAACGCCCACGCCATCAACCAGGGACGCTTCCCCGATACGAGCAACGGCCGCGACACCGACTTTTTCTTCATGCGGGAGGACGACCCCGAACGGGCCGCCGAAACCATCGTCCGGCTGGTGAAGGAGCGCCTGCCCCGCGCCTACCGGGAAAGTCCGGACCGTATTCAAGTACTTACGCCGATGCAGCGGGGCGTCGTGGGCGCCGCGAACCTGAACCTGCTGTTGCAGCAGGCACTGAATCCTTCGGGGCCGAGCCTCGGCCGCGGCGGCTATACCTATCGTCAGGGCGATCGTGTGATGCAGCAGCGCAACAACTACGACAAGGATGTGTTCAACGGCGATCTGGGTTATATCCGGGAGGTGGATACGGAGGAGAGGACGTTGAAAGTCGATTTCGACGGCAAATGGGTCGAGTACGATGTCACGGAGCTCGACGAACTGACGCTGGCCTACGCCACGACGATCCACAAGGCCCAAGGGTCGGAATATCCGATCGTCGTCATGCCGGTGCTGATGACCCACTTCGTGATGCTCCAGCGCCACCTGATCTATACGGGTATCACGCGCGCCAAAAAGATCTGCGTGCTGATCGGTGCGACGAAAGCCTTGGCTTATGCCGTCCACAATATGTCCGTGCTGAAAAGCAATACGAGCCTTCGGGAGCGGTTGAATCCCTCCCTGACGACCGACGGGAAACTCCGGGGCTGAATCTTCGACAGGGCTGCCGTCATTTCCTCCGCCGGTAAGGCCGAAACCGCCGGGACAAAAAAGGGTGTCCTTCGAAAGAACACCCTGCGTCATGCGATGAAAACGAGCTATTTGGCAGCTGCCGCAAGCGACGTTTTCCGGAATTCCTTGAGTTTCTTCTCAAGCTCCAGCGACACCTTACGGGCGCGCAGTCCCGCAGCTTTGTTGTTTTTTCCCGCCTGAAGCTCTGCGTCGGTCTTGAATGCCGCATACAGCTCGTCGATAGTCTTTACCAGTTCATTCATGGTCGTATGGAATTTAGTAGTTTAACACGACCCAAAAATAGATATTTTTTCACAAAAACAGCTTTGTGATGCTATTTTTTTCGGCCGGTTCCCTCGGTGCACGGCATTCCATTCCCGAAAGAATTTTTCTGCGAGGCTCCTTCGGGTTCTGCATGCCGGGTTCATATGCGGTATATGTCCGTGCTGCCGGCTTACAACTCCAGATTCCACTGCCGTCTGTGCTCCAAGAACGCTTCCCGGGTTCTGTCGTCGAATTCCGAGAGATCCTTCTCCGTAAGGATTCCGTTATAGAAAAGGCTGAATACCGTCAAAGCATAGCGGGAGCCGTTCAGACCGTCATACTGACGACTTATATCTTTGTCGAATGTCTGTATGCTCTTATATATTTCCAAATATTTCTCATGGCAGGACTGCGCTTTTTCATCCTGCAGGAGTCGTTTGAGTTTCGCCAGAAAGGTACAGCATTCACGCTCCAAGGCCCGGCTTATGAGTGTTCGGGCAATTTTCTTTTGGCTTTTATCCAATTCTACCATACAGCTTACGGAGATTATGTTTTTCAGGACTCCAAAATAATTATTTTCGGTCTATTAAAATATACAAACCGAATATCGGCCCGCGGGAAAAATTGCTAAAACGGGCGGCGATATAAGAAACGCAAATTCTCGAGGATGAACCGCCGGAAGCTGAAAAACCGGGGCACGGCTTGCTGCTTTCGAAAAGAATCCGTATTTTTATCCTGTGCAAAATACCGCAAGCACAATTTTGTCAGCTCCGGATACTGTTGGGAAACGGTGTCCGGAGTGTTTATACCGTCATATGGGAATACCGAAAACTCCCTCCAAAGACACTTTTCATCTACCCGTACAGGCCGTTGTGTGAGATCACGACAGCTCTCTTCAAAACATAAAAAATTCCGTCGTGAACAACGGAACGCGTCAGCATATCGGTACATCGTAAATCTCCATCTTTAGGATTCTCCGAAAGAACAGAGCCGTCCGGAGCGATATTTATCGTATATGCATCGGGGCGACACGTATAAAAAACGAATTTCGAGCGTGAGACAGCCGGGCATTTTATTCCCCCGAAAACAGGACATACAACTTTCCCGTTTTCCGGACATTCCATGTTTTTACCCGGCCTTTGCGAGTCTTCTTGCCATATGGCTAAATAATGAGCCGGTGCAGGCGATAGACGTAATAGTCTACGGCATGTAGGCCGGCCACGAAACCTTTTCCGTGTACCCTTGCTGCGAGTCCTGCGACGCCCGAAATCCCGTATGTGACGCAACACATTGATAAAACCGTGGCACGCAAGCGCCTATGGGCTCCGTGCCGGAACATGGATACGGTCGAGCGTGTCTTTTTGGCCTCCGGCAAGACACTGGTGAAACTTAAATCGGAATAGATATATTCACATTGCCTGGCAAGTAAATTCTCCTCCCCACGGTTTAGGAATGTTTCATCCATGAATTTCCGAGAGGTGCCCGGCATATTCTCCGACTCCTTGCAGAGCAGGCAGGCCGTGAAAACCGTTAGCAGTATGAATACCGATTTACGCATTCCGATAAACTGAATCTATTACAAAATTAACTGTTCGTATGGAACCGGCAAATTTTCCGGAGATATATACCGGAAACGGAGATGAATCCGACCGAATGCAGGATATTGCCGGATGCTTCGATCCGATTATACCCAGAAATGACGGGTTTCAATATGACATCGAAGCTGCTGCTTCCGATGTTTGTCACGGCAAAGATAAATGGAAATTACCTATCCTGCCGGTTGCCCCGGGAAAGATAATCCCGGGCCGGTCGGCCGGGCCTCCCTCTCCGGCTCCGGGGCGGAAAAATCATCCTCGCCGTGGCTGCGGTATTTTTCCGCCCCTGCACCTGCGCCGCGGGCTTATGAATCTTCCCGAGGCAACCGACCCGTTCGGGATATAAAGCCTCATAACATATTATTCATTGCTTGCGCGATAAAAACAATAAAATTCGTGCGAGCAGAAAACACGTGAGACACACGGTAAAAACTGTTACATGTTATGCAGACTACGAAAATGAACACGCAATCGAAGAAGAGGGGCAAGAATGCAAACCGCAAGACAGCTGTTCCCGACATCGCCGGACAGGAAGCACGGGATGCGGCTCGTGCCGAGATTCCCGAAGAAGCGCCTATCGAATCGCAAAAAACGGCTGATGAGGAATGTCCGTTCATAGACCAGCCGGCAGTCCATCCTGAGACGGATGTCCGGCTGCTGGATCTGAACAAGATCGTCAATTCGACCTACAATCCCCGGAAGAACTTCCGCGAAGAAACGCTGTTGGAACTTGCCGAAAGCATCAAACAGTCGGGCGTTCTTCAACCTATCTGCGTGCGTCCGAGGGACGAGGGCTTCGAGATCGTCTACGGCGAGCGCCGCTATTGGGCGGCTGCGATGGCGGGCCTGCAATTCATCCCGGCCCTTATCCGGGAGTTGTCGGACGCCGAGGCCGAGGATGCCGCCATCACGGAGAACCTGCAGCGCGAGGACGTGCGGCCGCGCGAGGAGGCCGCCGCCTACAAGCGGGCCTTGCAATCGGGACGGCATACGATCGAGAGCCTCGTGGGCAAGTTCGGCAAGTCGGAAGCCTACATCCGCTCGCGTCTGAAATTGTGCGAACTGATCGACGCTTTGGCCGAGATGCTCGACAAGGAGGATATCTCAGTGGGCGTCGCTACGGAGATCGCCAAATATCCGGCCGACATCCAGCAGGAGGTCTACGACGATCATTTCGCCGAGGGGTGTTACAACTCGTGGAAGACGGCGCGGATCAAGGAGATCGCCCGGCGTCTCTACGAGCGTTACATGACCAAGCTGGAAAGCTACAACTTCGATAAGACGGAGTGCCTTTCCTGCCAGCACAACACGGCCAATCAGGTGCTGTTCAAGGACGAATGTGCAGACGGCTGCGCAGGCTGTCAAAACCGCGAGTGCATGATCCGCAAGAACAACGAGTTTCTGGTACAGAAAGCCGTGAAACTCCTCAAAGATGATCCGCGTACGACGCTGGCTACGGGCGGCGAAACTCCTGCCGCAGTACTCGAAGCTCTTGAGAAAGAAGGCTATCACGTCGAAGAGCTGGAATACAGCGTTTATCACTACGATAAAGGCCCTCAGATGCCCGACGCTCCACAAGCCGAGGAGTTCGAGTCAGAAGAGGATTTTACTGAGGCTAAGGAGGAGTACGAGGCCGAAATGGCGGCGTTTGCCGAAGAAACTCAGCGGTTGGAGTTCGACATCTCGGAAGGACGGGTGCGCAAATACGCCGTCATCGGCAACCTCGATATTGAAATCCGCTACGAAGAGATCGAGGACGAGGAGCGGGAAGTGACGGTAAACGAGGGGCAGGACGATGAGCATAAGGTCTTCGTCACCGTCGTCCCGCCTTCTCCGCTGGAAGGGCTGATGCAGCAGGATCGCCGCAACCGGGAAATCTGCTACGAGCATATCACGACCGATATGAAGCGTGTCTTTCTCGATGTGAAGGTTGCGAACAAGCCCTTGCAGAAAGAGGAGCAGCAGATGTTCTACTACGCCGTGATGCAGCGCGTAATGAGCGACTCGAAACTCCGTCAGTGCGGTTTCCGACCCAAGGAAGGCTCTTACCTGACCGACCGGGAGCAGTTTGCCGCGGCGGGACGCATTACGGTCAAGCAGCAGGCTGCGTTGGTCCGCGCGTTTCTGGTGGACTACTTCCGATCGGCAGCTCCGGAGTATGGATGTACGGACGAAACGCTCCTGACGGGAATGATGTGCCGCTTTGCGGATCTGAACTTCACGGAGCAGAGCCAGAAGGTGCAGCAGGAGTATCTGAAAGTCTACGAGCGTCGCAAAGCCCGTCTTCAGGAACAGATCGACGCTTTGCAGGCAAAAGCCGAGGCCGAGGAGATGGCGGTTTCGATGCAGGAGGCACCGGATGCCGAACCGGAGATGCCCGAGCTGCTGCCGGACGAGACGCCCGCTATAGAACCCACCCCGGAGCCGCTGATTATTCCTATGGACCCGGATATCGAACCCGATATCCGGATGCCTGAGGAGATGAAAACGGCGGCATAGTAACAACATGAACTAAATGTCCAAACCGACGGAGCAGGTTATGCCTGCTCCGTCTTTGCATTACTACTGTTATGAATAAGATTTCAGAGATTCCGGAACAGACACCTATTGCAGAAAAACCGACAGTAGAGATGCCCGCCGATCCGTGGCGCTGCGGGGCGTGCGGTTCGCTGCGGGTATCCTGCCAAGTCTGGGTGGACAGCAACACGTACGAAGTACAGTCTATGGCGGAAGACAAAGATGACTTATGGTGCGACGACTGTGCAGAACACACCCGTCAGGTACGCGAGAGCGAATTGATGTCCGATACGGTCGAGCCGTGGTGGAATGACGGAACGACAGAAGAAGACCGGGAAATTATCACCGGACTGAATCCGGAAAATTTCAGCCCGAAGGATGATCGCAAGGCTTTCCGCGATGCCTGCGACATGTGGTGGAACGGCAGGACGAACGACGAGAAGATCCGTCTCTGGCGGCAAGCTACCGCTCCGGAGGAAGAATAACGTAAAGATAAGAGCCATGAATAAGAATCTGATTGAAAAGATCGCTCCGCAGTTGACGGAGCTGATGATAAAGAAAATGGAAACGCTTACCGAAGCGTGGCGCAAGCCGTGGATCGCCGACCTTGCGCACGGTCTTCCGCGCAACCTGCGCGGCACGCCCTACCGGGGCGGGAATATCCTGATGCTGCTGTTCCTCTCGGAGATCGCAGGCTACAGTACGCCGCTTTTTATGACGTTCAAGCAGGCCAAGGAGGAGGGTCTGAACATCCTCAAAGGCTCCGGTTCGTTCCCGGTCTTCTTCTGGAAACTGTATATCCGCCATAAGGAGACCCGCAAGAAGATTGAGTTGGCGGACTATTACCGCCTGCCGCAGGAGCAGCGGCGGCAATACGACGTGCTGCCCGTGATGCGCTATTACCCGGTCTTCAACATCGACCAGACGGATATGTCGGAACAGCAGCCGGAGCGCTACGCTTCGCTTACGACACCGACCGGGCCGAAAGACTACTCGGACGGTCTGACATGCGAGGTGCTCGATCGGATGCTGGCGGAGCAGTCGTGGCTCTGTCCCATCCTGCTCAAATCCGGCAACAGGGCGTCCTATTCACCGACGCTCGACCGGATCGTCTGCCCCGAAAAACGGCAGTTCCCGGAGGGCGCGGCATTCTACACGACACTTCTCCACGAAGTCACTTATCCTAACTTTTATATTATTCCAACTAATCGTGCAATCGCCTGATATATAGACAGATTATCAGATAAAAGTTTGGATAATATTTTTCTTTTTTATTACATTACAGGTAAGATGTTGGTATTCCTAAAATTAATTTTAATGTAATGACAAAAAGAAAGTATCCAGAACGAAAGTCTTCATATCAAAGACTTTCCTCAGCATTTCGATCTGTGATCGACAATTTTAAAATCGCGGCTTCAAAGACTGACAAAAGGGAAACAACCATTCAGGCCGAAGCCAACAATGGTTCAGCTTTTTTGTTGTGCCTGCAAGATCAGGGAGCCAAAACCTTGAATGATGTAACAACTACCATGATTCAAAAATTCTTCTTTGACGGAGAGAGGCAAATCAGAGGTCACACCTACAAAAACAATATTGTGGCTGTATTGAAAGGCAATCGGGAATTTGATACATGGGCGGAGTGTAAACGTATAATAAATTCCGTTCCACCAATTAGAAGGTCAAGAAAAAATTATCCATATCTACATAAAGACGAATTGGATATTATTAAATCAGAATTGTCGACAGGAACGCTTCTTTCTCTTCGCGACAAAGCTATTATGACGCTACTGATACATACAGGCATTCGAGGTGCAGACATTGCAAAAATGTCGATGACGAACATTGATTGGAAAGCGGATAGAATGAACATCCGGCAGTCTAAGACTGATGCACCGCTTTGTCTACCTCTTACAGCCACAGTGGGTAATGCCATTTATGATTACATCAAATATGAGCGTCAGAATAAAATGGGAATGAGTAATCTGTTTTTGAATACATTTGATATAAAAAAACAATTAAAAATCAGATCTATCGGGGTTATTGTCACACGAGCTTTAGAGAAAATAGGGGTTCGGCAAAATGGATGTCAAAAGGGAGTACGTTTATTCCGACACAATCTGGCATCGAGTTTACTTGAATCAGGAATAGCAACAAATGTAATCAGTGAAATTCTCGGACACACCTCTCCTTTATCATTAAATCCGTACATCGATGCAGATTTAGTGCATTTAAGGGAATGCGGATTAGATATAAGTTCGTTCCCGGTAAGAAAGGAGGTGTTTATATAATGAAAAATTTAGAAGAGTTGGTTTCACTATATCTTGAACAGTCAGATGGCGGGAAAAGCTATACCAACAACGCAAAATCTCTTAGAACATGGGCCCGACAGAATAATGCAAATGTAACGATAGACTCGCTTCTACAATGGATTAACAACGGTGTGCGTAAAACTACAAAGCCAAAGAACAAAATAGGATTTATTAATCATTTCATACGCTTTTTAAATTCGCGGGGAATCCATACAATCGTGCCATTACGGAACAGCCGTAAAATTCAACCTATTCGTAGAAATCCGGAAGAACAACCTTTAAAAATATCTGCGGCATCCGATCTGTTGGAAAAATATATTGTACACATGAGAACTGCCGGTGCATTGAGTAACACAACACATCAATGCCTGCGCTTTTTTAACAACCACTGCGCAGCTAATTATCCGATTACAAGTAAACTTACGGAAGAAATGATTTTATCGTGGTGTAGTAAACGGGAAACGGAATGCCCCGCTTCTTTTAACAAGCGAATAGCTCCAATCCGTTCATTTCTTCACTATGTAAACAAAGCCTCCGACGAGGAATTACCCTTGCCGGAATACCTACCATACGATAAGAAAAAGTTCATACCACATGCTTTCAGTCAAGATGAGTTGCGTAATCTATTTGAGAATGCAGATCTGATGGAAAAAATGACACACTATAGAGGCTATGCATTCCGTATACGTCGCATGACTTTATCCGTTATATTGCGTTTTCTATACAGCACGGGATTGCGTACTTGTGAAGCAAGGCTGTTGACTCGTGAAGATGTCGATTTACAGGATGGAGTAGTAAACATATCAAAGTCAAAAGGTATAAATCAGCATCGCATAGCCCTTCACCCAAGTTTATGGGATTTGCTTAGACAATATGATGATGCTGTCACACGATATATCCCTAATCGCAAAGCATTCTTCCCCAATGAGTTCGGCGATCATTTCAGCAGAACATGGCTGCCATATCATTTCAGCAGGCTTTGGACGATGTTTTCTGATGCCAAAGCAAGAATCTACGATTTAAGGAGTAATTATGCGGTTACAAACATAAATAAGTGGAAATACGTCGGCCCAGAATGGTTTGACAAACTTCTTTATCTCAGTCGCACTATGGGTCATACTACTATAAAAGCGACTGCCTATTATTATAACTTGGTACCTCTTTTTGCCGACCAACTTAATGAATTAAGTGGTTCGGGGCTAACAGAAATACTTCCTGACTTAACCGACTACTATACGAATGAAGAAGAATAAAACTGAGGCAACTATTATTATTTCTGCCGTTCACGAATGGATAGTAACATACCTACCACTACAAAGGTCGAGTAGCATACACACTCAAAAGGCTTATACAGACGCACTTGCATTATATGTCAACTTTCTTGAATCTGAGAAAGGTATTTCATGCGAAACGATGTCGTCAGACTGCTTTAGCATCGCATTTATACATGAATGGATGTTTTGGCTGAAGACCAAAAGAAAATCCTGTAACTCAACATGTAATCACCGACTCGCATGCCTCCGATCCTTCCTAAAATATTTAAGTCACAAAGATATCCGCTTTATTAACGTCGAATATGATTCAAAAGCGGTCAAACGGATGAAAGAACCGCAGCGAAGCATACTTGAAATCACGAAGAAGGCAATGAAAGCCTTTTTCGGCGTTATTGATTTGAAAACAAGAACAGGAAGACAATATTTTGCTTTATTTACTCTGCTATACAATACAGCCACACGTATCGACGAATTACTATCACTAAAACTTGACGACCTACATATTGGCGAACATGATGGCAAGAATTATATTACGGTATGGGGAAAAGGTACGAAACTGCGCAATATATATCTACTGCCAGAAGTCGTGAAAATAATTCGACAGTATGTGCATATGTTTCACGGAGATACACCTAATAAAGACGAATATTTGTTTTATTCAAATTATAATGGCAATAGGCATAAACTAAGTCCCGAAGCTATTAATAAACGTTTGAAAATTTATGCCAGATTAGCTCATGCGACGTGTTCAGAGATGCCGGAAAATATACATTGTCACAATTTACGTTCTGCCAGAGCTACACATTGGTTAGAAGAAGATCTAAACGTATTAATGATACAAAAGCTGCTCGGGCATGAGAATATATCTACAACGACCAAGAGTTATGTAGCTGTTTCAAATGCTCAAAAAGCAAAAGCACTGGCAACTCTTGAAGATGACGTAGCAAAAAATATTGCAAAGAAGTGGAAAAAGGTGAAGAAATCAGATTCTTTAGCTGAAATACTGGGATTAAAATAACTCGAATAACTTTTGATTATTATCCAAACTTTTATCTGATAATCTGTCTATATATCAGGCGATTGCACGATTAGTTGGAATAATATAAAAGTTAGGATAAGTGACTTTATCCGAAATTTCGGATAAGGTCGCGCACAGTACGGGGCATGCGGAGCGTCTGAACCGTCCTTTTGGCGCTTGCTACAGAGATGCCGACTACATCCGCGAAGAGTTGGTCGCCGAACTTACGGCGGCTTTGTGCGGTGCGATGCTGGGCTTCGCTACGACGCCTCGTGAGGAGAGCGCCGCCTATATCAAGGACTGGCTGGCGGAGTTCCATAAAGAGCCGACCTACCTGTTCGACATCCTCACGGACGTGAACCGTGCCGCGCGGATGATCTCCGAACGGCTGGCCTGCGAACAGGAGCCGGAAACCCCGGGAGCGATTCCGGCCGAAGCGGCCTAAAACACGTAAAACAGATCGTTTAACCTGCGCTGCGGCCGAAAGGCCGCGGCGCTTTCATTATCAGCAATATGCAACAATCCAAAGCCGAAGATCGGTACAGCTGCGAAACGCTGCTGTCGATGAATACGCTTTACGACCATGAACACCACCTGACGCAGGCGGATGTAGATGCCGCCAATGCTTTGGTGCGTCATATCGAACGCACCCGCAACCCACGTGTCCCGCAGGTCGGCGACCGGGTGCGCTATACCACGCGCCACGGCGACTTCTACGGCAATGCCCTGATCGAGACTGTCCGTGAAGACGGAATGCTTTCGATCTGCCTGTGCCCTTACGTGCCTTTCGTGTGGGCGACAGCCGGCGGTATCGGCTGCGCGGTCAGCGGAGGGCCTTTTACAGCCGTGATGCCGCAAGAGCTGAAGCCTTCCGGTGCTGTGCCGGGGGATTTCTGTGCTTGGGGACATTGCGGCGCCTGCGGCAACGGAGTCGTCCGGTTCTGCGCCGAGGTGCCGTTGTGGGAATACCGGGAACCGGAATCGCTTTACGGCGATTTCTCGACCGAGAAATGGCGCAAGATCAGCCTTTACAAGGATACGGAGTGCCGAAGCAGCGATCTTTACCGGGGCGACTGCATTTCGTTTCGGACGGAGAAGGAATTTCAAATGTTTCTTTCTGATTACGAAGGAACCGCATTCGCAGCTCCCTACCCGAAATCCGTCATCGTCTGGTGCTATCGGGACGAGCAGACCGCCGTATCGCAAGAGGGGTGGGATGTGCTCGATGCTCCCGTTACAGAGCAGCGCATCTACAATGCGCCCCAACCCGTGAAACTCGTCAAGGATCACGGGCGGCACACCACGGTCTGCTATTTCGTCAGACCGGAATTTTCTTATAAATAACTTGATTCTCTATGACTATTAAAAACAAAGAAACACTCGAAAAACTGCGCACTTATCAGATCGGCGTCATCCGCTCGGTCATCGCCAGCCGGCAAGGGCGCCTGAAAACCTATTTGGCAGATGCGACAGACCGCGAGAGGCTGGCAGATACGGACGGCCTCGCCTACGAGGAGTATTACGAGTCGCCCCTTACAATCAGATACGACGGTCTTTGTCGCAATGTACTCTCCCTCGAATTTTGTGAGGACGGGCTGACGCCCGTCTGCCTGATGGACGGCTGGGATGGAGATGATTTCCCGCTTCCGCTTGAAAATATCTCCTGCGATACCCTGCAAAGTATCGTCGAATGGTTAGAGGAGTATGACTTCATTCCGGCCACCGAAGCTGCGCCGCAGACGACAAGCGATCTTACGGAAGATTTTGTGGAACGCTGCCTGCCGGAATATCCTACGCGCTACGACGTTTTCCGGCTGGGCGAGTTGCAGACCTTCCTCGATGGCCATGAATCCCCGGAGTTTGGGCTGGACTGCGACGAAGCCGCCGCGGAG
>ENA-ORTZ01001497-ORTZ01001497.1-human-gut-metagenome-genome-assembly--contig:-NODE-1497-length-13321-cov-3.109754_pt1 | contig 13321 bp, 5 predicted proteins | sample MGYA00242075_ERZ509199 | MGnify/ENA primary metagenome ERZ509199 (study PRJEB26280, sample SAMEA2338824) | human gut metagenome | biome: human gut; feature: human-associated habitat; material: faeces...
AGACAAGGTAACATTAGGTAAATATCCCGCCCACGCTTTCTCCTTCTCCAGATTCGCTACCCGGATATTCAATTGGTTGTATTTCACTTCCGGCATGATTCCCAGCGAAGTCAGGTAAACACTCTCTTTAGACGGTAAAACGACCAACACGCTTTCATCTGTCAATTGCGGAATAGCCAGTTCCATCTGGTCGTTCACCCCTAATTCGAGCAATTGTTTCAATTCCAGCTGAGCGTTTGCGAGCGTTGTCCGGGCTACAACCAACTGATATTTATCGGTGGCATACTGAGCTTCCAGCTGAGCGAGATCGGCTTTCGATAATGCTCCTGCCTCCAATAAAGCTTTGCCACGATCCCGCTGGGCTTTGGAAACTTCTACCGTCCCTTCGTTAATTTTCACCGCTTCGTCAGCATACAATACCTGGACAAATGCTTGGGTAATCGCCAGTTCGATGTTATTTTCAGATTCCTTGATCGTCAACCCCTGCACCTCATTTTGCAGGTCCATCTGTTGTACGTTCTTCCGGATTTTTCCTCCTTCGAACAGAGATACGGAAGAATTCAGGTTATAACTTCCGGAATACGAATTTTTACCTCCGGCTTCGGGACGGGGACGGTTCACATAATTGTGAGCCGTTGTAAAAGAAAGAGAAGGCAGCCGGTCCGCTTTAGCCTGCTTCGTATTTTCTAAACTTTCTTCCCATGCGATCCGACTTTGCCGAATCTGAATATTATGTGCCCGGGCATAATTAATGCAGGATTTCAAATCCCACACAGCCGGTTTTTCCTGAGCCATCACCGGGGCGGACAACACGACCAGTCCCAAGACTATCCCTTTCCAATATGCATTCATAATGTATCTTTTAAGTTCATTTTCACGTTACAAATGTATTTTCTGTTCTCCACCCCTACAATTTAAATATATACATTCCCCCTTTTTCACGACGAATCCCCCGATTCACCCGATAATTATTTTAGCATTTACATATTTTCACATTAATATTGGCATCTTTTTTGTTAGCAAAGGGGCAATACATCTATTTCAATTAAAATCTGTTACTATGAAACCGATATACAGCCTGTTTATTATGCTATCCTTTGCCGGACAGTTGCGTGCACAAAACGATACCACCGAATTATTTCCTTACGGAGATATGAATCAGTGGATGGTACGGGTAGTCGACGAATCCCTTGTTATCGGAGGAAATACAAAATATCTGTATGAGATCACACCGGGCGATACGCTGAAAAACAACACCCCTTATAAGAATAGTATATCTCCGTGGGCTACGTCGACCGTCATGGCTAAAGTCAGCGGAGTGGTGAAAGCCAGTGTAACCGTATTCCCGGAGAAAAGGGATTCCGGTTATTGTGCCCGGCTCGAAACCCGTATGGAACGCGTCAAAGTGCTTGGATTGATCAATATATCGGTATTAGCCACCGGAACGATATTTGTCGGTGAAGTGATGGAACCCGTGCGGGACACTAAAAATCCGCAAAGCAAACTCAATAACAATATTCCTTTCACGAAACGACCGAAAGCCCTGGAATTCGATTATAAAGTAGAGCCGGGCGGGAAACAGATCAAAGCGACAGGTTTCAGCCGTATCGTCGATATCCCGGAACAGAATAATGCCGAAGCCAGCCTATTGCTGCAATACCGCTGGGAAGACGAAAAAGGGAATCTGTTTGCCAAACGCGTCGGCACAGCCTACGAACGTTATGACCAGGAAGTAAAAGAATGGCAAAACGGCCATCGGATAGAAATCCATTACGGAGATATTACCGGAAAGGATATACCGGTTGTTATATACATAGGTAGCCTGTGCATTGTAAGAGAGGTAGCGGTTGGATGATTCCTGTCCGCGTACTACATTCTGATAAGTACGGATAAAAGCCTGGGCATTGACGGCATGTTTGCCGAATGTATGTTCGTATGCCAGTCCGCCGTTCATATTGAGATTATAGTAATAGTCACGTGGAGAAGTGGTGGCATTGGGCAATGCTTTGTACGTTCTCATGCGTTGGTATGTATATTCCGACGGGTCGTTGACATCAGCCATATAGTTATAGTAGTAGACATTGACATCGGCTTGCTGCACCTTCTGGAATGTTTCGTAAGAGTCGAAACTGAACGTCATCTTGGCTTTCAGTCCGGGAACGAGGGCATCCAGGTTTCCGGTAGCCGTTACGGTTGTATAGAGGTTACGGCGGCGGTTCTGCTCCACACCACGTCCGGCGATTTGTGCGGCACCGTTTTTACTGTCGCTGCTGGTTGGCATAAAGAATTCACCGTTCGGGCAGAATACGGGATACACCGGAAGATTTTCGCCGGCTCCCCAGGTAAAGAGGTTCCATACGTCAATGCCCGGTTGGGAGATATTGTCGATACGTCCGCCCAAGTCCATCGATACATTCAGGAACTTGTTTACATCGATGTCGATGTTCGAACGCAGGTTGTAACGGTTCAATACTTCCTGTGTGCTGTATCCTTCGTTCCATTCCGTCCATTTGGTGTCGAACAAACCTTCCTGGCGGAGATAAGAGAAGGAGACATAGTAGCGTGCACGTGCATTACCACCGCTGACAGACAGGTTGGTACGGTATTGCGGAGCTGCATCCCGCAGCATGGTGTCGTGCCAGTTCGTATTGAAGTATTTGTATTTGGCCATTCCTTCCAACTGCTCACCGTTGCAGACACGACGGTAGTATTCCAGGTCTTCATCGGAATATTCGGGACTTAATCCGTCCAGATATCGTGCCTGATTACGGCTCAGCGCATAGTTATAAGAATTCTGGCTTTCGGGAATTCCGGCAATAGTCTGGAAGCCGACTTCTTGTGTGAAGTTGATTTTAGTCTTACCGGTTTCTCCGCGTTTGGTCGTTACGAGTATTGCGCCGTTGGCTCCACGCATTCCATAGATAGCGGTGGCGGCGGCATCCTTCAATATCGTAATCGATTCAATAGGGTAGGCATCGAGGAATGAGAGGTCACGTTCCACATTGTCGACGATGATCAACGGACTGCGTGCACTGGCATTCATGGTACGGATGCCACGGATATACATAGCCGTTTCACTCCATCCCGGTTCGGATTGCGCCTCATACGTCTCTACACCGGTGACAGTGGAGGTAAACGCATTCTGCAAAACGGTTACCGGATGTTTTTCCAGTTCTTCTCCGGTGACGATGGAGGTGGACTCTGTCACAAACTTCTTGGGTTTGCGGTTGAAAGGAAGCGGAGTCGTATGAGCATATTCATCCAGGTCGGCATCCATGACAATCTTGAAGTTCTCATCAAAGTCGGCAATGGCTGTTGCCGGCAGATAACCTACGCTGCTTACATAAAGCTCATCGGCAGGTTTTACATTCTTCAAAGTGAAGAAACCGTCCTTGTCCGAGAGTGCGATGCGGCTTGCTTCCGCTACGTTGACCACCGCACCTGCGATAGGTTCACCCTCTGCATTTACGATTCGTCCTTTCAGGACTTTAGCATCTTGCGCCCATCCGTTGCCCAGCATGAAAACTGTGGCTACGGTGAGCAGGATTCTTTTGAATCCTGTCTGTATGTTATTTAATTTCATCGGTTGCATATTCATTCAGTTAATTGTTCCAACCCGGGTTGTTTTCGATATTCGTTTTCCATACTTCTCCTTCCGGTATCGGGTAGAGATACATTTTCTCCGTAAATACCCGGTTCTGGGCAACTTTACGTGTATAGACAAACTTTCCGTTTTCCTTGGTAACCTCCATTCCGTAGACAGGACGTGCCAATGCTTTTTCCGCTACATTCCAGCGACGTACGTCCCATGCGCGATGATCTTCAAAAGCGAGTTCGACGGTACGTTCCTTGCGGATGAAGTTACGGCGGTCGGCAATGGTCTGAAGATCGCTGCGGTTTGTGAGTTTGGCAGTCATCCCTACACGGTCGCGGAGAGGCTGGATGGCGTTCAGTACGTCCGCACGTGACCCGCCAGCTTCATTCAAGGCTTCTGCGTAGTTCAATAAGATTTCCGCATAGCGGATGATAATCCAGTTACGGTAGTTGCTGCCGGTATGGTTATTGTTCAGGATCACTTCCGGAATATACTTGCGGGTATAGTATCCGGTCAGCGTTGCATTTGCATTTCCTTGCGGGTTATCCCGTTGTCCTTTGAGTACATTAATTATGCCATTACCCCAGTTCACACCGTTGTAGAGCACGGTTGCCGCCAGACGCGGATCACGATTGCTGTAAGGATCATTGCTCTTGTATCCGCTGGCATTGTTGATGGCCGGAGTGGCTGTTCCATTATAAACAGGGGCGCCGGTTTCATCATAACTGCTGAAAGGAGACTGTCCGTTTGCCATATCGTACATATCCACTAAATTCTGTGACGGGCACAAACCTCCGTTGCCGCCTTCGCCTACCGGCGTATCGTTATAGATCGCTCCCCATCCTACAGCTACATCATTACGCCAGAAGATCGTTTCATTATTTTTCTCGTCATGTGCGTTCTTCAGGATGGCGTTGGTATAGCATGTCTTCGGATCGGTATCAGTCGTGTAGAGTCCGTAGAGTGTTCCGTAATCCGTCATGAAGCTTTGCGCTGCATCGGCGGCTTGCTGCCAGCTGATACCCGATTCACTTCTGAAACGGTCGCTTGCCATGTAGAGCATGACACGTGAATACAGTGCACGTGCCATTGGCTGGCTGATACGTCCGGGGTTGCCCGATTCGGCAGAAGTAGCTTTATCCATCAATCCTTCTTCGCAATCTTTCAGTTCTTTCAGAATGAAGTCAACTACATATTCTTTCAAGGAAGGGCGGGTGGTATAGTTGCTGAGCAAGTCTCCGTCCGGATCGAGTACATCTGTAACCAGGGGGACGGGACCGTAGCGGAGAAACATTTCCCAGTAGAAATAAGCACGGAGGAAATGAGCTTCCGCCTTGTATTGTTTCACATAGGTAGCGTGTGCTTCTTCCGAGTCATCCGTAGCTTTGGGCACGTCGTCGATGTTCTTTAACAGCATATTGCATTTGCGGATACCCCGGTAATAGTGTTCCCATGTGCCGGTGAGTTCAGTGGCGGCACCGCTGGCATAATAGTTACCGATGTTGAAACTTGTACGCGTGCCGCCGCTGGCGTAGCTGGTTTCGGCTAAGTCGGTAGCTGCATCCATCCATGAGTTGTTGATGCGGCAGGCACCGTGGCGCAGGAAGTTGTAAGTATCGAAATGGAACTCACGGGTAGTAGTCCATTGGCTGAATACCTCTTCTTCTGTCAGTTCGTTGCTGGGCTGTTTGTCCAGAAAACCACCGAATATATCTTCACAGGAAGTCAGGGCGATTCCGGCGGTTGCCAACCAAAAGGCGGTATATATGATTGTCTTTTTCATGTCTTATATCTGTTAGAATTTAATGTTTACACCAAAGTTCACAGTCTTCATAATTGGGTAACGGTTGGAACCTTCACTTTCCGGATCGCAAAGACCATCCAGTTTATCCCACGTGATGAGATTGTTTGCATTTACATAGACGCGGCATTCGTTCATGGCTACTTTTCTGATCCATCGGGCCGGAAGCGAGTAGCTTAGTTCGATATTCTTCAGACGAAGGAAGTTACCGTTTTTCAGGAAGAACGAGTTTTTACGCTGGTTATGGTCGCCGTAGCTGTCATAATGGAGCAGCGGATAACTGGCATGGGTAAGATTGTATGCTTCCGACTGGTTGGGATTCCAGCGGTTCAGATGATGTTCTTTTACCTTACCGCCATTCACGAAAGCGTACATTGCTTCCGCATCATAATATCTGGAAACATGATCTACTCCCTGAAACATGATGCTGAATCCGATGCCTTTGTATTCGCATCCCAGAGACAAGGCGTAAGTGTTTTCGGGAACATCGCTATAGCCGATAAATGTTTCATCACGGCTATCGATAAATCCGTCTCCGTTCATATCACGGTATTTCAGGTCGCCTACCTGTACATTGCCGAAAGTAGAAACCGGAAAATCGGGATTGTTCAAGTCGGCTTGGGTCACAAAACCATCGCACACCAGACCGAAGTATTGGTTGATCGGATGACCTTCCTGTTTGCGATAAGCTGTCTTTGTGGCGGGTTCGTCCATGTTCCGGATTTCATTGCGGGCGTGTGAGAAAGTCAGACTTGCATTATAGGTAAAGTCCTTTCCGATATGGTTCGCATGTTTCAGTTCGATTTCGAAACCCTTGTTGTTGGTTTCTCCCAGATTGCCGGCAGCCATATTGACGCCAACCCATTGCGGACGGGTGAGATAAGGAGTCAGGATATCGTTTCTCTTTTCGTAGAATACGTCGATATTACCGTTCAACAGTCCGTTCCATAAACCAAATTCCAGTCCCAGGTTGTATTTGTGAGCACGTTCCCAAGTCACTGCATAGTTAGGGTACTGGCTTTCATAGATACCGGTATATCCGGTTGTTCCGAAGTGATAGTCGTTGGTTATCTGTGTCCACACTGCCTGATACAGGAAACGTTGTTTTACGCCATTCACTTTGTATACATCGTTACCTACTTCACCATAGGATGCACGGATTTTCAGATTGTTCAGCCAGTCTTCCGTTCCTTTCATGAAAGCTTCGTTGCTGATTCTCCATCCTACGGAGAAAGAAGGGAAGAAACCGAAGCGTCTGCCTCGCATGAAGTTTTCCGAACCGTTATAGCCGAAGTTGACTTCTGCCAGGTAACGGTCGTCGTAGCCGTATGTGGCACGCCCTACCAGTCCTTGGTAGCGTTCGGCAAGGTCTGCCTGATAACGGTAGTCATTCTGGTTGTACAGTGCCATAGCGGTGATATCATGTTTCCCGAATTTGCGTGCCCAGTTCAGCTGGAATTCCATATAAAGTTTATAAGTAGTAGTCTGGTTATTGCCCAGATAAGCAAGTTCCGTGTCCGTATTGAACTGGGTATAGGCGTCTATTGAATTGTAATTAGTACGGTCATTCAGCTCATAAGTGGCAAAGTCGGCATTGAAAGCACGCATATAGTAAGCGTCGTAGTCGAAAGATACCATTCCTTTTGCTGCCAGCCCTTTGGTGAGCCAGTTCATCTTATAATCCACAATGAAATTTGTTTCATTGATCGTATTGGTGGAGCGGTAGAAACCGGCTTTGGCAAAACGTGCCACGATATTATTCTGGTATTGTGAACTGCCACTGTACAATGTCTTCTGGTCTTCACCTTCACCTACGGTATAGGATACCGGAAACAACCATCCCGGTGTATGATTCATTTCATAAAATGCCTGACTGTAAGTTCCGTCTCTCGATTCATTCGAGTTCGGTCCTCTGCGTTCTTCGAAACGTGTCCCGAAGTTGACGGAAAGAGTCAGGTCTTTGGTCATCAGGAAGTCGAGATTGGCACGGAAAGCGAAACGCTTGAAGCTGGAGTTCGACTTGTTTCCGTATTCGTCCTGGCTGAATTCCTTGAACAATCCCTGTTGGTTATAATATTCGGCAGAAGTAAAGTAACGCATACGTTTGGTACCGCCCTGTATATTGACATTGTAGCGTTGTGCCGGTGCACTGTTTCGCAAAACGGTGTCATACCAGTCTACATTCGGGTAGAGGAGGGCATCGATTCCGCTGAGTTGTCCTGCTGAGGCTCTTTTATACATTTCGATGTCGGATGCCGAATATTGAGAAGGCAGTCCGTCGTTAGCCAGCGCTTCTTCCAGCAATACAACCGAATTGTAAGAATCCAGATAAGTATCCTGGCGGGTAGGGGACTGTATTTGCCAGTTGGCGGTCAGGCTGACGGTCGGTTTCTGTTCCTTACCGCGCTTTGTTGTAATCAGCATCACACCGTTTGCACCACGTACACCATATACGGCAGTAGCGGAAGCATCTTTCAACGTAGAGATCGATTCGATATCATCCGGAGCAATCTGTGAGAACTCACGTTCTACGCCGTCTACCAGAATCAATGGTTGGTTGTCTCCTGCGAAAGAAGCACGGCCACGGATATAAATCTTCATATCATCAGACCCCGGCGCACCGGAAGTCTGAGAAGTGATTACACCCGAAATCTTACCGGCAATCGCTTGTGAAATATTGGCTGCCGGAGATTTCAACAGTTCTTTGGAAGAAACCTGCGAGATGGCACCTACCACACTTTCTTTCTTCTGCGCACCGTATCCGACCACTACGACTTCATCCAGCACTTCCGTGTCTTCCTCCATAGTGATATTCAGTTTCGTCTTGTTGGCTACAGGAATTTCCTGTGTCTTATAGCCGATATAACTGATTTGTAACACGGCTTTCGGTCCGACCGTCAGTTTGAAGTTACCGTCAAAGTCGGTAATGGTTCCGTTTGTAGTTCCTTTTTCAAGTATGCTTGCACCAATGGCGGCTTCACCTTTGGTATCAACTACCCGTCCGGTGATCTGCTTGTTCTGCGCATACACCCATTGGCTGAATGTGGCGAGGCAGAGTATCAGTATAAAATTCTTCTTCAGACTACAAAAACGGCAGTTTTGAGGAATTTTACAAAGATTTTCAGTATAAAATTCTTCATGTATACTAAACTTTAAGGTTTAATTCTTTTTCTTTTTCATAATAGCCTGTATCTCATCGATTGTCAGTGCTTTGTTGTAGATAGCGATGTCGTCGAACATAAATCCGGGATCAGGGTCAGCCCATGTCCATGCCTGGTTTCCGCCCAATGAGATGTATTTCAAGTCTGCACCGTTGGTGAATATTCCGGAGATGGTATTGCCGTCACCGCTGCCCGACACTGTCCATGAGTTGGCGACTTCTCCGTCAATGTAGATTTTACAGGTGGTAGACGTGAGAACGGCTGTGTAAAGATGCCATTCATGATCCTTCAGCCAGTCTTCCTCACAAACGATTCCATCTGCTGCATATTCCGAGCAATAAACGGTGTTGACACCTTTCTCATTTTGTGCGGCGGTGAAGTCTGTCCATCCGTTACAGTTTATTTGGGCAAGTCCGCGGGATTGCAGGACAAACAATGGCCATATATTCTCTGATCCTGCCGACGGCTCGTTTCCGTATGCCGTGAATAGGGGAGAATAGCGATAATCGTCCGATGCTCCTGCATTCTTGGCATTCACCCATACACTGATACTCACTTCCTGAGATTCTACGGAGTGGGAAAGAGCATCCTGAGGCAACATCAGATAATTAGTGCCTTTAGAACCGGCTACATTCTGGAATATTTGTCCGAACCCTTTGTCTTCCACTGAAACTATTTTGCCCGAACCTACGATTTTTGCATCTCCGGCTCCTTCTTCAAAGGTATTGATGTAGACAGGAGTAGGCAGAGCCAAAGTCTTGTCTTCCATAATCTGTTTGATCTGTTCCGGAGACAATTCTTTGTTATAGACTGCGAAGTCGTCAAACATGAATCCCGGATCGGGATCGCCCCAGTCGAACGCCTGATTTCCGCCTAAAGTGATGTATTTGTAGTTGGCACCATAAATGAATGCACCTTCAATTGTATTATTATCTCCGGTACCTGCCACCTGCCATTCGTTCTTCAGTTCGCCATCCATATATACTTTGGCGGAAGTAGCGGTGAGAGTTACTGTATAGTAATGCCACCCGTGATCGGCTAACCAGTCAGTGGCGTCATGATATAGAGCATTGGTACCATTTACATTCTGTGCATCATCAAAGTTGCACCATCCGGCATTATTCAGTTGTAATGTTCCTCTTACATACAATGCAAACATAGGCCAGTTGTCTGTATTGGCAGTACCTGCTATGCCCGGTGCCTGCCCGTGAGCACTGAATAATGGTGACCACATATAAGTGGATGAGATTCCGGCATCCTTCGCATTCACCCACATACCGATAGACATCTCCTTCGTTTCGGCAGAATGTGACATTACATCTTCCGGAAGCAACAAGTAATTCTGACGCATTCCTCCGGGGATATTCTTGAATACGGTTCCGAAGGCGCTATTATCATCTGTAACAAAGCTGCCACCGCCAATGATCTGTAGTCCGGTAGTCGTTTCGAAAGTAGCTTTATAAACAGGATCGGGCACATGTATTCCGCTACCGATATTCGGTCCCTGAGCATCGCTGTCCGAGAAAGTATTTGTCCAGATCTTCAGATCATCATAATAGGCTTCGGCTGTTTCCGTATCCGAACCATAGCCTAAATATATATAGGTCGCAGATGACAATAAATCGATCATATTGGAATAATCGAAGTCACCTACGCTCACAGCCCTTGTCTTTCCGGAACTGATGCTGGCATGGTTGTTGGTATCGTATTTCTTGGTGCCATCGATATAAATGGCGTATCCTTTCTCTGTGAAAGTCAAGGCAACATAATGCCATGTCCCGTAAGGCATTGCGTTCGTTACACTGACTTCCGGATCATTTACGTCCAGATAGCCTCCTGTGCCGGTATAGCTCAAAAAAGCATTTGCAGTGAAATACAGTTTGTTTGTTCCGTCACTGAATGAGATCAGTGCGCCTGTATGGTCTGTTTTAGTAGATTTTACGAAGAAACTAAATGAGACTCCTGTCTGGATATCTGCACCGATAAGAGGGTTGGGAATGCGGAGGTATCCGCCGTTGGCGTGCATAACTCCACTTTCTCTTTCATCATCCTGTACGATTTCCGGAATCTCTTGATCTGCACTGTATGCAAAACCTTCCCCCGATATAGGTGTTTTGCCTTCGGTGGCAGTAGAGTTGAAATCTTCGTCAAATGTAAATTCAGCTATTAATTTAGCGGAGGTATCCGGCTTTGCTGGAAGTTTTTGATTTCCTGCCGGTGGATCGGCTTCTCCCCAATCCTGACAAGAACTCATGCTGAGAACGGTAAGAATTGCCATAAGTAGTAACGGCCATTTCCTTGTCTTCATAGATATTGATATTAATGGTTCAACAATAATTCTACTCGTTGTAGTGTCGCAAAAATACAACCGATGAGTATATTAAAGGTGGACAAATGAATTTTCGAGGTGGATAAACGGTTATATAAGTGTCTTTTTTACACTTTGAGTATAATCTTGGACGGATGTCTCTTAAAATGAGCTCATTTTAAGACGAAGGGCTGCTATCATTGTTTCATAATAGCAACCCTTATATCAGTTATTCTTCGTTATTCAGCAGTGCGCTTGGTGTCACATTGAAATGTTTCGTGAAGCATCTTGTAAAATATTTGGGATCATTGAATCCTACTTCGTAGGCAACTTCCGCTATATTCATATTCTTCGTTTCCCGATTCTTCAGAATCAATTCCCGTGCGATGTTCAGTCTGTAATTCCGGATGAACTGTCCGGCGGACTGACCGATTAAGTTTTGCAGTTTTTTGTTCAGCAGGCTTTTGCTTACTCCGACGGCTTCACAAAAATCGCTGACTTCAAAATAGGAGTTCTTGTAGTTCTCTTTGATAACTTCCATTACTTGATTGAGGAACTTCTTATCACCGGATTCTTCTTCCATATTAAGTACGTCCACGTCCATATCAAGCGTAAATTTACGTTGATATCGTTTCCGGTTCTCCAGAATATTCTGAATACGGGCCAATAATAATGTTTCATCAAAAGGTTTCAGCAGATATTCGTCCACTCCCATACGATAGCTTTCCAGTCGGGCTTCTTGTGAGGTTTTGGCGGTCAGCATCAGGAAAGGAATATGCGAAATGGCAAATGTCTCCTTTACCCTTCGGGACAGCTCGATTCCGTCCATGACGGGCATCATCAAATCACTGATAATAAAGTCTATTGGATTACTATTAAGTATATGTAATGCTTCTTCGCCATTGGCAGCTTCCAGTACATGATACTGTTCACGAAGAATAGACCGGATATATCCCCGCATATCAGCATTATCCTCCACAACCAGTATACTTAAAGCCTCTTTCTCTTTTGGAGAGCCGGAATCCTGAACAGGAGTTGCGGACGAATCGTTGTGATCAATAATGATTGTCTTTTCGTCTTTCCTTTCATTTCGTTGCAAGGGGAGGAGGATGCGGAAAGAGCATCCCGCATGACGGTTATTGAATGCTTTGATCTCTCCGCCGTGCATTTGAACAATCCGTTTGCAGAGGTATAAACCGATGCCTGTTCCTGCTTGTCCGTATACCGGATATTTCACTTGATTCTGCGACTGGTAGAAGCGGTTGAAAATCCGATTGAGGTCTTCCTCAGGGATGCCCGAACCACTGTCCTTGACGCAAATATACAGAGTCTCTTTTTCACTGTCTTTGGCGAAAAGAGCAGATAGGTAGAGAGACACAGTTCCCCCGTTAGGAGTAAACTTGATAGCGTTACTCAACAGATTGGTGACCACCTTACGCATTGCTTCCTCATCGTACAAGATCTCCGGCATTTCCATCCGGTAATAGCGTTTGAGCACAATGTTCCGCTCTTGGGCGAATACTTCAAACGGAGTGATCAGTGAATCGATAAATTTCAGAAAATTTCCCCGAGTCTTCACAATCTCCAGTTTGCCGGACTCTACCTTCCGGAAATCCATCAACTGATTGACGAGAGACAATAGATATTTGGAATTGCGTTCCACGAAGTTCAATTGCTCAATGACTTGCGGATTGTAGCTTAATTTCAACGCACGTTCGATAGGACCGATAATGAGAGTAATCGGAGTGCGGAATTCATGGGTAATATTCGTAAAGAATGAAATCTTGTCAAGCGTCAATTCCTGCACTTTACGGGACATACGAATCAGTTGTGCCTTCTGCCTCGTGATTTTCTCATTCTGCTGAATCAGCATCTGGTTTTGGCGTGACAGCTCATCCGTTTGATTTTCTAACAGATGCTTTTGCTGTTCCAGTTCATGAGTACGTTCTTCTACCGTGCGGTGCAGATATTCTTTCTGCCGTTTCAGATTACGGATGCGCCATTGATAGAATTGCCATACACTGACAGATAACAATACGATGATGAATAGAATAAACCATACAGTCTTATAGAAATAAGGTACAATCGTAATCTTCAGTTCCGTTATGTTTTCTCCCTCGTTCTCACCATCAGGAGTGTATCTGACCTGTAGAGTATATGAACCGGGAGGTAAATTCGTATAACTGGCGAAACGACGGTTGCCCGGAACCTGTACCCATTTATCGTCAAAACCGACCAGACGATAACTGTATATGGCTGTATTGTTTGATTCAAAGTTGAGCGCTGCAAATTCGAGTGAGAAAGATTTCTCTTTTTCATGCAGTTTCAGTTCCGTCGTTATGGCAATATCTTCCGACAAGTATTCGCTGCCCGGCAATATTTCTTCATTACCTATCCGCAGGCGCCAACGGAAGAGCAAACAGCAAAATTTTCTTGAACAACGGCCCGTTCAGCAT
>ENA-ORTZ01001499-ORTZ01001499.1-human-gut-metagenome-genome-assembly--contig:-NODE-1499-length-13288-cov-20.089700_pt1 | contig 13288 bp, 16 predicted proteins | sample MGYA00242075_ERZ509199 | MGnify/ENA primary metagenome ERZ509199 (study PRJEB26280, sample SAMEA2338824) | human gut metagenome | biome: human gut; feature: human-associated habitat; material: faeces...
TGTTCACATATGCTTCAAAAGCGATTTCCACACTGTCAACATTTCTGGCGGCTTCTTCCTTCTTCGCCTTGTTCGACTGTTCCCTACCCTTGTGATAGACATCAGCCAGGCTGCCCTCTTCCATGGCATCCTTGAGCATGTCCGTATCGTCAGCTACATGGACGGGATAACGGAAAAAGACGTTGACCGGAGGGAAGGAAGGGAACTCTCTCAAGGTCCCAGTAATGCGCCAGGCCGTTGCAATGTCATCCGGGGCCTGGTCCTTCACCTTGAGCTGAATCATGTCCAGCATGGCATCTGGATCACGGGCGAAGACGCCAGACCCACTGGCGCGGTCCATGGACTTCTTGAGGCCTTGCCCGCCCTTGCTGTGATGGTGGCAGTAAATGACAGCGCAGCCAAGCTCAGTGCAGATTTTGTCGAACTGGTTGCAGAAATGAGCCATTTGGTCGGCGCTGTTTTCGTCTCCCGTGATGACCTTGTAGATAGGATCGATGATTACCGCCATGTATTTCTTGTTGGCGGCCCGCATGATCAACCTGGGAGCTAGCTTGTCCATGGGGATGGCCTTGCCCCGTAGGTTCCAGATATCGATATTCCCCAGGTTGTCCGTAGGCAGCTGGAGAGCCTTATACACGTCCCGGAACCGGTGCAGGCAGCTGGCCCGGTCCAGTTCCAGGTTCACGTACAATACCCGTCCCTGGGCACAGTCGAAGCTTCCCAGCCATTTTGTTCCGTTAGCGATGGCAATGGTCAGCTCGATCAGGGCAAAGGATTTCCCCGCCTTGCTGGGGCCGGCGATCAGCATCTTGTGCCCCTGCCGAAGTACCCCGCCAATGAGAGGGTCAGCCATTTCCGGCATATTGTCCCAAACATCGGCCAGGTCCTCTGGATTGGGCAGGTCGTCATTGACAGTCTCGAACCATTCCTTCCATTCCTCCCAGCTTTGCTTCCCGATGTTGGTATCCACCAGGAACTGCTTGTGGTCACCTCGCCAGCACCCGGGGATCCGGGAAAGCCGGGACGGGTTCCGATTCTGCTGGTCGATTTGGAGCCCGTTTTTCTGGCAGACCTTGTATAGGAATTCCACCCGCTGCCGGTATTCCACCATGTCTTTGGCATCAATCCGCACCAGTGCATGGAGGCTTTTGCCGCCGCTGTAAACCAGGGTGGCTACCGGCAGCTGGAGGATCCGGATGGCCTCGTTTTGTTTTTCCAGGGAAAGGGAATCCGATTCCACCAGGGCATATTTGAAATCCGTCACATCGTCGTTTTTTACGCCTTTCCCGTCCAGCGGGTTGATCCGGATCCAGACACCGGCGTTGTGGTCATAATCTCCCAGGGCATTGGTGATATCTCCGTTACATTTTTCCAGGGATTTGATGATTTCCCCGGCTGTCCGGTCCCAGTGGCCTGCATTGGCCGGGATGTATTTTCCGGCCCGTTCGTCCTGCTGGGTGGATTCCGTCACATAACAGATCCGGTCGTTGTAGTCATACAGGGTGGAAAGGAATCTGATCATCTCCTGGACCGGCTTCCAGCTGCTACCCGGTTCGAAAAATTTCTTCCCTGTCAGCAGGTTGGAATTCACCAGGACGCCCTTGTCCGGATCTTCTGTAATCACATCATCCCAGGCCAGCTCCCGGGATTCTTTCTTCTGGCTGCTCCAGCCATTGGCTTTGGCCATTTGAGTGATAGTGGCCCCTGTGATGGGGTTGGGATTGCCCCGGAAGCCGCTCCATTTTCGGGCGCATTCTCCCGGGTGGTAACGCTGAGGATCGTTCTGACTCCACCCGTCCCATGCCTCCAGGGGAAAACCTTCCGCCTGGAGACCCATCCCCACCTGCAGCCATTCCTCATAGCTGCAGGCAGCAGGGTCGATGTAGGGCAGCAGTTCTACTAGATTAATTCTGCTCATGCTTCAATTCCCTTTTCCGGATTGTAGGTGGCTGGGATAATCCCGCTCGGGATATGCCAGCCGTTTTCACTAATTTGCCCGATCATGCTACTGGCAGCAGCAAAGCTCCAGGTCCCCACATGGATGAACCCCTTCCGTTCTAGGAACCGGATTTGTTTCGGTGTGGAAAGATGGAGACCCTGCCGTTCCTTTAGCCGGTTAATCAGGAGAGACGCTAGCCCGGCATTGGCCACTTCATCCGCAAAGATGCCGTGGGCCTCTGCAGGTATTCAATCTGCTTCTGGGAGGCAGGTGCTTTTTCCCAGTCAAAAGTGGGGACATAATCGGACAGATCTTCGGAAGAAATACTGATGGCGAACTGGATGGGATCCACCAGCTTTCGTTTCCGGGTGCGCATCTCCTGCAGCTCCCGGACCAGGGCCGCTTCCCGCTGGGCCACGATATCGGTAGCAGCCTTTTCTTCCGCTTCTTCCAAGTCGATGGCTTCCCCTGCTGCTTTTTCCAGGTTGGCTGTCATCTTGTCGGCCACTTCCTGTTTCTTGCAGATTAGGGATGCCGGCCGGCACAGATCGTGGTGGGATGTGTTCCACAGGAAATCCAGGAGCAACAGTTCCTTCTTTCCCGGGGATAGCCGGGTCCCCCTGCCCACACACTGGCAGTACAGGGCCCGGATCTTGGTAGCCCGCAGCATCACCACGCAGTCAACGGAGGGACAGTCCCATCCTTCCGTCAACAGCATGGCGTTGCAGAGCACGTTGTATTTCCCGGCATCGAAATCCGCCAGGATTTCAGCCCGATCCTGGCTATTCCCATTAACTTCTGCTGCCCGGAACCCGTGCCGGTTCAGGATATCCCGGAACTTCTGGGCTGTAGCCACAAGGGGCAGGAACACCACCGTTTTCCGGTCCCTGCAGTACTTTTCCATTTCTGTGGCAATCTGTTCCAGGTAAGGTTCCAGTGCATCCCCCAGCTGGCCGGCGGAATAGTCGCCGGCCGACGTTTTCACCCCCTGGATGTCCAGGGTGAGAGGGATGGTCAGTGCCTTGATCTTGCACAAATATCCGTCATGAATGGCCTGGGGCAGGGTGTACTCATAGGCCAGGGAATCGAAATATTTCCCCAGGCAGGCTACATTCTGTCTCTCAGGGGTTGCTGTGACTCCCAGGACATCTGCATCCTGGAAGTGGTTCAGGACTCTCTGGTAGCTTTCTGCCAGGGCATGGTGGGCTTCGTCGATGATGATGGTGCCATATTTATTCGGCTGGAACATCTCCAGCCGTTTGGGGCGCATGAGAGTCTGGACGCTGCCTACCGTAATCCGGTAGAAGCTGTCCAGAGAAGATTCCGGTCCTTTCTCTTTGGCACACTGGAGGCCCGTGGCGCTGGCAATCTTGTCCTGGGCCTGGTTCAGGAGCTCATCCCGATGGGCCAGGATGAGCACCTTCTTCCCTTGTTTCACCATATCCTTAGCAACAGTGGCAAAGCATATGGTTTTGCCCGTACCAGTGGGAAGCACAAGCAGGGTACGTTTGTGCCCGCTTTTCCACTCGTTTTCCACTGCCTGTACAGCTTCCTTTTGGTAAGGCCTGAGATCCATGGCCATTTAAAACGTGCCTGCCTGGAAGGTGGCAGTCGCGGGCGCTGCTGGTGCAGGTTGCTTGATGTCCTTGGGATCGATGAAGTACTTGATGTCGTTGTATTCCTTGCCGTTATAGGTCCGGGGCTTCACATGGCACATCCCTGTGGAGCCAGGGACGGCTTGCCAGTTCATCCGCAGCGGTTCCCCGTGCTTCTTCTGGCCGATGGCCAGGAAGAAAGAAGCCAGGGCCCATTCCTGGGTGCTGTGGAGGTACAGGTTGTGGGGAATTTCTACCACTGGTTCTTCGTCCTCCGGCTTTTCGTAGACCAATACCTTCAGCTGGGCATTCCAGCAGGCCGGGATCTTGCTCCCAGGTTTAGGATTGTACCGCTTTTTCTCAAAACCGGCGATCAGGAACCGGTAATCCCCTTCCGGCAGAATGACATAGGGCTTGCTGCCCCCTTCAGCGGTAATGGTGGAATCCCAGTCCAGTTCGTGTTCCTGATTTTGATTGACAACCGTTCCCATATCTTCAAAAGCCATTTTTCATTCCTCCTGTTAACTGTTTTGGTCAATAAATGCTTTGATCTGGGGCCATGCTCCCAGGATGACGCCTTCCAGGAATTCCTGGTCATAATCCATGATGCTCATGTCTTCCGGATAGTAGCCACGGGCTGCCACTGCCTTCCGAACCTTGTCTTCTGTGATTTTTTCCGTCTTCAGCAGGTCGAACACCTTGCGGATCGTGGCCTGCTTTGGGTCCGCGGCTATGACTTCTTCGGCCTTGACTGCCGGAGGCTGCTGCGGTTTGGCAAGTTTTGGCGGTTCCGGCTGCGGTTTCGCAGCAGGGACAGGAGCCTTTTGGATACCGGCTCCTGGGATGAACCGGGCAATGCTTTCGTATTCGAAAGGCATTTCCATGGGTAGTCCCCAGCGGTTCTTGGCGTCCCAGGTGCTGGCATGCTGGGTGTACATAACCCGTTTGCCCCCTACCCCTTTCTTTTTGCCGTTGTCATCTGCCACCACTACCGTCTTGTAGTTGATGAACAGCAGTGCATCCGCCCATTCCTTGACGATGGCAGCCGTCTGGGCCGTGGTCTTCTTGTTCAGCTTCAATTCCCACCGGTCGTAGGCTCCCATTTCGTCCGGCTGTTCGAATTTTCGAATTTGGGCATGGGCGTTCAGCACCACATTGATGCCAGCTTTCACGCTCAGGTTCAGGGCTTCCAGCAGTTTGGCGAATTCTTCCAGCAGCTTCACGTACCCGCTGCCGTAGCCGAAATCTTCGATGCTGCCCTTTTTGTTGACGGCGCATACATGCTGGATGCACAGCTTTTCCGCCCAGTCGGCAGTATCCACCACCACCGTCTTGCAAGGCCGCTCCTGGTTGATCTGGCTGATCAGAGACAGCAACATCTCCCAACTGTTGATGCCCTGGATCCGTTTCACATCCAGCTGACTGGTGCTGTCCTCGATATCCAGGAACAGCGGGTCCGGGAAATGACTTGCAAATGTCGATTTTCCAATCCCTTCTGGACCATAGACAACGACCTTTTGCGGTCTCAAAACGATTCCTTTGCTGATATTAAGCATGTGAGGTTCCTCCTTTTTTCTGATTCATGTAGGCCCTAAGCTCATCATTTGAATGCTGATAATCTTTTTCTTTGTGAGCAAGGATGCCTTTCATATACTCAACCTCATGCGGACGAAGCAGGGGATCCTTCATTTGATACTGCGTTTCCTGCAGTTCCTCCCACGCCCTTTTTTGTGCAATCATGAGAGATTTTAATTTCAAGTCTCTTTCCATCAGAACGTTCCTGCCTTCCAGGCCGGCTTAACAGCTGTCTCTTCGCCTTTGACCATGCCATCTTCGATGATGACGCTGCATTCATCGCCAGTGGAAACGCGGGTAGCGATGACTTGCAGCCCTTCCCGCTCAAGCCATGCCCCAAAATCCTGAAGCGTGTCCGTGTCCATCTGTTCGAGCTTGTCCATGAGCACGAAACCGCAGTTTGGATTGAGCTTCCTCACGATTGCAGTAGATACCTTGAGCTGCTCGCTGGCACTCATGCCATCCCAAGGGAGACCCTTATAAAGGAGCTTGCCATCTTCCACAGAAAGCCCAGGGAGCGGCAGGTCAGCTCCATCAAGCAGGGAACGACGGTCAGCACGAAGCCGCTCCAACTTGCCTGTAAGCTCTGCATATTCATTCCCATACCGCTCTGCTTCTTCGACTGCCTTCTTGTGTTCCGCATTCTTTCGAATCTGGGCATTGATCATCTCGACCTGCTGCAGGTTTTTCTCGATCTCTTCCGTGGACTCGTCCTGGAGAGTAGCAACGTCCTTGCCTGCGGTTTCAACATCCCTGTCAACGATTTCCTTTTGACTCTTTGCTTGTTCAAGCTCGCTCATGAGCGCATTGATACGGTTGGCAAGGTCCGTTTGCTTGCGTTCAAGCTCAGAGAGTTGATACCGCTTTTTCTGGTTTTCCCCATTCCTTGCCAGGATGGCCTGTTGTTGCTGGATAAGTTCAAAAGCGCTGATGGGGTCTTCCGGGGCACCAGGAAATATCTGCATATCGGCAGCTGCCTTTTCCTTGCGTTCTTTGATGCGTCCTACTTCGGTGCGTTGATAATAGACCTTGCGGATATTTTCGTCGATAGCTTGGAGCTGGTCTCCTACACCGATGATCTGCAGCAGCGTGTCCGCTTTTTCCTTGTCTGTCGCTTTTAAAAAGCTTGGTAGGTCCAGTGCCAACTGACTGATAAACTCCTTGAGGAGAGACTGCCCACTCTTATTACCATTGCTGTCGATGACCTTGAGGGCGCTATTTTTGCCTTTTCTTTCTACAATGATGCCGTTGTCCAGCTCGATGTGGATTGCAGGCGGCACCAAGGCCCCTTCCCTTGCGGGTACTGACGGTTTGTAGCGGTCGCCGCCCAGGCCCCAAGCAATGGCATCAAGGACGCTGGTCTTTCCCTGGCCATTCTTACCACCGATAATGGTAAGCCCATTGGGGCTCGGCTCCAGACGAACAGCCTTGATTCGCTTGACATTTTCAAGTTCGAGTGCATTTATTTTCATTCTTTTACCTCCGTGTTATACTAGAGGTGAATCCGATCCCAAAGATTCACCATTGCCCTGTCATCACTGCTATGATGACGGGGCTTATTTTTCATTTTGTTTGGTTTCCCAATAATATCTGTCCCAAAATTGTTCTCCAGCAATTTCTTTAATAATGGGATAAGCGCCAGTCCATCTCGCAATTTCCTTATTGATGTCTTCAACAAGGATATCATTAAGGGATATTCTGTCGGATGTATCAAGGATTTCATCGTTGTAAGCTGCATTTTGGATGGCTTCGATGATGTCGACGGCATCCAAAATGTGAGGAATTTCCTTTTCATCAGTTAAAATGGCGTGGGGAGCATCAGATGGATTCAGAGCCCGTTCAAGGCAATCCTCAGCATCTTTGATAGCGTCTTCCAAAGTCTCTCCAGTTCCAATCACCTCGCGCGGGTCATAAGTTAAATGGCAATCAGAACGAATTGAAATATTCCACATTTTTCTCACTCCATTTCATGCATCCATGAATTTCTAAACCTTTCGCATTCGATAGGCGAATTACAGGAACAGACAATATTGCAGAATAATTCGCGACCATCTGCATAGTAGTCCCCATCTTTGTAGTCCCCATCGTCAACAAAACCATAAGGACAAAATAGGCAGCATCGATACTCAGCGTCATAATAGACATCTATCGGTCCTTTCTCCGTGAACGATATCGTTTTGTATCTCATTTCATCTCCTCAAAGCCAGCACATACCACATGGTTGTACCTCCATTTTTTTCTTAAAATTTGAGTAAAATCTCTTAAAATTTCACTATTTTTTCGGATCAGCGTCCTAATTTCTTAACTCTGACCTTAATTTTCTGCCCTGGCTGCAGTGCCCCTGGATTTTTGATTCCATTGTCCTCCCTGACCCTCTCAATGATGGTCTGGATGTCCTCATAGCCGCTGTATCGCTCGCACAGGGACCAGAGGCTGTCGCCGCTGTAGACGACGTGTTCGAAGGTCAAATAGTCAGTTGGCTCGGGTTTGATTCGTTCTCTCCAAATGGCTCCTGCAGTCAGGATTCCCGCAGTGATAAGGGCCGTGGCGATGATGGACGCTTTTATTCTTGTTCTCATTTCTCACACCCCCGCGATTTTCATGCCGTCAAGGATAGTCGCTGCCGCTCCTCTGAGCAGCCCTTCAAGGGTCTTGATACGAGCATTCTTGCGTTCCAACTCTCGCTGCAGATCCTTCATCCGCTGCGGTGTATACTCCCAGGTCTGTTCACCAACAAGGGCAAGGACGTCCTTAGCGGCAAAGCGAACGCCGGGAAGCTTTTTGATTTGTGGGAGCGTTCCTTTATTGCGCAGTTCGTAGATGGTTGACAGTGACACGTTTAGCACTTCAGCGGCCTCCTGTGCTGTCATGACTTTGGGTTCCATGTTAGGGCTCCTTTCTTTTCTTCGCCGTCCTTCCTATAATGAATGTAGAAAGGAGGTGTTATTGATGGTTGATATGGATAAGCTATCCTGCTTAGCGCAGCTTCGCAGATCAATGATGTCCAACCCACTTTACAAAGCCCGCCTTGAGCAAAGCCGTTATGAAAGTTACAAAAAAGCGCTGGATGCATACCACGCTAAAGAATTTAGACTTACTCATGAACAAATTGACAAAATCATTCGTGCAATAAAATCTGGAAAGAATACTTACAAAGATATTCAGACCGTCCTGCCTTCGTTGAACTCACCCACTCTATGCTCCTATATAGTCGACGACTTCAAAAAGGATCCGGACGCTCCCGAAAAACCTTTAAGTCCCGTTCTTTTGGATATCCCATTGAATAGGGATTATATTCCCCAATGTTACTTTCAGCTTGTTCAGGTTCCTGAAGATTTTTACCCGCTCTATGAGTTCAAGGCGACAGATAGTTTTGCGCTCTCTGTATTAGGCGAAAATCGGTGGTACGAAATCAAGGAAAACGATAAAAACAGGCTGTTGAACTATGTTTCCATTGCAATAAGCACTGTAGCCGCTATAGCATCTGTAATAGCCGTTTTACATTGATTGCGGTGCAGATGAGAACGATACAATCAAGAAAAATAATTAATCGGGCTTCAAACGATAAAGCATTCCAAGTATTCTGGAGTGCTTTTATTTTTTTGTGCATGGTAAGACCTCCTTTCTTTTCTTTACCATCCTTTGGGACCAGATCCTGAATTTCCCTCCAGCCCTGCACACTAGCCTCAATGTCAAGCTCTGCCTGGGCCGCCTGTTCGGTCTGGTGCCACTTGGTATCCGGCACCACCCGGTAGCTTCCATTCACCCGTTTGTGCGGCCGGTAGATGCACTGGCCACCAACCCATTTCACCCACACGGTGTACAGGGTTCCGTCAGCGTCCACATAGTTCCGCCTGCCCTTGCCGAGCTCAATGGTCTTTCCGTCTGCCAATTGGATTAGCATGGTTGAGCCTCCTGTTTTCAGTTTATCTAGTATACTAGATATTTTCTGCAAACAAATCAGAGACAGAACATTCTAGTGCACTCGCCAAAGCGGTCAAAGTGCTCATTTTCACATCCGTCTTGATTCCTTTTTCCAATTCATAAAGAGTCTGTCGAGACAGACCAGCTCTTTCACACAGTTCATCTTGAGTCAGCCCACGCTGTTTTCGAATCTCAAGGCCTTTATAGCGGTTTCCCATTTGTGCTCCCCCCTTTCTTGAAGCTATATCTAGTGTACTAGATATTTTAATCTTTGTCAACTGTATTTGACATATTTCAGTAAAAAATGTATAGTAGAATATACATAAGGAGGTTTTGAATATGACTATAGGAGAGTGGGTTAAGCAATATAGGAAATCTCATGGTATGTCCATGCAGGCTTTTGGTGATGTTTGCGGGTTAAGTAGAGCATACATATCAATATTAGAAAAAGGAATAAACCCGACAACAGGAAAGCCCTTCATTCCTACTATACAAACCATCAGAAAAATTGCAGATTGCACCGGAACAGACTTTGACTCTTTGTTTGCAATGATTGACGGTTCTCAAAAGGTTACTGTAAATGATGCGCCGCCCAAGGTTAACGGCCCCCAGCCCGCCCGTGGCGTCCGTATCCCGGTGTTAGGCCGTGTAGTGGCGGGCATACCGCTGGAGGCCATCACGGACATTATCGACTACGAAGAAATTCCGGCCCAGATGGCCAAAAGTGGCACGTACTTTGCGCTGGAAGTAAAAGGCCGAAGTATGGAGCCTACGCTCCACGAGGGGGATGTGGTGATTGTCAGGCAACAGCCGGAGGTGGGAAACGGAGAAATCGCCATTGTTCTGGTGAACGGTGACGAAGCCACAGTGAAGGAAGTCAAAGAGGGGCCGGACGGGCTGACGTTGATTGGTCATAACGTCGGCGTGTACAGCCCCCATTTTTATACCCGTGAGCAGATAGAGACCCTACCCATCCGGATTATTGGCAAGGTAGTGGAGCTGAGAAGGAAATTTTGAAGCGTGGGAAATCATGCGAAATCGTTTGAACCAGGCCCGCACAATTGACTGGCCATAAGGCGTGGTGAGGGTCTGCGACGATTTGGAATCGTTCGAAATCGTTTGAAAGGAAGGGATGACGCAAATGACAAATGAACTGCAAAAAATGCAGGTACTTCTGTACCATATGGAAGATACTGATGTCAATATTAACGCCATTGTGAAAGATGATACCCTGTGGATTACCCAGAAGGCGATGTCAGAATTGTTTGATGTTACAACTCAAACAATAAGCCGACATTTATCTAATGTTTATCAAGAAGGTGAATTATCAGAAGCGGCAACTTGTACAAAAATTGTACAAGTTTGTTGAGCACCTTGATTGAATAGAAAGGAATTAATAATCCATGGACAATATTATTATTTACAACACAGAAGATGGTCAATCAAATGTCCGCCTGTATGCAAAAGACGGCACTGTGTGGATGACGCAAGCTCAAATGGCTGAATTATTTCAATGCACCCGTTCCAATGTCAATTTACATCTTCAAGCCATTTACCGCGAAGGAGAGCTTATAGAACAGGCAACCTGTAAGGAATTCTTACAGGTTCGAAAAGAAGGTCTGCGTGAGGTTCAAAGAAAGATTTCTTTCTATAGCCTTGATGCAATTCTTGCCGTTGGCTTTCGAGTACGTTCCCCTCGTGGCACCCAGTTCCGACGTTGGGCAAATACAACATTGAAAGAATATATGCAAAAAGGCTTTGTCATTGATGATGACCGGCTAAAGAACCCAGATGGCCGTCCAGATTACTTTGATGAACTGCTGGAACGTATCCGTGATATTCGAGCCAGTGAAAAAAGATTCTATCAAAAACTGCGTGATCTCTTTGCTCTTTCCTCTGACTATGATAAAACAGATAAGGTCACTCAACAGTTCTTTTCAGAAACGCAAAACAAACTTATCTATGGAGTCACCGGCAAGACGGCTGCTGATTTAATCATTGACCGAGCCAATCCTCAAAAGCCCAATATGGCTCTCACTTCATGGAGCGGAGCCATTGTCCGCAAGAAAGATATTATCATAGCCAAGAATTATCTTTCAAAAGATGAAATTGATTCCTTGAATCGGCTGGTTACCATTTTCTTGGAAAGTGCAGAATTGCGTGTGAAGATGCGGAAGGACCTGACGCTTGATTATTGGCATCAAGCGGTAAATAAACTTCTATCTGACCATGACATTCCTGTCCTTCACGACCGTGGCCGTCATTCTCACCGTGAAATGGTGCAGCTTATGGATACAGCTTATGACATTTTTGATGAAAGAAGAAAACAAGAAGAGGCCAGACAGGCAGATGAAGATGATTTAGCGGAACTAGAAAGCGAAATTCCTACTATCCAATCTCGTAAAAAATAAAAAAAATCCCTGCTGGTATTTGCGGTACCAGCAGGGAAAAGCGTAACCCACCTACCAAAGGGGCTTACTGTATTATTTTACCACAGCCAGCCCCTTTCAAGCCAGCAAAGGAGCTGATTTTTATGGAATATACTTTTTCGTATCGCGAAAAAAATGGCGGCGTCTGCTTGATCCTGTCCTACAAAGTCGGTACCAAGTGGCGCCAAAAAACCAAGCAAGGCTTCAAAAATCAAAGAGAGGCACGACGCTACCAGGACGAGCTGCTGGCGCAAGTCAAAGAGCAAACAGGTTTAACGGACGACGTAAGTCTTAAGGATATTTCCTTACGCGTTTTTTATCGGATTTTCTACAGAGACAAAAAGGAGCTGCTTTCGGCCAATACTTTAAGAAATTACTCGGACGGAATCAACAGCCTTGGAGACGTGGCGGATTTGCCAATAAAAGAACTGACCATTGCAAATATCACCAACGCTTTAATGCAGACGCCTGGAAAACTGTCCTCCAAGAAAAGTCGATTGCGATTTATTACGCCAGTTCTAGAGCATGCCAGGGCGACGTATAAAATCATCAAAGTCAATCCTGCTAAAGGAATCAAAATCCCAAGGGATAGAGAGCCTCCAGTACTTAGGGCCTTTTCAAAAGAGGAGCTAGTTAAGCTAATCCATATGTTGGATGACAAGCCGCTGTTTAAGCTTATCGTGATCATTGGCGCAAACACGGGGATGAGGTTTGGAGAAATCGCGGGGCTTCCTTGGGATGCCGTTGACTGGTTTAGTCAGACTATCACCATAAAGCAACAATACAATCTCGTGAGTGATAAGGCCTATGGAATCACGACGTGCAAGACGCGCAAAAGTAACCGCACGATTCCAGCTTCTCCCTCCCTTCTAAAGGAGCTCAAAGAGTGGCAAAATAAAATGCCAATGACAATCACCGGCACTATTTTTAACCTGGACAACATGCCCTCAGTCCATTCCAGGCTTAACGAGATCATACGAAAAAACTTCCCTGGAAGATCCCTCCATGCATTGCGCCATACATTTGCCACTTTGCTGCTATCCAAGACCGGCGACATTAATCTTGTTGCCCATATCTTGGGGGATTCTGTCGAAACCGTGTCAAGAGTCTACGTAAATTATACTGAGGACATCAACCGGATTGCGTCCAAAGCTATAGCCAATCTTTTCTAAAATATTTTTGCCGTATTTTTGCCGTCAAGCAAAAGAGCCCGCATCCACAGTGGATGTAGGCTCCTTTTTTCATCATTTGGCGTAATCGACGGCCCGGGTCTCGCGAACGATGACCACTTTGATCTGGCCAGGGTATTCCATATCCTCTTCGATACGTTTTGCCACATCGTGAGCGAGGATAACGGATGCATCATCATCAACCTTGTCCGGTTTGACCATGATACGGATTTCACGTCCGGCTTGGACAGCATAGCATTTTTCTACGCCATCGAAGGATTCTGCGATTTCTTCAAGCCGCGTCAAACGCTTGAGGTAAGTTTCCAGCGTTTCCCGACGGGCACCTGGACGGGCAGCGGAAATCGCATCCGCAGCCGAGACAAGGACGGCTTGGACAGAACTCGGTTCCACGTCTCCATGATGGCTCATGATGGTATTGATGACAATATCCGATTCATGGTAACGTTTGGCCACTTCTGCACCAAGATCGACATGAGAGCCTTCCACTTCGTGGTCAACAGCCTTGCCAATGTCATGGAGCAAACCAGCCCGTTTGGCTGAATTGACGTCAACGCCTAATTCAGCAGCCATGAGGCCAGCCAAATGCGCTACTTCCGTTGAATGTTTGAGGGCATTTTGACCGTAGCTCGTACGATA
>ENA-ORTZ01001505-ORTZ01001505.1-human-gut-metagenome-genome-assembly--contig:-NODE-1505-length-13250-cov-3.327397_pt1 | contig 13250 bp, 9 predicted proteins | sample MGYA00242075_ERZ509199 | MGnify/ENA primary metagenome ERZ509199 (study PRJEB26280, sample SAMEA2338824) | human gut metagenome | biome: human gut; feature: human-associated habitat; material: faeces...
AAAAGATGTAAAATGCTTGCATTTTTAGATTTAAACATGAAAAAGAACATGCCCCACAGTTTCAAGACTTCTTAAACAAAAGCTTTTATTCTCTGGTCATGTTCTTTTTTATTTTTAATTCTAATCCGCAATCTTATCGATCGCATTTGTCACAGCATCTATGTTTTTGTGACCATCTAACATCTTTTGTTTATAATCTGGTTCTTCCTGCTTCTCTTCTTTCACACTGATCTCCCAGAATGGTCCCCCTGCATTAGCACCTTCTTTGCCTTGTCGGATCACTTTCTTAAGCGACCACGTCTCAGCTGTTCTGGCTCTGCTTCCTACATCGGCAATCTTTACTTTATCTTTGCCGACCATTCTTGTTAATACAACAAAATGTCCATTCTTTGTGAAATCTCCAGGCCCCATCAGTGCCACGACTGGATGTCCTGCTCTTAATGCTTTCTCTACAGCATCTTTATCCATTCCGAGACCTTTACACTCCATTCCGTATAATTTGGATAATCCTGGAACTACGCTGTGAGAACATCCCTGTCCTGTGTAATACCATCCATGTTTATATGCCTGTTTGCACATCTTTGGAACATCAGCTTTCTTTCCAGTTAAAGAACTGTAGCATACAGCAACTGCGGTTGGTCCGCATCCTGCTGCCTGAATCGTACTTCCGCCGATCTTCTTTCCCGGATAATCTGCCTGATTATAATAAACAACTTTTAATTGCTTGTTCTCTGTCTGCTCTGCAGCCATAACCCCTGCTGTCTGTGTCATCATCATTGCTGCGATCCCCATCGTTGCGATCACTCTGCCAGTCATCTTGTTCAATCTCATAGTACCCTCCAGATAACTTCTGCTTTTGACATAATACATCAGTTATTAATTATAACAGAGGGTAGTTTGTTAATCAAGTGTTTCAATTGTTAATTTTTTATTAAATCTCGTTTACATTTTTTCATTTTTTTGCCAAAAGATGATAAATGTCGCTGCATTTATTCATGAATTTTTCGCTGTGTCGTTCCTGCAATTCCAAGCTGTGCACGATATTTTGCTACGGTTCTTCTTGAAATCTTCATATTCTTTTGTTCTAACAAACTTACGATCTTACTGTCACTTAATGGTTTTTTCTTATCTTCTTCTTTCACAAGCCGTCTGATTTCTTCCTTAATCTCTTCTGTCGTCGAATCTTGGTCTCCAAATGTCTGTGTATTATTAAAAATGTCTCTCATTCCGATCGTTCCACCTGGATATTGAATATACTTTCCTTTGACTGCGCGACTTACCGTTGATACATGCATTTCAATATCATCTGCTATATTTTGCATGGTCATTGGTTTCAACTGCTTATGATTCATAAAATATTCTCTCTGACGGTCAAGAATTGCCTTTGAAATCTTAAGCATCGTCTCTCTTCTTTGTTCAATGCTTGTAATGATAAAACGACATCTCTCATATTTCTTTCTGAAATATTCTTTTAGCTCAGAATCTTCTGCCTGTTCCATCATTTTGACATAATAATCATTGATTGAATAATCACCGATCCAGTCATCATTTAAACGAATCTTTAGTTCTTCTCCATCTTTTTCCATTAAAATGTCTGGGACGATATACTGATCGGTTCCCCCTGTATATCCACTTAACGGTCTTGGATTTAATTCTTGAATTTTAAAAATATACTTTCTTACCTGTGATGTCTTAATATCAAGTGCTCTTGAAACAGTCGATAAATGTCCCATTGCGATATCTTCCAGGTGATTTTCTACGATATATCGCAGGTCATCATTTAATATTCCTTCTCTTTCAAGCTGAAGAAGGAGACATTCCGATACACTTTCTGCAAATACACCTGCTGGTTCTAATTGCTTGAGATGATCTAAAAGCCTTTCACAATCTTTTTCTTCAATTCCAAGCTTGTGACTGATCTCTTTTGTGGAAACAAGCAAAAGCCCGGATTCCTCTAGGCATTGTGCCATGTATTTCATAACATTCCACTCTTTCTTTGTATAATCTTTTGCATTTAACTGTTCCATAAAGAAGGCTTCGGGATCTTCGATTTTCTTATCTTCAATATCCCTTTGCTCAATATCCTGATATCCGCCTGCATTTCCATGCAATGTAAAGAATTCCTTTCCAGATTCCTTATGTTCCATCAATGGATTCTCTGCATATTCATCCTGCAAAAACTTCTCAAGTTCATAATTATCAAACGATAAGATCTTTAATGATTGTACCTGAAACTGATTTAATTGCTGTGACAAGCCTTGTTCCAGCTTCATTTCATATGACATTTTACATCCTCCAATTACTTTCTTTGATCAAGTACTTAATCTTATCATAATCTATTTTCACTCTGAATAAAAGAGATTTTGCTTGGATGATCTCTTTTTCTAAGTTATCTTATATCTATTTTCTCGCTTTCTCTTCTTCTATGGTCTTCTGAAATTTTTTCACATCTTTTGCGATCTCACCGCTTAATAACAGCATACAGATCAGATTTGGGATTGCCATCAATGCATTTGCAATATCTGAGAAGTTCCATACAAGCTCCAATGTCTGTGTTGCCCCGACATAAGCTACCAGAGAAAAGATAATTCGGTAGATCATGTTGAACTTATGAGTTCCCATCAGATACTCAAACGCCTTTTCTCCATGATACTCCCATCCAAGAATTGTGGAAAATGCAAAAAGTGCAATTCCGATCGTTACCAAATATCCTCCAACTTTTCCAAGAACTGTGGAAAATGCCGCAATCGTTAATGCAGAACCTATGTACATCTCTCCTGTTGCCGGATCGATCTGTCCAAGCACTCCGGAGCTTGCGATCGCAAGACCTGTGATCGTACAGACAACGATCGTATCCCAGAAAGTTCCTGTCATATTGATATATGCCTGCCGAACCGGATGATCTGTTGTTGCTGCTGCCGCTGTGATCGCTGCAGATCCCATTCCAGCTTCATTTGAAAAACATCCTCTGGCAACTCCGTAACGTGCTGCATTCATCATAGATGCGACGATATTTCCACAAAGAGCTCCTCCTACCGCTTTCACACTAAATGCCATATGAAAGATCATAGAAAGTCCTGCTGGAAGATTACTGATATTCCCAAGAATGACGATGACTCCTGCGATCACATAAAAGATTGCCATCACTGGAACTACGACAGAAGATACTTTTGATATCGTTTTTATTCCACCGATGATGATCAGTAAGGCTAAAATAGTGATCACTGCTCCAACAGTACTAACCGATACTCCAAATGTCTCATGAACTGCTGTTGAAATTGAATTTCCCTGTGTCATATTTCCAATTCCAAAGGATGCGATCACGGCAAATAATGCAAACAGCCATCCAAGTGCGGCTCCAAGCTTTTTGTTCTTGAGTGCCTTTTTCATTGTATACATTGGTCCACCGGACATCTCGCCCTTTTCATTGACTTCTCTGTATTTGATTGCCAACATACATTCTGAAAATTTAGATGATAATCCAAAACATGCAGAAATCCACATCCATACCAATGCTCCAGCACCTCCTGAAACCATTGCTGTCGCTACTCCTACGATATTTCCAGTTCCGATCGTTGCCGCCAGTGCTGTTGTCAATGCTGAAAATGGTGATACATCACCCTCTCCTCTGTTTTTTGTTCTGGATTCTTTACTTAATGTCTTTTTAATCGCCCAATGAAGGTTTCTCCAGGTTAGGAAATTGCATCGAATTGTTAAAAGGATTCCTGTTCCCACGAGAAGCACCAGCATCACTGGTCCCCATACAAAAGCATCCACATCAGATATGATTTTACTTAACATATACTATCTCTCCTCTCTGATCTTATTTTCATTTCTAAAATGCAAAAAAGGAGCAACGAAAATTCGTTGCTCCTTCAACTTATGAACTTAGTATAGCCATATATGACCACTCTGTCAATATTTATTTTAAGGTCATACCAATGCTTTCCCGATCATCTCACCCTGCCTGATCTTTGTCTCACACTGGTTCTTGGTACGTTCTAACAGTTCTTCTCTGATCTCAACCTTATCCTTTTCTAATAATAAAATGATCGTTGAACCTCCAAACTGAAAATATCCTTTCTCAATCCCGCGCCTCATAGATCCGGCTCCATCGTGATTAACAATCTTTCCAACCATCAATGCTCCAACTTCCATCTGGAGTGCATCTCCAAAATGTTTTGTCTTCATCAATGTATATTCTCTGGTATTCTCTTTATAGATTTTCACATGATCATTTGCGATCGGATTGACGGTATGATAAACTCCATCAATCCTATGATTCTCACTCTTAATTCCATCATCAAAATAGCAGTATCTATGATAATCATCTACTGTCAGGCGTAAGATCACGGCATAACCGCCCTGAAAATGTCTTGCGATCTTGCGGTTTCTGATCAATGAATCCAACGTATATCTTGTATCCTTTACAACAAAAGATGTCTTCTCTTCGATCGGATACACACTTACTTTACAGTCGCAAGGACTTCCTAAGATTGTTTTATCTTCCGGAAATGGACGTTTTCCTTCTTTGATCTTTCTTGAGAAGAATTCATTATAAGATTTGTAATTTTTCTTCTCATATTCACTCATATCAATATGATTATTCTTGACAAATCCTTTGATCAGACATTTGGAGATGGGAGAACTTAAGAAAGCTCCCCCTAGTTTGGATACCCAAGGTCTGATTAATATTTTTAGACTGGCTCTTCCTGCCATAGTTGTATACATCCAATGAAGCAAACGATCTTGCCCATTCTCTTCTTCGTAAATATTCCCATCTCTATCGGCATATCTCATCTACGATTCTCCTATCATCTTACAGTAAGAACATCTTTACTGCGATCAATGCTCCAATAACTACAAATGCAAGCATACATTTCTTATCTGGTTTAAAGACTTTAAAATCAAATACAAATAAGAAAGCGATCACTGCTAACATTGCAACATATATGTATGGAAATTCTTCTGGAAAGAATCTTCGAAGCTGATATACGATCGGAATGATCAGTGCAACCGATGTAATTGGCAGTCCCTGATAATGTTTTCTTCTGGAACTGCTGTGTGCCTGACGCTGTTCTTCTGTAACATTAAAATATGCCAGACGAATAACTCCGCCTAAAACATAACACATATAAATGATCCTTGCATACCATTGGTCCATTCCAAGGCAGTAACCGATCACAACCGGATACACTCCAAAACAGACAAGATCACATAAAGAATCAATCTCGATTCCAAACTTCTTGGCGTCTTCGCTTCTCTTTATCATCTTTGCGATCGTTCCATCATACATATCTGTTAATCCTGAGATCATCAAACATAAAATTGCGATCTTAAAGTTTCCATTGAATGCCTGTGACATTCCAAATACTGCACTGACAACTCCTAAATATGTCAGTATTACAGATGCATTATAAAATCCTATCATACCTTTTTCCCTCTATTCTTTACGCTTTATCGTAACATGTGCGACTCCTGTCATCACTGCACTGATCAATACCAGTGCATAATAACTGATTCCTCGGCTTAACAGCATTGCCGGATATAATAATCCGCCAACAAAAATCTTCTTAAAGATATTTAAAAATAAGCCTTCACTGATTCCCATTCCGCCTGGCAACGGAAGCATATCCACAGAAATTGAAATAACACTCTGTAAAGCAACTACATCAATAAATCCTAATGTAGAAAGTCCCATTGCTCTGTATACAAGATATGTAATTGAAAAATGGATCAGTCTCTGAATCAATGTGACAACGAACATCCGAAAAATAAAAATCCGATGTCCTTGAATGATTGCTGCTGCTTTATGATACTCGATCATAGAATTCTGAAGTTTTTCAAGACGTTCTTCTTTTTTCTTTAAAATATGAAACTTTTCTAATTTCTGAAACAGCCATAGTACGATTTTGGATGCTAACGTTGGCTCAAATACAAGAATCAGCATGAACGCAACACAAAACACATTCAATGCCATTCCAAGGTAAAAGAAGAATGCTGCCTTCCCAATATATTCTGCCACAAGAAAATGACGGAATAAAAAGATCAGTGCTCCTAAAAATACCAGAACAAATTTATATAAAATGGTAACGATCATCAAAATGACGGTTCCCACGGATATGTCAACTTTATCGCGGTTCATGTAGTAAAGCTGCATTGGCTGTCCGCCAGTTGCAGACGGTGTAATACAACTGAAAAAGAAACCTACAAACGAATATTTGACGCAATTTCTCTTCGGCACATCATTGTAATGAAGCAGCCGTAGCATGCGATAAATAATATACGACTCGCAGCACACAAACACAACGATCATAACCAATCCCGCAATATAATATGCAGGTTTTACTGATTTTAGAACTTCCGCCAGCTCAGAAAGTTCCTTTCCTTTCAATACGGCATATGCAGTCAATCCAAATAATGCAAAGAAAAAGACTGTATTACCGATGACTTTTTTCTTATTCTTCATCTTTCCTACCCTTTGATCTCCGATAATTTCCCTTTGTATTTCACAGATCTTCTCTCTAAACCAACTCGTTGGTTAATCTTCTCAAACACCTTCCAGAGTCCTTGATACAAATTGGTCTTTCTTCCGATCAGATAACAAACTTCACTTAAAATGATCCCGCCAAACACATCTATGATATAATGCTGCTTGGTTACCTGCGTGGAAATACAGACTAAAATTGCAAAAACAAGTGAAAATCTCTGATACCACACTGGAATCTTCTTCTGATGCCTGATCCCAATATAACAAAACCAGCTTACCAAACAGTGAATCGATGGAAATAAGTTTGCCGATTGATCGATCGAATACACAAATCGTAATGCCTGATCCCAAAATCCTGTTCCTGTGATCTCTGGTCTTACCAGCGTTGTTGGCAAAAAGACAAAGAAAATCCCACATACGATCCTTGACAGATAATCTGCTGTCAAAAATCTATACATATGTTCTCTACTGATTCTCGCAGTCATAATGTAGTTCACAACCCAAAACACATAACATATCAAATAAATACTTGTAAATTCTGGGATTACCGGTACCATCCGGTCAAATGCTGTTGTAAAATCATGATGATATAATCCTTTACAAAGCACCATTGTTCCACTGTAAACCAACGTATTCAGTACTAACGCTGTAATCAGCGGAATGATAGAATACTTCGGAATCCATCTCAGAACATAATCTTTTTTCTGATTCATATGTCTGCTCCTTCCAATGATCTATCCTCTTTCTTTTCTCTCTTATGGTTCTTCCATATATCAAAGAATCATGTCAATTCTGACATGATTCTTGTACTATTATATCTTTTCTCTTTTTAAAAGTAAAGGAAAGCGGTCATATTTAATAGTTTTGTAAGATTTACTCTGCTTTCTTTTTTCTTCTATTGAAGAGTCCATAAATACATGGAACCACTAATAATGTTAGTAAAGTTCCATAAATCAAACCACCGATCGTAACGATCGCCATCGGCTGCATCATCTCGGCACCTTGCCCTAAACCAATCGCCATTGTAGATAATCCAAGGATCGTTGTAAGGGCTGTCATCAAGATCGGGCGTACACGCATCGTACCTGCTGTCAGGATTGCTTCTTCAAATTCGTATCCCGATTCTCTTAACTGATTGATCGTATCTACCAGCACGATACCATTATTTACAATGATACCTGCAAGCATAACAAATCCGATCATTGCGATCGCACTTAAGTCTTTTCCAGTGATCAGTAGTCCTAAGAATCCTCCTGTAAATGCCATTGGAATCGTAAATAAAATGATAAATGGCGATTTCAGTGACTGGAACTGTGCTACCATGATCAAATACATAAATGCTACTGCCAGCAATAACATCAGGCCAATCTGTCCTGTTGTTTCCTGAATGGATTCCATCTCACCTTTCATTGTAATACTGTATCCTTTTGGTGCATTGTATTTCTTAATCTTCTTTTGTACAGCGCTGCTGACTTTTCCTACATTGTAGCCATCTTTGATCTCTGATGTTACACTCAATGTTCTTTCCTGCTGGTTTCTATTAATAGAAGATAAACTGTCACTATTTCTGAAGTTCGCTACCTGATCCAATGTAACTTCTTTTTCTTTTCCACTTACTGTTCCTGTAAGTTTCACTTTCTTAAGATCATCTCTTGTCAATGTATTCTTTGCACTATTTCCAACATTGACACTATACTCTTTTTCATTGATCGTGATCGTTGTTGCTTCACTGGCATCTTTTAATTTCTCACTTAACTGTTGATAGATCGTTGCAACTGTTAAACCATTTTTTACTGCCTTTTTCTTGTCTACCACAACATGAAGATCTGGTGTTGTCTCTTCACTTCCATTCGAGATGTTCTGTGTTCCTTTCGTATCCTCTACGATCTGGGCAATATCTTTTCCAATAGATCTTAGTTTATTTAAATCATTTCCTTTGATCTGTACGGAAATACCGCTTCCACCAAGTGCACTCATATCCATACTGGATTCCTGCACTTCAACCTCACAATCAAATTTCTTTGTTTTCTTTAGGATTTCTTTCTTGATCTCTTTGTTTGTATGTTTCTTCTTTTCTTTTAATAAAACATACATACTGGATTGGTCTTCATTTGAAGATCCTCCTGATGTCATTGAAGAGATTCCGGAAGAACCAGAGGATATCATTCCTGCTACACTATCAACATCTTTGATCTCTTTTACTTTCTTCATTACTGTATCTGTCATTGATGCTGTTTCTTCCATTGAAGATCCCTGTGGCATTTTGATCGTCATCGTCATCTGTGTGCTGTCCATGCTTGGCATTAAAGAACTTCCAATATTCATTGCTCCAAAAATACTTCCCGCGAACAGTGCGAGTGTTACAGCTACTACAATAATCTTACGATTTAACAACCTTGTCATAACTTTACGGTATAATGTCTGCAGTTTATTGATCACTTTACTATCTTTTTGTGTAACTTTATTGAGTACTCCAGCTGACATCATTGGCACAAATGTCACCGCTACGATCAGGCTGGCTACCAGAGAGTAACCGATGGTTAGTCCCATATCCACAAAGAGCTGTTTTGTAAGCCCTGTAGTGAATACGATCGGCAGGAATACAGAAATTGTTGTTAGTGTCGAAGATGTGATCGCTCCTGCAACCCCTCTTGCTCCTGTGATCGCTGCTTCTTTAACTGGAACTCCTTCTTTTCTTAATCGATAGATATTCTCAATAACCACGATCGAGTTGTCCACAAGCATTCCCACTCCAAGTGCGAGTCCCGACAAGGAGATTACATTTAGCGTAATTCCTGTAAAGTACATCAACACCACCGCAAAAATGACACTTAACGGAATGGAGCATGCAATAACGATCGTCGGTCTGACGTCTTTCAAAAATAATAATAGGATAAAGACTGCAAGGATTGCTCCCATTAACAGATTCTGAATAACAGAACCTGTCACCATATCAATGTATACACCCTGATCCATAATATTAACATAATGGAATCCTTTATTTTCTTTGGTAAGTGTCTTCATCTTCGCTGCAACTTTGTCTGCTACATCAGCTGTAGAATAATTATTCTGTTTCTGGACTGTTAATACAACACCGTTATTTCCATTCACACGACAATATGTATCTGCTGAGTTATCTACAATCGCTACGTCTGCTACATCACAAAGTTTGACCGGTGGGATTCCTTTGATTCCAAGATCTAATAATTCCATATTGGCAAGATCTTTTTGATTCGTCACCTTATCTCCAACACGTACCAGATACTGTGTATTCCCTTCACTGATATATCCTGCCGGCATCTCAAAGTTCTGTGCTGTTAACAGTGCTTTGACATTCGCAACTGTCAGCTTATTCTTAATATTTGCAGCTTCTTTTGCCTGCTCTTTGCTGGAATCAAGTTGCTGCTGGCTGAAATTCAACTGTGCTTCTCCCTGTGCCAGTTTGATCTCCCCATCATTCATCTTCTGGGTTGCCGTTGCTGATTGTACATTAAACTGTGTCAGTTTAGAATTGATCGTTTTCTTTCCTTTTTTGATCTGTTTTAATGCATTGTTTAATGCTTTTAAATTCTTATCCAATGCTTTGATCGAACTTTTTGCTGTTGTCTCCTGCTTTTTCAGTTCTTCGATCTGAGCCGCAAGCTGCATCTTTGTTGCTGCATCCGGAACTTGTTTTGCCTGTTCTTCCATCTTGGCGATCTGTGTTTTTAATGTCTTGAGGGATGTCTGCAACGATTGTTTCTGCACCTTCAAATTCGTGATTGAACTCGTTACCTGCACCTCTTTCTGAGCAAGACTTAACTGTCCATCCGTAAGTGCAGTCTGAGCTTTCGCAAGCTGAGTATTAGCCTTTGTTCTCTGTGCATCTAATGTGTTCTTTCCAGATTCCATCTGGGCTCTTGCCTGATCAATCTTATTTTGAGCTTCATCAAACTGACCATTCAATGCCTTCTCGATCTTCTCATTTAATTTATTGATCTTCTTCTCGCTGATGATCGCATTGATCTGTTCTGTTACAAGTCCTGTACTACTTACGGATGCGACTCCGTCAACAGCTTCTAAAGATGGTGCAATCTTATCATTGATCAACTCTGATAATTCCGTATTACTTAACTTATCAGAATCCATAGCTGTTACCATAACCGGCATCATATCTGGATTTAATTTCATGATCGTTGGATTGCCTACTTCGTCTGGCCAGTAGCCTTTGATCATGTCAAGCTTCTCTCTCATATCAAGAGATACTGCATTCATATCCGTGTCACCTTCAAATTCCAAAATGACCATTGACATATTCTCACTGGAAATTGAATTAACTTCTTTGATATTTGAAATCGTTGCCATTGATTGTTCCACTGGTTTTGTAACTGTCGTTTCCACAGTCTCCGGAGATGCTCCCTGATATGTCGTCATAACGATTGCATATGGCAGTTCCATACTTGGAAGCAAGTCTGTTGTCATCTTTGTAAATGACACGATTCCTAAAATGATAACTAGTACAACCGCTACAATGACTGTATACGGTTTCTTTACGCTGAATTTTGAGATCATTTTCTTACCTTTCTCACATTTCTTTTCTTATTCCTTGTTTGTCTCTTTTGATAGCCAAAGTAATTTAATGATATTCCTGTTTCTTAAAGAAGTCAATCACTTTTATTGATAATTGTCAATTAATGTATCGGATTATGAACTTTTTTCACACAACAAAAAGAAACCAGAATACATCTTCTTATGTACTCTGGCTTCTGTATATTCTTGATTTCTTATTCTACACTGTAGTTTGGTGCTTCTTTTGTGATATGGATGTCATGTGGATGACTTTCTTTTAAGGATGCAGCAGAAATCTTAACAAATTCTCCTGTCTCCTGTAATGTCTTGATATCTTTTGCTCCACAATATCCCATTCCAGAACGAAGACCACCCATCATCTGGAAGATTGTGTCTTCAACAGTTCCTTTATATGCAACACGTCCTTCGACACCTTCTGGAACTAACTTCTTAGCGTTTGTCTGGAAGTAACGGTCTTTACTACCATTCTCCATAGCTGCTAAGGATCCCATTCCACGATATACTTTATATTTTCTTCCCTGATAAAGTTCAAATGTTCCCGGACTTTCATCACATCCCGCAAAAATACTTCCCATCATACATACGTTTGCTCCTGCGGCGATTGCTTTCGTCATGTCTCCTGAATATTTGATGCCTCCGTCTGCAATAATCGGCACACCGTATTCTTTTGCAACATTATAGCAGTCCATTACCGCAGTAATCTGCGGCACACCGATTCCGGCAACAACACGAGTCGTACAGATAGATCCCGGTCCGATACCGACTTTCACCGCATCAACTCCGGCTTCAATTAATGCTTTCGCAGCTTCTCCTGTCGCCACATTACCGGCAATTACCTGAAGATCCGGATATTTTTCCTTCACCATACGAACAGTACGAAGAACATTTGCAGAATGACCATGCGCAGAATCCATAACGATAACATCTACTTTTGCCTTTACCAGAGCATCTACTCGCTCAAGACAATTTGCTGTAATTCCGATTGCCGCTCCACAGAGAAGGCGTCCCTGCGAATCTTTTGCAGACAACGGATACTTGATCTGTTTCTCAATATCTTTGATTGTGATCAATCCTGTCAGATTTCCCTCATCATCCACAATCGGAAGTTTTTCTTTTCTTGCCTTTGCAAGAACTCTCTTTGCTTCTTCAAGAGTAATTCCTTCTTTTGCTGTAATCAATCCTTCAGAAGTCATAGATTCTTTAATTTTTTTAGAAAAATCCTCTTCAAATTTTAAATCACGATTCGTAATAATACCGACAAGTTTACGCCCTTCTGTTATCGGAACTCCTGAAATACGGAATTTTGCCATTAAATTATTAGCGTCTTCCAAAGTATTCTCCGGTGACAGATAAAACGGATCTGTAATAACCCCGTTTTCAGATCTTTTTACCTTGTCCACCTCTTCCGCCTGAGCTTCAATCGACATATTTTTATGAATAATACCGATGCCGCCCTGACGAGCCATTGCAATCGCCATACGGTGTTCTGTAACCGTATCCATTCCGGCGCTCATCATCGGAATATTAAGTCTTATCTTTTTAGTCAAATATGTTGACAGATCTACTTCATTCGGAATTACCTCTGAATATGCGGGAACTAACAGCACATCATCAAACGTAATACCTTCTCCTATAATCTTTCCCATGTCCTTTGACCTCTCTTTCTACCAATCCATACTAGTAAATGTTATTTGATATACTACAAAAATTCAGAACTGATGTCAACCCTTTCAGAGAATGCTCACGATTTTCAGCATTGATTTATTTTAACCTTTATTTATAAGTTATACTTATATAGTGAATTTCACCATGATTTTTCATAATATATAGAATATATATCACTTTAATATTATACACATTGGAAGTTTTTCTTTCTAAATCAATATTCCTGACAAGCCCGACTTTAGCTTGTCTCTGCCGCAAAAAAAGGCAACGCCTTTTCAGACGCTGCCTTCTCTCATTCCGTTTGGAAAATATTCTCTTCTTATTTATATCTCGTTTACATATACCTTCAAAACTACATACAAAGAATCTTTTTCATCCTACCCTTACGGGTACCGTCTTTGATAAGCATCTAAAACACAGATGCTAACCAACGACATGTGCCTATCTCCGCTTTGGTTATGCCCTCGACCTATTAGTAACAGTCAGCTCCATGTGTTACCACACTTCCACCTCTGCCCTATCTACC
>ENA-ORTZ01001517-ORTZ01001517.1-human-gut-metagenome-genome-assembly--contig:-NODE-1517-length-13170-cov-3.736637_pt1 | contig 13170 bp, 10 predicted proteins | sample MGYA00242075_ERZ509199 | MGnify/ENA primary metagenome ERZ509199 (study PRJEB26280, sample SAMEA2338824) | human gut metagenome | biome: human gut; feature: human-associated habitat; material: faeces...
TCTAACGAGGGGCCTGATTTTTAATGGACCGTCAGATGTACCGAAACATCGGAAACCTATCCGCTTGTTTTATCGAATTTTTATTTCATGGTCGCCTCAGCTTAAAAAAATGTTTGTTTGAAGATATATAAATGTTTATATCAATTATAAGACAAGAATAAATTCATTCAAGAGATCGAAAAATATTCGAACTGGATAAGAGGGAAACGAGGAAATTAGATTCTTTGTCTTATTAAAATCAAATAAAAACAAAGTATTAGGATAAATCAATTTTATAGATTTTTTATCTTTTGAGAAAATCTTCGATCTGAAAGAGATAAAAAAGTTATTTCAGATATGACGTTCAAGAAAAATTTAAATCAATAAAACAATTGTCTAAAACAAAAATAAAACATAACTTAACAATAAAGAATAACCCTTGTAAGTTATTCTAAGTTCTAAGCTACAGGGGTTATAAAAAAAGCGGTTCGAAAATCGAGCCGCTCTTAAATTAGTTCAAATTATTGGAAAATTAGTATAGTCCTATCAGCTTCCACCATAGCATACCGATTGTGAAGACAATCAGCACGCTTACAGTAACCAATATGAAATTGATTTTGTAGAAACGAGGTCTTTCGAAAAACCCCTGACCGAAGTAAATCGGGCCTGGGCCGCCGGCATACTCTGTAATCCCCCACATAAAATTGGAAAAGATAGCGAAACAGACTGCAACCATCAGCGGAGGAGCGCCGGCTCCGATCGCAACAGCGGCAAAGGGAATATACATCGCCGCCACATGTCCAGAGGCAGTTGCAAATACGTAGTGAAGGTAAATATAGGCAAAGCCGAGCAGGATGAATGTTGTCATCCAATCCATTCCGGTGAGCATAGAGGCAAATCCAGCAGACATCCATTTAATGAAACCGAGAGATGTGAGACCGGTTGCTAAGGAGATGATGACGCCGAACCAAACAACGGTATCCCATGCGGCTTTGTCCGCTAAGACGTCTTTCCAATTTACGGCCCCCATCGCAAAGAGCAAAGCAGCAAGCCCGATACCGATGGCGTTGGCATTTAGCCCGGTCCACATTGTGGTGCCCCAGCCAAGAAGGGCCAAGACGAAGCCGATCGCAACTTTGATTTCTTGCGAAGACATCGGTCCCATATGTTTCAACTCTTCACGTCCCATCTTCTTGGCTTCAGGAGTACGTTTAAGTTCCGGATTAAGAATCTTGTAGGAAAGCAACGGCATTACGAAAAAGCAGATCATCGCCGGAACGACTGCAGCCCAGAACCAGCCTACCCAGGTCAGCTCAATGCCTAAACCTTCTTTTGCCAGTGTTGCACAAAGAGGATTTGCAGCCATGCCGGTCATGAACATAGCGCCGGTGATCGGAGTGAACTGAAAACAAGTCATGGTCAAGAATTCACCTAAACGCTTTTGCTTTGGGCCTGGTTCGGAGTCTAAAACTTGGTCAATGGACTTGGAAATCGGGAGGATGATGCCGCCGGAACGAGCGGTTACACTCGGCATTGCCGGAGCGAGAATAAGGTCGGCAATGCCCAAGGAGTAAGCGATGCCCAACGAAGAGCCTCCAAATAAGGAAAGCGTTTTATAGGCGATTCTTCTTCCTAGTCCGGATTGAACGAATCCGAGTGAAAGAACGTAAGCAGAGAAAATCATCCAGACCGTACCGGAAGCAAAACCTGAGAGTGCTGCTTTAAAACTTAGCGTGTTGGTGAAAATAGAAAGAGCCAGCGCGATGAACATTAAGGCGCCGGAAGGAAGAGGTGCACAAAGAATGCCGACAATGGTTGCGACGAAGATGGCGAACATATGCCAGGCTTGTGGTTTGAGGCCCTCGGGAACCGGGTAAAACCAAATCGCAAGCAAAACCACGATTGGGACGAGATATTGCCAGAGCTTAATAGGCTTATTAGACATAATGGTATCCTTAGAAAGGCCTTCCGCAGAAGACCTTTCTTCAGTTAAGGGACAACTAATCAAGGAAGTAAGTGCTAGTTCTTGCTGTATTTGGCAACGACACGGTCGACAAATTCCGGAGCTAACCCCACATAGTTATGCGGATCGAGCATTGCGTCGATTTCTTCTTCCGTAAAGGCTGCGGCAACTTCGGGTGTACGCAGCAGAACGTCCTTAAAGGGTATTTCTTTTTCATAAGCTTCCATTGCACCCTTGTAAACAATGCCGTGAGCTGTCATACGACCGAGGCGGTTGGCCAGGTGCATCATGACGTTTTCACTGAGCATCAGGCCTTTCTGTGCAAACAAGTTGCGTTCCATGTGTTTTGGATAAACGATAAGGTTCTTCAGAATGTTCTTGGATTTTTCCAGCGCGGCAGCCATCATGTGGCATGCACGAGGAATAGCCTCCCACTCAGAGAGGAAGCAGCCCCAATCCCGTTCCATTTCGCTGATCATGCTTTCTACGATAGAAGGGGCGATGCTGCGGACATTTCTGAGAAGCGCCAGGACATTTTCCAGAACGGCCGGATTGCGTTTATGCGGCATGGTGGAGGAACCGACTTTGCCCATGAAGAACGGTTCTTCCAATTCAAGAATTTCTGTTCTCTGCAGTGTCAGGATTTCATGCATGATGCGGCCGAGAGTTCCGGCGCAAAGGGCAAGAACGGAAACAAATTCGGCTTGGTTATCGCGGGCAACATGCCACGCAATCGTCGGAGTCTTCAGACCGAGAATCTTGAACATGCGTTCTTGAGTTTCCAGGCCGTGTTCAGGCTGAGAAGCTAAGGTACCGACGGCGCCGGCCATTTCGCCGACGAAGACTCGGTCTCTCATTTCTTCGAGGCGTTCAATATCGCGACCCAGTTCATCGGCCCAAATAGCCGCTTTGTAACCGAAGGTGATCGGAAGAGCGTGGACGACGTGGGTACGGCCGCTCATGATGGTGTTACGGTATTTTTTGGCCAAGTCCAGGCAGTATTCCTGACAGAGTTTCATATCACGAAGAATGACTTCGTAGGCATCTCTTTCTAACAAGACAATACCTGTGTCCACGATGTCTTGACTCGTGGCTCCCCAATGCACGAACTCTCCGGCGTTTTCCGGAAGGATTGCTTTGAAGGCTTTCAGCAGGGGTACGATCGTAATAGAGCTCTTGTAGTATTCGCCGATGCTCGGGATGTCGATAAGTTCAGCTTTGGCGTACTGATTGATGATGTCGGCTTTTTCTTTAGGAATGACGCCGAGTTCGGCTTGAGCGGCGGCGAGCGCGGCTTCTGTGTCTAGCCATTTTTGAACCCAAGCTTTATCGCTCAGGATTTCGCGCATTTCATCGGTACTAAACATGCAGCCGTGGATCTGGCTGTCGATTGCAGTAGAAGGCATTTTCTCTCCTTAAAAATTGAGATCGGTTTTGTATGGCTTCATTCTGCAAATAGAGGACAAGCGGAACAACAAGTAAGTGCATTTGTTTTGATAACTATCAATAGTTCGGCGTTTAGCTTAAGGACTTTATTTAATAAATCAAAGAGTTAAGTTATGTCTACCAACTTATTGCCGAGTTTTGTAGGCGACAAAACGCAAAACCCTTATGGTTGTTGGCTTCGCGCTTAGATAAAATCAAACTTGTCCGTATTTAGAACCTACAAATCTCTTATTATGCAAAAACCCGTCTGGAAAAAGATCGCAGAAGAAATATCCTTAGAAGTCTCTTTGGGGAGGTGGACGGTCGGCTCTATCATCCCGAACGAGATTGATCTGGCTAAAAGATATAAAGTCAGCCGAGACACAATGCGGAAAGCACTTACCTATCTGACTCAGCAAGGACTTTTTGAACGAAAACCGCATATCGGAACCAGAGTTAAATCAAGAACAAGAACAGGCAAGTTCCTGAGCGAGTTGGACGGAATTAGAGATATTGACCATTACGGCAATCAATATCCGAGAAAAATCCAGAACGTTACCCAATTGGTTGTCGATGAAGAATTGGCAGAACGGTTGTCTTTAAAGCCTGGGGATCTGGTCATTCGCTTTAAAAACATTCGCGTCGCTTCTGAGAAAGTTCAAGAGACCGTGGTCGTGACGTACGTTTACATTCCGGCTGAAGCAGCCGAGGTCTTAGAGATAGTGAAGAAACGCCCCGAAGAACTCATTATTACATTGGCAGAAGAAGTCCTCGGACGGGAATGTGATGAAGTTAAGCAAACTTTTTCGGGCACGATCATGCCTGACGAGGTGGCAGATTTATTTAAAGTTCCTCACGGGGCGGCGGCTTTGAAGATTATTCGGAATTACATGGATGTTCGTGGGCGAACGATCGTTGCATCCGAATCGTTTCATACGGCAGATCGATTCTCTTTTTCCGTTGCTGTGAAGAAGAAAAAGTACTAATTAGGAAAACATCTTAGATTTTGCAGAAAAGGTTGTGCTTTAGGCTGATTCTACTTGCTCATTTCTCTCTGAATCGCTACGCTCAGAGCTGCACCCAAGAAGAATCTCAAGATCTCAAATGCACAAAACTACAAAACGCGGTTTCCTCAAGGCCGCACTTGCCTCCGGATTGGCGCTTGAAGCCTTTCCGGCTCGTTCTGCTTCCCAAAAGAGCTCCGAGCAATTAATTACGATTATCGACTTAGATAAGTGCGACGGCTGCTCGGATTTGTCGATTCCTGCGTGCGTCAGAGCCTGCCGTGCTAAAAATCAGGCTCGCTATCCAGAGCCGCAGAAGCCGGTGCAGCCTTACTGGCCTCAGCCCAAGTATGAGGACTTTTCAAACGATCGGGATAACATTTCTCGGCTGACTCCGTACAACTGGATTTATCTTCAGCATGTTTCCGTTGACGGAAAAGATATTTATCTTCCGAGACGCTGCATGCAGTGCTTCGATGCTCCATGCCGCAAGCTCTGTCCTTTTGGAGCCATCGACCAAACTAAACAAGGAGCGGTCAAGATTGATGATCGCGTGTGTTTCGGAGGGGCGAAGTGCAGGGACGTTTGCCCATGGAATATTCCTCAGCGCCAGGCGGGTGTGGGAATCTATCTTAAAGTAGAACCGAAATTAGCCGGCGGCGGAGTCATGTATAAATGCGATTTTTGTGCTGATCTCATCGCTCAAGGCAAAGAGCCTGCATGCTCGACGGAATGCCCCAAAAAAGCCATGTTGGTTCTCCCCATCTCGCAGGCAGAAGAAAAGTTCAAATCCTTAGCAAAAGACCGTTTTGTATACGGTAAAGAAGAAAACGGCGGAACCGCAACTTGGTATGTTTGCTCTGTGCCCTTTGAAAAGATCAACCGTCAGCTGCACTCCCAATTGCCAAAGAATCATCCGGGAAGACCGCTAATGAACGAAGTCGATTCAAAACTGAGTCAGTCGACGCCTTTAGTGCTCGGAACTTTGGCTGCACCGATTGTGGCTTTGGGCGCATCCGTCGCCCTAAGAAAAAGAAAGAACGACAAAGATCAATCTCAATAAGGCGGTGCGGAAATGAAAATCATCAGACAACCTCTAACTAATCGAGTTGTGCATTGGGGCATCGCATTGAGCTGTTTCGGACTGATTTTTTCCGGAATACTTCAGATGCCTGTAGCTAAGAGATACGGCCTGACATCTTTAGGAGAGTGGATGGGAAACTACTTTACGACGTTGTCCATGCATTACTTTTTCGGGCTGATCTTTGTTTTCTTTTGCTGTTTCCACGTCTTTTATCACTCGATAAACAAAGAGTTCGACATTGTTCCGAAGAAAGGCGACGTAAAGGGCAGCATCCTGATCTTCAAAGCCATCCTTTCCGACGAGAAAGAACCTCCGAGCGCCAAGTACCTCCCGGAACAGCGTTTAGCCTGGGCGGCTTTCGCAGTTACCTTTTTGATCCTGATTGTTACCGGTCTGTTGAAAACCTATAAAAACCTTCCCGGCGCTCAATTAGAGGATCCGTGGACTTTTTACATCGCTCAATTCCATAACCTAGGCTTCGTGCTCTGTATTCTCTTGTTTGTCGGACACATGGCGGCTTTCGTGATCAAGGCCAACCGTAATCTTTTGCCGGCAATGTTTTCAGGCAAGGTTGACAAGGAATATGCCCTGGAACGGCATTCCCTTTGGTCGCCTGAGTAATTTCGAAAAGCCTGATGAACAGAAGGTGGCTAAGCATCGGACTTTAGAAATGAACGTCTTTAACTTTTAGACGAAAGTCATCTCCATTGCGAACATCGAATTTTTTGAAAATCGTCTGGCGATAACGTTCCAGCGTCCGCAAACTAATGTTTAGATGCTCAGCAATTAAGGAGCTTTCTAAGCCTTGCCTAATATCACGGGCTACTTGCTGCTCTCTTTCTGTCAGAGAGTTAAAGATGCCTATCGGTGACTCTTTATAGGCATTTTTTCTGCGTTCTATGTCTTTTTCGATGCTTCGAGTGACGGCCGCGAGAAGTTCTTCTGATCGAAACGGTTTCTTAAAGAAATCAAATGCTCCGTTTCTGAATGCCTCTATGGCCGTATCCAGTGTTCCATAACTGCTCATGAAGATAATCGGGCATAAGTAACCAGCGGCATCTAAGCGGCGTTGAACCTCTAAGCCGTTGGCATTGGGCATTTGGATGTCGAGCAACAGGCAGCCTGGCTTCTCATCATCCCATGTCTGAAAAAGCGCTTCAACATCATTGAAGGTTTCGACCGTCCAACCTTCAGAGCTTAGAAAGTAGTCAATAGAATCAAGAAGCTCCTCGTCGTCATCGAGGACCCTGATGACATAATTTGATTTATTCGGAGTAGCTGATTTCATTTGATTCTCTTTGGACAGCAGCAGGAAATTCGATCCGGACAAGAAGTCCGCCGAAGCGGTTTTTGTCGTAGGAAATGGTTCCGGCATTAAGACACACAATCGCTTCAACAATATTGAGGCCGATACCCATGTTCTCTGACGTGTGCACAAATGAATTTTTCTTTTTGCTCCTGAGACGAATGGCCTCAAGCTGCTGATAGGAAATCTCAGGGCCTGAATCTTCAAAATCGATGGAAATAAGATTGCCGCTTTGTCGGGCTGTGACAAGAATTTTCTTTTCTTGCTGCCCCATGACGGCGTGAAGACTGTTCTTCAAAACATTCAGGAATGCGAGTTTTATTTGGTCTGCGGCGCAATATATAAGGTCCGTATTTGCTACTTTCAGCAAAACTGCGTTGTCAGGAACCATGTAAAGGGTTTTGAAATCTTCGAGAGCTTCTGAGACGAGATCTGTTAAGTTTTCATGGCGCAACCGGACGCCTTTTCCCGAGAAGTCTCTGACGGATCGAATAATGCCGTCGATTTTTTCAGCTCTAACTTTGATTTTTTCAATGATCTCAAGCAGCCTTTCTCGGTCTTCCTTATTATTTTCATGCAACGCTTTTTCGAGGCCGTTCAGGTAGAGAAGCATTGATGAAGCGGGCTGCGCTAAATCGTGAGCTACGGCTGAGCAGATCTGAGCTGTTTTAAGTTTTTGAGCGCTTGTTCTATAGCAGGTCTCAATGTCCGAACTTTTTCTTCTGAGAGAACGTTCACGCTCGTGGGCTTTCAAAAGCATTTCCGTTCTCTTTTTAACCAACCCTCTTGCGTAAAGAGAACTGAGGATAAGAAAAAGGAAAAACAGGGCGACTCCGGAGATGAGGTAGCGATATCGGTGCATGACCTCGGCAAAAGTGATGAAATTTAGATGGCTGAACGGTCCGATTTTTAGAGACCGGTAAAGATCATCGACAGGTGTGAAGTCGCCGGCGACCATCCAGCCGTATCCGGGCGGAAACTTCGTTTCTTGGATCTCTTTCAAGATTCGATGAATGGTATCAAGGCCTAAGGTAGGCGGAATAAGGAGACTGTATCCGGGATAGAGCTGGGTGCTGGTCACGCATCGTGAAAAGCGATTTTTCTTCTCATTGATGACTTGAAACTTTTCAAAAAGATCTTCTCCGCCGCTAGCCTTTAATTCTTCAGCGTAGCAGGAGTCAAGCACAATGGCGTCCACGCGCCCATCCTCTAATGCTTTGATGCGCTCTTCCGGTTTACCGCCGAGGTATAAGGTCTTTTTGAAAAAATGATTGGGATCAAATCCTTCATCAAGGATTTCTTTTTTTGGGATCAACTCCCCTCTAAAAGTGTCTTTGAGATTGGTGCCGAGAATTTTTCCCTTTAGGTCCGATAGGGTTGAGATTCGTTCATCGTCTCTCAGGGCAAAGAATACCGATCCTAAAGAACGATTAGGATTCGGGCAGTCGGGAGTCACGGCTGTTGACAGATCTCTTAAGCCTTCGTGAATATTTCGACGGTAGACAGAAGGACCGGCGATGATTAAATCCGCTCTTTTGCCAGCGATTGCTTTGTCGAGCTCTTGCCAATTCACAGAACGAACGATAACTTTTTTAGGTGAGACTGCACGCTGAATAGCCTCAAGGGTAGGCTGTACTAACGGTTGCTTTCGGTCAGGATCTGTGAAATCAGTTCCGTATACATTGAAGGTGTTGTCATTTTCAGAGCAGAGCGCGGTCTCTGGGAGGCAGCTAGAAAGGAATAAACCGAACAAGAAGCAGAGAAGGGCAAACGAAAACTCCGAGGATGCTGATTGGATTGAGTAACAGCATCCTCGGAAAAGATCAAAAACTTTTTGCTTTAAGCCTTCAGTCATATCAGGCACTTACGGATTTACAATGTTATTCCTTCACTCCGTCCGGCCACTGTTTCAGATCGTTGTAATAGAAACGTTTTTTGATAAAGGTGCTGTCTCCGCCTAAGGCATCCACTAAGGCAAAGGCAAACGGAAGGGCAGTGCCGGGTGCTTTACTCGTGATTAATTTTCCGTCGATGACCACAGTATCCGGTTTGTAAGTAGCTTCCTTATAGAGAGGCTCAGTTCTTTTTCCCGGATAGGCAGTGATCGTCTTGCCCTTTAGAACACCGGCTGTTGCTAAAACATTAGGACCAGCACACATGGCTCCAATGTATTTTCCGGAGTCTGAATAGGCTTTTGCGAGCTCAATGACGCGTTGATCGGCAGCTAAATGGTCAACGCCCGTCCAACCTCCGGGAATGACGAGCATATCGTAGTCTTTGTAAGGTTTTAACCGTTTGGCATCCATCGGAAGGACTTTGTCGGCTTTAATGGTAATTTCATGCGCGCCAGGAACATATTCCCCGGCAATGCTCACGGAGTCGACATCGAAACCGCCTCTTCTGAGAACGTCGATAATTTCAACAGTTTCGCCCTCTTCGAAACCGGGCGACAACAGCACCATTACTTTCGCCGGCGAGGCACCTACAGCAAGTGTAGTGCTCGAGGCCAATATGAGAGAAAGAAAAAGTTCTTTGGTGGTTTGCATATGCATAATTGTTCCTCCTATGAGAGAAGAGCTGAGGAATAAATCTTATGATTGACCACTACCTAGGTAGTGTGCGAATTATCAAATAAAGAGAATTTTCTAGGTGGAAATCCTAGAATTTGTGGGAAGGTCCTTTCAGACTCAGACGCAGTTCATGAGGACGGAAAGAAAAAAGCCCGAACAAAAATAATCGCTCGGGCCTAAAAATTACGATAGGTTTTTATGCAAGTTATTAGAGATGATTAGCCCCAAGGTTTTTCTGCTGCAGCATTGGCACCGGCAATTCTGCCGAAAACCATTGCTTCTGCGTTATTGCATGCACCTTGATAAATCGGACCCCACATTGAACCGAGCTCGCCGGCAACATAGAAGCGAGAGATCGGCTGACCGAAGGCGTCCAGAACCTGACCTTTAACGTTCTTGCGCGGGCCACCCTGGGTGTTGACAAGAGTCGGGTAGAGTTCAACAGCATAGAAGGGGCCCGTCTTGATAGGAGCAGAAATTTCAGGGCCGTCGAAGGCATAAGAACCTTTGCCCTTTGCTCTGAGAGGTCTGCCGAATTCCGTGTCTTTCCCGGCATCCATGTCAGCGTTCCACTTAGAAACGGTTTGTTCAAGAGCGCCTTCGGGAAGACCGATCTGGTTGGCTAAGTCGGTCAGATTGTCGGCTTTCTTCACGACACCTAGTTCGACTTCTTTACTCAGGTCTTTAGACCAGCGATGTCCTTCACGGTTAATAGCGTAGCCGGAGCCTAAACTGGATCCCATCGGGCCTTTGTCCACCGTCTTCTGATCAAAAATCATGTAGCAAGGAATTCTCGGGTACATATGGCGAACGGCATCAAGATGCGCTGCGACATACATTTGGCAATGGCCGTCAATTTTTTCGCTGCTGAAACGTTTGCCGTCCTGGTCAACCCAAATGTAGCCCGGGCCCTTCGGAGAAATCGCGACGCTGGTCTTATAGCCGGGATAACGAACGCCGAGGAAGGCGGAGTAGGCATTCATATGCCACAGTTTTGCACCCATGGACTGGGCCAATCTCAGACCGTCCCCTGTATTGCCAGGATTGCCGATAGCGCCGACGCCATAGCCCATGGTGAAGTTCTGCAGGCTCTCAGGGTCAAATTCGTAACCGCCGGCGGCAAGAATAACAGCCTTCTTAGCTTTGATGTTGATGTTTTTATCACCGCTCTTTGCGGCAACGCCGACAACTTCGTCTCCGTTTCTAAGAATGGAGACAACCGGAGTATTTAACATGACAGGGATATTTCTCTTTTCCACCGCACCCTTCAGAAGGTCAAATAAGCAGTCGCCACTTCCCTTTCGAGGCGCTCCTTTAACTCCGCGAATACGATAGCGTTTGATTGTGTCTGCGCCCTCGAGGTTCTTAAAACCGGCGTAGCCGTATACAAACATACCTACGTTGTCACCGAGGGAAGTGAGCCAATTTCTCAATTCTCCAGTTCCGTTTACGAAAGCTTTAAGCAGTTCTTCATCCATTTCTGCATGCGAGAAAGCATAACTTGCCTTCAGGTATTTATAGGCTTCGTTGAGGTCGTCAGGGATCATAAAGCCGCCCGCAGAAACGGCAGTATTGCCGCCGGCAGCTGGCATTTTTTCAAGGATCAGAACCTGGCTTCCTGCATCATGTGCGGAAATAGCGGCAGAAGCACCGGCACCGCCGAAACCAACAACGAGGATGTCGGTTTCTTTGTCCCACTTTGTATCCGGGGAAACACTCTTAGCCTGAGCGGAAGCGATGGATCCGAGGGAGGCTAGAGCCGCTGCGGTTCCTTTGAGGAATGTTCTTTTAGTTAGCATCGTTATTCTCCAATGAATTTGAAATGGAAGAGCTGAAAATCCTGCTGTCTGATTCGTGAATGGCCGCAGAATCAAAACTCCCAACCTTTTAAACAAGGAACTGCTTGTTAAAAAAATATTTAGTCCCGGCAGCCTTGAATTTTTCTGACATGATTCCTGTCGGATTCATGCTTCTCGAATGTTCACTTCAATTGTCCCTTATCAGGAAGGGAAAGCTAGATCGTAATAAAAGCCTAATGAGGAAGATAGAAACCGCACGGTTTTTCTAATCCTTTAAGAAACTTTCATCCAAAAAAGAAAGAAGCTCACTTTCTTTCCAAGGGAAAACCAAGCACCTAGTGTGTAGAGTTTATGAATTGAACTACGCGCGTATGTGAAAAATATCAGAAAGGAAGAGTGTGTGGGATCAAGTATGAGTGCAAGATAATATTAAGGGGTGTTTTAGGTTGAATATCAGGTTATTTAATCAGGGACTTTTATTAAAAACGATTTTTTCTAGCGACTCTTTGAAAATTGGAACCTGGGAAAAAGGGGCACGCGCGTAGTTTTTTTGAGAATCTAATGGCATTCACTTAACCGTGGAGTCCATTATGGTTACTAATCGTCGTGGTTTTTTAGGGGGAATTTTAGGGTTGGCGGGTGGAACGCTGTCAATTTCTGCATATGCTCTTCCCTCCTTGCAACCTCAAAAATGGGATGAAGAAAGCGATATTGTGATCTTAGGTGCTGGTGGCGGCGGTCTCGCAGCTGCTGTTACTTGCGTAGCGAATAAAATCCCCTTCAAGATTTTTGAAAAGCAATCTTTTATAGGCGGCTCCAGCCTTCTCTGCGGCGGAGCTTGGTCAGTCTGCGGAACAGAAGCACAGAGAGCTAAAGGGATAAATGACAGTCCGGATAAATTCCTAAAAGATATGCTGGAAGTCGGAAAATACAAAAACAGTCCTGAGCTTGTTAAGGCCTTCATTTCAGCTACTAGAGAGCATTACGACTTTATGACAAAAGTTAGAGGTTTGTCCCCGACCTTTGTTTCTGCTAGTGCTGGAATGAGTCTCCCAAGGGCGCATTACTTCAAGCCAGCTGATGTCCTTGGAAATATGAAGGCTTTTATAGAAGAGAACGGATTTATAGTCCGACTTAACTCAAAAGCTGATCGCCTCGTTGTGGATCCGATGCTTCAACGCGTGACAGGGGTAAGAATTTTAAATGGCGACAAGACAATATTTGTAAAAGCTAATAAAGGGGTAATTCTTTGCACGGGCGGTTTCTCGAGAAATCCTCAACTCCTTGAGAAATACAACCCTTTAATGGCAAAGGTAGATCCTGAAGGAGGTATGGGGAATACCGGTGATGGCTTGCTTATGGCCCAACTTCTTGGTGCGGATACTCAGGATATGAATTTTATTAAAGCTACCTATGGTTACCGGTTAGATAGAAAATATTCCCCAAGGACTGTTCATGCCTACTACGGGGGCGCAATTTTGGTTAATCAGGAAGGCCGACGCTTTGTTAATGAATCTCTTCCTTATAAATTGCTAGCCGATGCAGCCCTTGCTCAGAAAGATGCAAGGACATTTGAAGTTTTTGATGAGCCAATTAGACAACAGAGAATGAAATCTAGATTGGCCGAAAGAGATTTGCTCGGAGCCATGAACGACGGAAAAGAAGTGGACTATTGCTTCAGAGCTCAATCATTGGAAGAAGCTGCTAAAAAAGCCGGTCTACCCGCAGAGATATTGATCAAAACTGTAGACGATTACAACAAAAACGTATCAAACGGAGAAGATCCGGAATTTGGTCGGACTTCTCTTACTTCTGGTTTCGGCACTCCACAAAAAATCCAAACCGCTCCCTTTTATATTTATCCAGCCAAACCTCGGCTAATAGCTACTTATTGTGGTCTGAGGATCGATCCGCATGCTCGAGTTTTGGATGTTTATGGTGCCCCGATCGCAGGGCTTTACGCATGCGGAGAGATCACTGGTGGGGCATCCTGAAAGGGGTAAAGGGAATCAGCTTTGTAGAATTGAACAAAAAAGATAT
>ENA-ORTZ01001524-ORTZ01001524.1-human-gut-metagenome-genome-assembly--contig:-NODE-1524-length-13122-cov-3.440499_pt1 | contig 13122 bp, 11 predicted proteins | sample MGYA00242075_ERZ509199 | MGnify/ENA primary metagenome ERZ509199 (study PRJEB26280, sample SAMEA2338824) | human gut metagenome | biome: human gut; feature: human-associated habitat; material: faeces...
ATCCCGCAAAGTGGGGCGTGCAGATTGCGGGAATGATTTTTCAGACACGCTCTAATACATACTCAAATCTTCAACTGAAAATTCAAGAAATACTTTCGTTCCTTTTCCTTCCGTAGAAGTTATATAAAGACGATGTCCCAGTTTGCGCATAATCTTGTTGCTGAGATACAGTCCGATACCTGTTGCGCGGTTATCATCCCGTCCGTTTACTCCGGTGTAGCCTTTTTCGAAAATTCGCGGAATATCTTCTGCACGAATACCAATTCCGGTATCTTCAATGACCAGTGTAAGGTTTTCTACTTTATTGCAGTCATCATTTCCTATCGAAATGCTTACATCATCTGTATCCAGAGATAATTTTTTCTCCAGATAAATTCGGATTCCTCCGGTTCGGGTATATTTCAGGGCATTGGATAAAATTTGTCCGATCACAAATCCCAGCCATTTTTCATCCGTCAGAACATCCTGCGAAATACTTTCATAAGTAAGTGTGAGTTTCTTTGAGACAAAAATTCCTGCATATTTATGAATCTGATCACGTATGATTCGGTCAAGAGAACAACGGGAAAGTTTGAGATCCGAAGACATATCCTCTGTCCTTAGATAACCAAGAACCATCTCCACATACTGCTCAATTTTAAAAAGTTCCGAAAGTTTCTCTTTATTTTCCTCAGGACTCTCCTGAAGTAAAAGTCGCAGTGCAAAAATCGGCGTTTTGATCTGATGTGCCCACATCGTATAATAATCTGTCATGTCTTCAGATGCCTTCTGGCTGGCATTCTCCACATCGATACGCATCTGATTTAACTGCTGCATAATTTCCTGTTGGAATCTTTCATCCTGACCGACAGGAGAATCCATCTGTGAAAGATTGATATCCGGTGCAGCTGCAATCAATTCCAACTGTTCTACCTTTTTCCTGTATCTGTAAAATCCGTTCAGACACGCACAAATACCAGTTATTAACCAGAAAACAGTAACATACACCATCGGTTCAATCGGCAGCTGATAAAGAAAGAAAATTATTTCTGCAAGCATTACAGGAAACAATTGCAGAATGATATAGAATTTAATTTTGCTTATATAATCCAGAAAAAGTTTCATAAAAAATCCTTTTATTTATACTGTCGTCTTATACCATATATCCAAGGCCTTTTTTGGTAATGATAAATTCTTTCAGTCCTTCTTTTTCCAGTTTCCTGCGCAGGCGGGTAATATTCACAGTCAGCGTATTATCATCAATAAAGCTGTCGCTCTCCCATAGTTTCGTCATAATCGCATCTCTGGAAACAACCTTTCCGGCATGCTCCATCAATATTTCCAGAATGCGAAGCTCATTTTTCGTAAGATCAATATCGTTTCCATTCCACGTCAGTGTGCAGCGGGAAGGACTCAGAACAATCCCTTTATATTCCAGAACATTTCCCGGAGTTCCAAAGGAATATGTGCGGCGCAGAATCGCCTGAATTTTTGCAGTCAGTACATCCATATCAAACGGTTTTGCAATAAAATCATCTGCGCCACGACTCATCGCCATAACCATATTCATGTTATCTGCCGCCGAAGAAATAAAGATAACCGGAACCTGAGAAATTCTGCGTATTTCTTCACACCAGTGAAATCCATTATAAAAAGGCAGCTTCAGATCCAGCAGGACAAGCTGGGGATCTCTGCGTACAAATTCCTGTATAATATTGGAAAAATCCTCCGCACAGGATACATCATATCCCCAGGACGAAAGATTCTTTTTCAGTACTTCTGAGATGATCTCATCATCCTCTACGATAAAAATACGATACATAGTTATCCCTTCCCTCTGTTCCACCCACTGCTTATTGCTCTCCGCAAATGCAGCAGGTAACTCGATTCATTTAAAAAGCACTCAGGAATCTCTATCTGATAAAATGTGTGAATGCATGTTCTTCCTTTTCCGGAAGTCCAAACTGCTTTTTACCAAGTTCGATACTCTTCATCAGAAAAGTCATATTTCTGGCGAGTACACGCATGGTCTGCTTTCCTTCTTCATCCCTGTCAGCTTCTCCCAGTTCGCGTCCATGTATGCAATTCCAGTCCTGGCTGGCCGCCTCGTCCGGGGTATTGCCGTGGATCATATTCCAGTAACCGGAGGAGACCACCGGCATCCCGCAGATGGTGAAATACTTGTTCAGCTCATCAAAAGTCGCTGAACAGCCTCCACGTCTTGCACAGACCACGCTTGCGCCCACTTTCATTGTTTTATCAAAAGATGTGCTGAAAAACAGTCTGTCAAGGGTGGCAATCAGTGTAGCATTCGCTGAAGCAAAATATACCGGACTGGCAACCACAATTCCATCTGCTTCTTCAAATTTCGGTGCCAGTTCATTCACCACATCATCAAAAACACATTTGCCAAGTTCCACACAACGTCTACAGGCAATGCATCCTCTTACATCTTTATTGCCTACCTGTACAATTTCCGCTTCTACACCTTCTACTTCGAATACTTTTTTCATTTCTTCTAATGCAATAAATGTATTTCCTTTTGTTCTCGGGCTGCCGTTGAGCATTAATACTTTCATTATGTACCTTCCTCTTTTCGTTATTTTTTTGCTCATTCAAAAACTCCTTCTTATTCTGGATTTCATAAAAAATGTTTTTCTTATCTATTTCCATCTCTAGAATCAGAATTTATAACTGTTCTCTCACTAACATTAAAGCATATCCCAGAAGATTGTTGCCTCTCCATTTGCTTCGCTCAAACCTGTTTGGATCTCCCATGGATAAACCTATTCCCCAGATTTGATCTCTTACTGCGCATTCAGCTAACACAGCATCACCTGTATCAACAAGTTGTCGTTTTAAGTCTGTGTTTTGACTGAATTTCGCTTTTAATCCCTCATAAACAATAATCTGCCTTACACCATTCCAGACATTTTCATCATAGGCATGTACTTTACGACCTAATTTCTTAATCTCTGCAACATTATCTGTATGAAGTATGTTATCAGCTATTTCTTCATCATGAAAGCGATATGCCTTCTGATACATCATAAACTGCTCCATTGACGAAAAATCTATTCCGTTGACTGTGAAATGACTAAGATACCAGTTACTTAAATAGCCATTTTCTTCATCTGGGTTATGGAAACATATAACGTTCATTACATTTCACCTGCTTTCTTTTTATAAAATCATTTAATTTAACTTGTTGTGCTAGATAAAATAAAATATAAAGAAACTTCAACAAAATATGCTATCCTTTTTGTAGGGAATACAACGAAAGGAGGCATCATTATGTTGAAGTTCCAAGATAATAATACCACTGTTATTGCAACTTTTGAAGACTTTATTTTAACTGCTTACGTTATTATTGACGAATTGTATCATCAGTTTGCACCTCCAGAAGTTACCAGACGACGGCATATCCTGAATGCAAAATTATCTGACTCAGAAATCATTACTATCAGTCTCTGCGGAGAATTGGCAGGCGTTGATTCTGAGAATGCATGGTTTTCTTTTGTGAAACGAAACTACAGGCATCTTTTTCCGCAGCTTTGCAGCAGAAGTCGTTTTAACAGAACGAGACGCGCCCTGATGCAGACAACAGAATTGTTACGACAAAAAATGATTTCCGTATTCCCAATTCCAGTCAGTTCCTATTACATCGTCGATAGTTTTCCACTTGCAGTCTGTAAATTTGGACGTGCACGATATTGTAAAGCATTTCGTGGCCATGGTGCTGATTATGGAAAATGTCCTTCCAAAAAAGAAACCTATTATGGATATAAAGTACATGCATTAATTACATTAGAAGGATACATTGCATCATTTGAGATCACACCGGCATCTACAGATGATCGTGAAGGATTACGTGATCTGGCAGACCATTGGTCTAATGTTACAATTTTAGCGGATAAAGGCTATGTTGGAAAAAACATGAAACAGGAAATGCAGGAAAAAAATATCTGTCTTTTTGCTCTGAAACGTTCCAACAGTAAGGAAAATTGGCCGAAATCCGTACGTCAGTTAATATTCAAACTGAGAAGGCGGGTAGAAACCGTATTCTCTCAATTGAGTGGTCAGTTAAATGCAGAAAGAGTGTTAGCCAAAAGCTTTCAGGGGTTATGTACCCGTCTGGTTAATAAAGTACTGGCATACAATCTCTGTATTGCATTGAATAGTATTTTCGGTGAAACCTGTGAACTTGGAAAAATCAAAAAATTGATATTCTAAAAATTTTATTTTTTAATATCTGTAAGGATTCTTTGCGGTTTTACAGGTTTTCACATAATCTATTTGAAGTAGCACAATAGGTTAATTTAGATAAACTACTGTTCTAATTTTCCCTACGGATTTGCACTACTCACTGGTTTTTCCAGTTGCACAGTGTGTGCCTTTAAAGGCTTCATATTATGAGGTCTTTTTCTTTTTTCCAAAATAGAAATAGCTTTTCACATATCCTCCTTTTACCCTCCTGATAGAGCAACTGATCATGCAATGTTTATAGTAAAATGCTATCTCCTTCTTCTGATAATCTTTACAATTCCGAAGATCAGCAACAAAATCCCCCCAACAGCCACAATACAGATTCCCACAATCGCTATTGCAAATTTATTCGGATGTTTTACCAGATTTATGATGTTTTTGCTGTTGTCTGCAACTTTTCTTTCGTGTGTTGTATTATAATATTCCGGCACATTTGCAATTCCGTCTTTGTCTGTGTCTTCAAAGGATTGCATATACTCTGCAATTGCAGCCCAGGCTTTCAGTTCTTTTTTTCCATCCATGACTGCATAATCTTCCAGATTCTCTATGGGATTGCCGTTTTTATCTTTGGGGACGATGGATATCAGACCATAGGATTTGTCCAGAACAGAGCCAAGCATACGGCCAGTGTACAGGTCGGTGACAACATGATATAATTTATCGTCCTGTATTTCTTCCCTTTCCCCGCCCTTGCCTGTCAGATAACAGTCTGTTACTTTATTTAAGATCATGCGGTGGGGATTATAGGTGAAATTCATTCCACTGCAATATAATCTGGCTATTGTCATAAAATCTGAAATTGAGGCATCTACCTCTGCCACTGTTTTCAGTTCTTTTCCCGTTAAATATGCACTGATCAGAGGATAACCTGCAAGTCCGTCCTTTCCTGTTCCCAGCGAGAAGGAATTATATACCTGCTCCACTGTTATATCGCCTTTTGTATAAGTATCTCTTACAGTTCCGGCAGGTACGATTGCAACATCTACTTTTTCTCCGTCAGAGTCTCCTATATTCTCTACTGCATATACATAAGCATCTGATATGATATCTCCCAGATTTAACTCCTCATGCTTTGTTTCCATCTCACTGAGGCTGTTAAATTCAATGTCATTCTCTGCCAGAATTTCCTCTCTGGTGTAACCAAAATTGGAAAGATAATTGGTGTCAACAGTATCTGACAATTCATCTATTTTCTTCTGTGTGGCCTCATCTGCCTTGATTTTATCCGTAACCGGAACAAGCTCATAGGTATCCGGTTCCCATCGTCCATTCTCTTTCTGAGTCATGGAAAGTGTTCCCAGGTTTTTCCCATATTCTCCACAGGATACGATGCAGGTATCTCCCTGCAGGATTGGTTCTGCCAACTGTGTGTGGGTATGTCCGCTGACGATCAGATCAATGTCCGGAACATTCTTTGCAAGGATTTCGTCCTCTGATACTTTTTCGTCCTCCCATGTTCCGCTGTGTGATACACAGGCGATCATGTCTACATCTTCGTTCTTTTTTATTTCCTCTACTGTTTCTCTGGCTGCTTCTGACGGGTCTTTGAAAAGAAGCTCGCAAGTAGGAGCGCAATCCAGAGAATCCTTGCCGAAAACACCCAGTACTGCAATCTTTACATCACCTTTTTGAATTACCGTATAGTCTTTTACTCCATATGTCTGAAATGCTTCATAAATCTGTTTCTGTCCTTCACTGAGGCCGGCTTTTTTCATTGCATCCCAGTCCACATTACACACAACCATCCTGGGAAGGTTTTCGCCTGAACTGACTGCGGCGTTCAGCATATCTGCCAGACCATCGGAGCCGTAATCAAATTCATGATTTCCCAGAGTTGTCACATCACAGCCCAGATATCCAAGCATCCGCAGTTCGGCGGCCTCAGTGTCATATACAGTCTGTATCAGAGTTCCCATAGAGAAGTCTCCGCCATCCAATATGAGTGTATCTGTATTCTCTTTCTCGTGCTCATTGATCAATGTTTTCAGCCGGGCAAACCCGCCGGTCTCCTGCTGTGTCCCGTCTACAATCGTTTGAAAGCTGTTCAAATGAGAATGCAGATCATGGGTGAAGAGGATATCCAGATGTTTTGGCTCCTCTGAGGCGTTTACCTGATATCCTGTCAGTCCTGAAACGCTCAGCATAAATATAAATGTGAATGCGAATGCTTTTTTTAATAATTTCATAAAATTCTCCTGTAATATCAAAAGTGGTTCCACAGTATCATTTATCTTCCCGCAGGATAATGATACCATGAAACCATTTTACAAAAAAACTAATTTATCTTTCATCTCCCACAAAGAACAACGCCATTGTTCCCGGACCTGAATGAGCGCCGATGGTGGCTCCTACCTGATTCATGATAATCGTGTTGATCTGGTATTTTTCTTTTACTTTCTCTGCCACATAATTTGCATCTTCTTCGCAGTCGCCATGACTGATAAAGATGGTATGGCAGGTGTCATGATAGCTGCCGATTTTCTCATCCATAAGCTTTACCAGCTCCTGAAGGGATTTTTTACGGCCGCGGACTTTACCGATGGCAGTGAGTTTTCCGTCGTTGTCTACATGAAGGACCGGTTTAATATTCAGCATGCTTCCTACTACTGCAGTAGTTCTGGAAATGCGGCCTCCGCGGTATAGGTGGTTTAAATCGTTGACTGTAAAAAGGTGTACCATATGAAGCCTGTTCTCTTCTGCCCATTTCGCAACTGTTTCCAGATCTTCTCCCTGCTCTTTCTTCTCCTGTGCAAGGTAAACCAGAAGCCCCTGACCAAGGGAAGCGCCAAGAGAATCTACCACGATGATCTTGCGATCCGGATAATCCTCCATCAGTTCCTCTGCTGCGATACGGCTGCTATTGTATGTACCGCTTAAGGCAGAGGAAAATGCAATATGAAGAATATCTTTTCCTTCTTTCAGGTAAGGCTCCAGCAGTGCTTTTGCATTTTCAGGATTTACCTGTGCTGTGGTTGGCATGGAACCGTTTCTCATTGCCTCATAAAATTCATGCTCCGGAAGGAAATTTCCATGCGTATAATTTTTTCCATCCATGGAATAACTGAGATACATGCAGCCTACTCCATGGTCTTTGAGATATTTCTCCGGAAGATCTGAATTGTTGTCGGTGGTGATCACATATTCGCTCATGTTGTCGCCCTCTTTTTCTGATATTTTTCACTTTCTGCCCATTAACTGTTCAGTGTCTTAGCAACTACAAATCAAAATCCGCTGCCTGCTCAGTAATGGGCTTTTCATCTATAATAAAAATGCTTCTATTATAAATACAGATATATACAGTATAACATCAAACTATCAGCCAAACAACTACTTTTCCTTCTCAACTGCCTTAAGCGCTTCCTGCAGCTGATTATCCTCATCATGGGTAATCTCGTCTTTATTCTTATTCAGCAGGCTGGTATCCAGAGAAACCTCTATATCAGGTTTGATTCCTGTTTTGTTGATGTTGTTTCCTTTTGGAGTGTAGTAGTTGGCAACAGTCAGTTTAATGGCACTTCCGTCTGAGAGCTGGCGGATGGACTGTACCACGCCTTTTCCGTAAGTGGTTGTTCCGACAATCGTTCCAATACCATAATCCTGCACTGCGCCGGCAAAAATCTCTGATGCACTGGCGCTGCTTTCATTTACCAGGACTGCAAGCGGAATCCGGAGTTCGTTTTTGCCATCACATTTTTCCTCTTCTCTATTTCCGTCCTTATCTTCGGTGTAAACGATCAGTCCTTCCGGAAGGATTTTCCGCAGGACATCACAGACAGAATCAAGAAGTCCACCCGGATTATCGCGGAGATCCACGATCATTTTCTCCATTCCCTGTTTTTGCAGGTCATCAAAAGCTTCCTGATACTGTTCGCCGGTAACGCCTGTAAACTGTGTAATGCGGATGTAGCCGATTTTAGAATCCAGCATTTCATGGAAAACAGACGGTAATTCCACATCTGTGACAGGGACTGTGATTTCCATGGCATCTTCTGCACCTTCTCTGTGAACAGTAAGCACCACACTGTCTTTATCTGAATTGCGGACAATGTCTGCAACATCAGATACTTCATCCTCTGTGATATCTTCCCCGTCAATGGCACTGATGATGTCCCCTTCCTCCAGTCCTGCTTTTTCTCCGGGACCACCCTCATAGCATTCAACAATCTTTACTCCGCCTTCTTTGTTCTTCTCCATAAGAATGCCGATCCCCACATAGCTTCCCTCATTGGAAGAATTCTCAGAATCGTATTCCTCTGCTGTATAATATCTGGAATAAGGATCATCCAGTCCATAGAGAAGACCTGCATAAAGCCCTTCCTGAAGCTTTTCTTCATCCTTATCTCCCAGATAGTATCTGTCGATCAGCTCTTCAAGATATGCCAGCTTTGATGTACACTTGCGATCACCAAGAGCTGTTCCTTTTGCTGCAAGACCTGTTCCTGCAAAAACACCTGTACCGATGCACGTCACAACCAGTGCTCCTGCTACTGCACCTTTCCAAAATTCTTTATTTTTCATGTCTGCACTCCTGTAAAAAAAGCCGCCGGTTTATGATATGATATCATTGTTCCGGCAGCTTCATGCTTATCTGCTTTTTATTATACTCTTAAATGCTTTCTTGTTGTAAAGAAACTTCCGATCAGTCCGATTCCGATTCCAAGTCCCAGACTTATTGGAAGTAATGTCTGGTAAATCTGCCATACCGGGATGAAATCCACCACACCTGTAAGCACATTAAACCTGGTCAGAATATAGGATATTGCCCCATTATAACAGAAATAAAGCACGATCAGCGGAACTGCTGCTCCGACCACCCCCAGAACCATGCCTTCCAGCAGGAATGGTGCTCTGACAAATGCGTCTGTAGCTCCTATGTATTTCATAATTCCGATCTCTTCTTTACGGACTGCAATTCCCACAGATACCGTATTGCTGATCAGGAATATGGAGATAATAAGCAGTAATACAATGATGGCAATGGAAATATAGGAAACAAGCTTGTTGATATTTCCCAGTGTTTTTGCTGCTTCCTCAGACTGGTTGACTTTTCTTACATGTTTCAGTTCCTGTATATAGGAAACAAGTTCTGACTGCTTCGTGATATCATTCATATACACACGATAATTGGCTGAATTTGCAAGAGGATTATCGTCCTTAAATCCGTCTGCTGCCTCTGAGCCCTGGAAATACTGCTCTTTGTATTCCTCCCATGCTTCATCAGCTGACTGATACTCTATTTTCTCTACTTCCGGACGTGCCTTGATCTTCTTTCCGATTGCTTTGATCTGTTTGTTTGTAGTTCCCTCTTCAAAGAATACCGTGATCGGCACTTCCTGCTCTACCTTATGTGCAATATTATTCACATTATTGACAATGGAGAAAAAGATTCCAAACAGAAAAATACAGGCAGCCATGGTGATAATGGAAGCCAGGGAAAACATCCAGTTTCTTTTTATATTCTTAAAGCCCTGCTTCAGGGTATACCAGATCGTACTAGGCCTCATGATATCCTCCCTCTTTCTCATCGCTGATGATCTTGCCGTTGTGCATGGTGACTACTCGCTTACGCATGGCATTGACGATGTCCTTATTGTGGGTAACTACCAGAACTGTGGTTCCTCTGTCATTGATCTGCTCCATCAGAGCCATGATCTCTTCAGAGGTTTTCGGATCCAGGTTTCCGGTCGGCTCATCTGCCAGAAGGATGTCCGGGCGGTTTACCAGTGCTCTGGCAAGAGCAACTCTCTGCTGCTCACCACCGGAAAGCTCATCCGGGTATGCCTTATACTTTCCTGCAAGTCCTACCTCCTGGAGAACCTCCGGCACACGTTTGCGTATCACACGGGTAGGTCTTCCTATGACACGCTGCGCAAATGCTACATTCTCATATACATTACGGTCTTTTAAAAGACGGAAATCCTGAAATACTACCCCAAGCTTTCTGCGATACTTGGCAACGCGTCTGTGTTTCATCTTCTCCAGACGTTCCCCGCTGACTGTGATCGTTCCGCTGGTAGAATCCAGTTCTTTCATCAGAAGCTTGATCAGTGTGGATTTACCGGAGCCACTGCTTCCTACTACAAATACGAATTCCCCTTTATCAACATGTAAGTTCGCATGATTCACAGCCGGAAGACCCGGGCCGTAAGATTTGCTCACATCTACAAGATCGATCATATATATCCTCCTCTATATTATAAAAGCATAATTCTCTTAATTTTTTTGTAACATTATTGTAATATATTTTCTATTTAAATGCAAGAATAAATTTCCCGGGCCCTACAACGGTTACTGTTCACGTTACTGTTCACTCCGTTCTCAGTAACACGCTTCGCGATGCACAGAATTTATGCTAATCGCATAAATTCGCGCGGTATATCTCGGGTTTTCTGTGACCTTCGCTCACAAAAAACACCTCGCGGGACATTACCAGTGAACAGTAACCTGTTCACTCCATTCTCAGTAATGCGCTTCGCGGAATATTACCAGTGAACAGTAATCAACAGCCCTCTCCAAATTATTTATTTTAACGTAAAAATACCAAAATTACAATAGAGTCATGGATGTTATTCTGTGAAGTTCATGTGAATTCGTTACTGCTCACTCCGTTCTCAGTAACACACTTCGTGAATGCTTCCAAACAGGAGGGACATTTACAACAATATTCCATGATGAAAAACGCTCATACAAAAACTGCCGCCTATTCCGGGAAGGAATAAGCGGCAGTTTAAAAGTTTTAATATGTTGCCTTAATGTATCAAACTATCATCCTGCATTCCGAATGCTATTAATACTCTAATGTCTCCATATATTTCATATATCGAACAACCATCAGCGCGATCTTAAATGTAATGGCATCCTCAAACACTCTCAAATCAAGGCCTGTACTCTTCTGGAGTTTATCCAGACGATATACCAGCGTATTTCTGTGGATATACAGCTGACGTGAAGTTTCAGATACGTTCAGACTGTTCTCAAAGAATTTATCGATGGTGACAAGTGTCTCCTCATCGAAATCATCCGGAGATTTGTTGTCAAAGATCTCGCGGATAAACATCTTACACAGAGGAATAGGCAGCTGATAGATCAGACGTCCGATTCCAAGTGAGCTGTATGCGATAACTTCCCTGTCTCCGAAGAAGATCTTACCTACATCAAGGGCCATACGCGCTTCCTTGTAGGAACGTGAAACTTCTTTCAACTCATTGACAATGGTACCGTATGCCATGTGGACATCCTCACCATCTTTATTCAGATCCAGAGTATCCATAATCGTATGAGCCAGCTTATCCATCTCCGGATAGCCCTCTCCCTCTTCCAGTTCCTTGACTATAATGATGCTCTTCTCATCAACAGCAGTGATAAAATCTCTGCTCTTTCCGCCAAAAAGGCTTTTCACGCTCTCTACAGAGCTGTGATCTTTCTCCTGGTTCAGTTCCAGGATCATAACTACACGACGGACATCTGCTTCAATATGAAGCTTCTTCGCTCTGTTGTAAATATCCACCAGAAGAAGATTATCAAGAAGAAGATTCTTGATAAAGCTGTCTTTGTCAAAACGCTCCTTGTACGCAACGATCAGATTCTGGATCTGGAAGGCTGCAAGCTTGCCTACCATATAAGTATCCTCATCATCTCCGTGGGCTACCAGGACATATTCCAACTGATAATCATCACAGACCTTAAAGTACTGAAATCCCTTGACAAGCTGGCTGTCCGCCTGGGATTCTACAAAAGCCTGGATATCTGCCGGCTGGATCTCAAAATCAGAAAAGGTAGACGCAAGTACCTTGCCGTCTGTGTCAATGACACAAAATTCCGTCCTTGATATTTCTTTAAGTCCCTCGAGCGTATTCTGTAACACCTGATTCGATATCATTCCGTTCAATCCCTTCTCACTTATGTGTATGCTTATCTTCTGTCTTTCCCTCTCTATCTATGGCTATTTTAATACAAAATCACCAAAAATGAAAGAGTAAAACTGAAAAAATTTACAAATTTTTGTTGAAATCCGCCTAATTTTTCTCTATAAAACCTTCTCCATGAACTTCTCTTGCATCGGAAACGATCACAAAAGCGTTGGGATCAATATCATCTACCAGCTCTTTCAGCTTCACAATTTCCTTTTTGTTTACCACACAGAAGATGATCGTCTTCTCCTGACCGGAATACATCCCCTTGCCACAGATCCCTGTCGCTCCGCGATCCAGGTCTTCCATAATGACTCTGGCAACCTCATCCGGCTTCTCCGTGACGATAAATGTCTGTTTGGAAAACTTCAGACCTTCGATCAGACTGTCGGATACTTTTGTTACCAGATAAACCGCAATGATGGCATACAGGGCCCGCTGGATACCGAACACATACATTCCTACGATCACAATAAGCCCATCAATAAACTGCATGATCTGTGCGATGGAATAATGACGCATATACTTCTGGATCAGTGCTGCCATCATATCCGTTCCGCCTGTGGTTCCCTGTCCAAGGAAAACCATTCCAATGCCGATTCCCAGGATCACACCACCGTATACAGCAGCCAGAAGGAGATCATCTCCCGCAATATTCCACACAGGCTGAATGGCAAGCCAGGTTGAGAGGGAGATCTCACCGACCAGAGCTTTTTTTACAAAGGAAAAGCCTTTGATCCGCCATCCCAGAAAAAACAGCGGAATGTTCAGCGTGATATTGGTAAGCCACAGCGGAACCCCGCCATCTATAATCTCACCGGTCCAATGCTTCACCAGGATCGCTATACCGGAAAAGCCGCCTGTTACCAGCCCGGTTGCATCAAAAACGGAATTGATGGCAAGTGCCATCAGCCCGGTTCCTACTATGATCAGAAGATAATCCAGATACCAGTTCTTTTTTTTCACA
>ENA-ORTZ01001533-ORTZ01001533.1-human-gut-metagenome-genome-assembly--contig:-NODE-1533-length-13085-cov-7.688795_pt1 | contig 13085 bp, 10 predicted proteins | sample MGYA00242075_ERZ509199 | MGnify/ENA primary metagenome ERZ509199 (study PRJEB26280, sample SAMEA2338824) | human gut metagenome | biome: human gut; feature: human-associated habitat; material: faeces...
GGAAGCGGCCCGGGAGGATAGATAGCTGCCGGTTGGAACAAATAAGGCATACCAGAAGGTATGCCTTATTTGTTATGTAATGCATTAAGCATTATATTTTTTGTTTTTCTATTTTTCTCTTTTATCTTTTGTTTAAATTATTTTCCGCCTTCCTTACGATATTTTATTTGCCTTTATTCTGCTTATCTATTACAATGATGATAGATTACTTTATCGTTGAGGTGCTGAACATGGAATTAACAGAAGTAACCAAATTCAGGAGAGCAGTTTTAACAGGTATTGCCAAATTTACGTGGAGCGGAAATTTACCCGAACACGTTTATGACATTTTATATAATACGGTTACTGAAGATACGCCGCGTGTCCGTTGCTGCGTGCATAAAGAACGTGCAGTTTTAAAAAACCGTATTGATATGGCATTAGGCCTGCAAACGGGCATAAATATTGTTGATGCCAGCAAAAAGGCTTTGGCTGAACCTTTAGACAGAACTCTGCCCGTTATGGATGTTTTGCCTGAAGCTTGTGACCAGTGCCCTATTGATAAATTTTTAGTTACTGATGCCTGCCGCCATTGTGTAGCACATAAATGTATTAATAAATGCCCGCGCAAGGCGATTTCCATTTACCAAAACAGAGCGTATATAGACAAAACCAAATGTGTTGAATGTGGTATTTGCAAAAAATCCTGTCCGTTTGGCGCTATTATTGAAGTAAGCCGTCCGTGTGAACGTTCCTGTGTTTTGGGCGCAATTACTGCCGGTGCCGACAGAAAAGCCAAAATAGATTTTAACAAATGCGTACAGTGCGGAGCATGCCGCAGCGCCTGCCCGTTTGGCGCTATTGATGAGCGCAGTGCCATCGTGCAGGTTATAAAGGAAATTAAAGCAGGCAAACAGGTTTATGCTTTGCTGGCACCCTCTTTTGTAGGCCAGCTTGGCTTAAAGGTTACTCCTGCGCAGGTAGTGGCAGCTTTAATGAAGGCAGGTTTTGCTGCTGTTAAGGAAGTTGCCATTGGCGCCGATTTAACTGCTTGCCGCGAAGCAAAGGAACTTATGGAAAAAGTTCCGTCGGAGCAAAAATATATGACAAGTTCCTGCTGCCCTTCTTTTGTAAATATGATTAAAAAACATGTTCCTGCCGCAGAAAGTAAAATTTCTCAGACGGTTTCACCCATGGTTGCTTGCGGGCGCTATGTAAAAGAACTTAATCCGGAGGCTGTAACGGTATTTATTGGCCCGTGCATAGCTAAAAAAGCAGAGGCGTATGCAAATTTGGATGCCATTGATTATGCCATGACTTTTGAAGAAATGTCCTGCCTGCTTGCCGGTGCAGATATTGAAGCGGATAAAATGCAGGTGGACGAGTTTAATTCGGAAGCGTCGCTTTATGGCATTTCTTTCCCGGTTACCTGCGGCGTAAAAAGTGCAGTTGTTAATGCACTTGGCGATGAAGGCAAAAACTTAAAAACTCATTATGCCAGCGGGCTTGAACGTTGTTTAACCGAAGTTAAGCAGCTTGAAGACGGCAAATTGGACTGTGAATATTTTGAAGGCATGGCTTGTGACAGAGGTTGCATGGATGGCCCGGGCAGCATGGTAGATTATAACATTGTTAATATGCTTTTGAAAAAATATGCTGCTGCCAGCCCGCAAAAGAATGTCAGCGATGACAGCGAAGCAGCAAAAGTATTGGGAAAAGTAAATTTAGACGCAAAATAACACAATTAAAACATATTTGGCTTCTATAATGTAAGCAAATAATGGAGGTGTTAATATGAAAAAATTTACATCGGTACTTGCAGCAGCGTTACTGGTATTTAGCGTAGCCGGTACAAATCTGGCTGCGGCCGCAGAGCCTAATACCATTGCCGTAAGCGGCATGGCAGAACAGGAAGTTGCGCCGGATATGGCTTATATTGATGTTGGCATTAACGTACGTGCAGATGATGCGGAAACTGCCAGAACACAGGAGGCACAAATTGCTTCACAAATCCGCAGAGCGCTTTTGGGGCTTACCATTACCGATAATGATTTGCAAAACACAAGCTATTATCTTTATCAGGAATATAAGGTAGACCGCAACGGTGTGCGCACTGCCGATAAATACGTTCTTGATTCTTCCATAAAAGTAACGGTTAAAGATCTGGATAAACTTTCTCAGGTTATCGATAACGTGGTCGAAGCCGGGGCAACAAATATCAGCAATATAACTTATGCGTTAAGCACGCAAAATATTATTCAGCGCCAGCTGCTTGCAACGGCAGTTGAAAATGCCCGCGATAAGGCCGCTGTTGTAGCAAATGCAGGCAGCCGCACACTTGGCAATATGCTTAGCGCAGATATTAACAGTTTCGACGGCGGTACTATTGTTGCTTATGGCGCCAATAAATTAAGAAGCACTACTAACCTTGCCGAAGATGGGGTGGCAACGAAACTTTCTCCCGGCAAGATTAAATTAAACGCACGTGTACAAGTAGTATTTTCATTAAACTAAAATAAAAAGGCAGCATTTCTGTCAGTTCAGGCAGAGATGCTGTTTTTTTATGTAACGGTGCTTATGCTGCTAAAATATGGCAAAAAGCGAACATATGTGTTATTATATTTATATAAAACTGTTGGAGTGATAAAATGCTGCGCTGGATAATGCATGTCGATATGGATGCTTTTTTTGCATCGGTAGAACAACTTGATAATCCGAGCCTGAAGGGTCTGCCGGTAATTGTAGGCGGTTTAAGCGGCAGAGGAGTAGTTTCTACATGCTCTTACGAGGCGCGTAAGTTTGGCGTACATTCTGCCATGCCGATGCATATGGCTAAGCGCCTGTGTCCGCAGGGCATTTACATTCAGGGGAGAATGCATCGTTATAAAGAAATTTCTGACGGAATAATGAAAATTTTCCGCAGTTTTTCGCCGTTGGTGGAGCAGCTTTCTGTTGATGAGGCGTTTTTAGATGTTACAGGCATGGAAGGTTTGTACCCTGATGTTGTGGCATTGGGCAAAGCGGTAAAAAACAAAATTTATGAGCAAACAGGCTTGCATGCTTCCGTTGGCATTGCACCCAATAAATTTTTGGCGAAACTTGCCTCCGATTTGGAAAAACCGGACGGACTGGTATTAATAAAACATGAAACAGCGGCTGCCTTTATTGCGCCTATGCCGGTGCGTAAAATTTTTGGCATTGGCAAATCAGCAGATGCAATGCTTTTGCAGTACGGTATTGATACAATCGGCAAAATCGCCGCTGCCGATATAAGCATTCTGCAAAAAGTATTCGGCATTAATGCACAGGCTGTACATAACCTGGCATGCGGCATAGATAACAGGCCGGTTGTAAACGAAACCGAAGCCAAGTCAATAGGCAAAGAGCATACTTATGATAAAGATTTGTATGAAGAAGCAGATTTGAAAAAGGCTGTACGCGATTTATGCGGCGAAACCGGCTGGCGGTTAAGAAAACGCAAATTAATCGGGTATACGGTAACTTTAAAAGTTAAATTCAGCTCTTTTAAAACAATTACCCGCAGCATAACATCAGAACTGCCGGTAGCATATGACGAAGAAATTTATGCGCTGGCACTCAAACTTATGCAGCAGGTAAGATTTACGGAAGGCGTGCGGCTGCTTGGCGTAAGTATTTCGCATTTAGAAAGCGAAGACGCAGCGCCGGTTTTGAATTTTAACGAAAACGAAAAAATAAAAAAACGCAACATGGCCGTTGATTTTTTAAAAAATAAGTTCGGCGAAAGCATTATAAAACGCGGATAGGGTAAAAAAATAAAGCCTGCAAGCTTTTGCAGGCTTTAATATACGGAGAAATTACTCCATAGCATTGACTTTTTTTGCAAGTCTGGATTTTCTGCGGTTTGCAGCGTTTTTGTGGATAATACCTTTACGTGCTGCTTTATCAATTAAACCGGATGCAGTTACATAAGTAGCTTTTGCATCTTCTTGAGTACCGGTTTCGGTTAAAGCAACTACTTTACGGGCAATGTTACGGATAGCAGCCTTTACAGGTGCATTTTTTGCACGGCGTTCTGCATCAGTTTTTACGCTACGAATGGAAGATTTAATGTTCGGCAACGAATTCACCTCCTACCATCAATTACCTTTACCAAGTAATTTTACCACAAAGTAAGGCACTGCGCAAGGATTTTTTATTATAAATCTTGCGGCAGCAATATTTTTTACAGGCCGGCGAAAAGTTCATGTACTTGCAGGTACTGCGCTATAAATGATATAATAATAAGTCAGATAAGTTTTTTATAAGGAGAACGCAATGGATCAGCAACATATACGCAATTTTTCTATTATTGCCCATATCGACCATGGTAAATCTACTCTGGCCGACCGTTTGATTGAATATACCGGCACATTAACCAAGCGCGAAATGGAAGAACAAATTCTTGACTCCATGGATTTGGAGCGTGAACGCGGCATTACCATTAAAGCGCAGGCTGTGCGCAGTATTTATACGGCACGCGATGGGCAGGAGTATATGCTTAATTTTATTGATACTCCGGGCCATGTCGATTTTACTTATGAAGTATCGCGCGCGCTGGCTGCCTGTGAAGGCGCACTGCTGGTTATTGATGCTACGCAGGGCATTGAAGCGCAGACTCTTGCCAATGTTTACCTGGCTTTGGATAATGATTTGGAAATTATTCCCGTTATTAATAAAATTGACCTGCCGAGTGCAGACCCTGAACGCGTAAAGCATGAGATTGAAGATGTTATCGGCATTGACGCATCCGAAGCCGTGCTTACAAGCGCTAAAACCGGCATAGGCATAGAAGACGTTTTGGAAGCGATTGTAGCAAAGATTCCTGCTCCCAAAGGCGACGCGCAAAAGCCGTTAAAAGCACTGGTATTCGATTCCAAATTTGATGCTTATAAAGGTGTTGTGCTTTATTTCCGCGTAATAGACGGCCGCGTAAGAAAAGGCATGAAAATACGCATGATGGCAACCGGAGCGGAATTTGAAGTAACGGAAGTCGGCGTGTTTAAGCCTAACCCGGTAATTGTTGATGAGCTTGATGCCGGGCAGGTAGGCTTTTTGGCAGCTGCTATTAAAAACGTTAAGGATGCGCGCGTTGGCGATACCATTACCGACGCCAACAATCCCGCGGATGAAGCTCTGCCCGGTTACCGCAAGGCCACGCCGATGGTTTACTGCGGCCTCTATCCGGTAGAAAATTCTGATTACGACAATTTGCGCGACGCGCTGGAAAAATTGCAGCTCAACGATGCTTCGCTGGTGTTTGAGCCGGAAACTTCCGTCGCTTTGGGCTTTGGCTTCCGCTGCGGCTTTTTGGGCCTTTTGCATATGGATGTTATTAAAGAACGTTTGGAGCGCGAATATAATTTGGCGCTTATTACCACGGCACCTAACGTAATTTATGAAGTGTTCCGTACCAACGGCGATGTGGAGCTGGTTGACAACCCGTCTAACTTTCCCGACCCGACGGTTATAGACCATGTTGAAGAACCTTATGTAAATGCTACCATTATTGTGCCGAAAGATTATGTAGGCGCTGTTATGGAATTGTCACAGGAAAAGCGCGGCGAATACGAAAACATGACATACCTTGATGAAACCCGCGTTATGATTCATTATGCACTGCCGCTGAGTGAAATTATTTTTGACTATTTTGACCGCTTGAAATCGGCAACACGCGGCTATGCTTCGCTTGATTATGAACTTGCCGGTTACCGTGCTTCTGATTTGGTGAAGGTTGATATTTTGCTGAACGGTGACCCGGTTGACGCCTTGAGTGCTATTGTACACCGTGAAAAAGCTACGGTGCGCGGCAGGCAGCTTGTTGAAAAGCTGCGCAGCTTAATTCCGCGCCAGATGTTTGAAATACCTGTGCAGGCTGCTATCGGCAACAAAATTATTGCCCGCGAAAATGTGCGAGCTTTGCGCAAGGACGTTTTGGCAAAATGCTATGGCGGCGATATAAGCCGTAAACGCAAACTTTTGGAAAAACAAAAAGAGGGCAAAAAACGCATGAAGCAGGTTGGCAGCGTGGAACTGCCGCAGGAAGCTTTTATGGCAATTTTAAAAATGGATTAAAAAATACGCAGAAGCCTTAACGGGTTTCTGCGTATTTTTGTAGCTGCTTGTTTTAATCGTCAATTTTAATTTTGCCTTTTTGGTTTTCGTAGTCGTCAACAACCCATTTTAAAATCTGCTCAATTTCCTTGTTGACGCTGCGGCCGTTGTTTTCGGCAATTACTTTCATTTTTTTCATTATAACTGGGTGAATGCGCAGGCTGAAACGCGCCGGTTCCATAATAACAACTCCTTTATTTATGACATCAATAATATATTAAATTGATTTGTTATGATGCCATTATATAAAATTTGCAAAATTTTTGCAAGTTGGCATTAAGATTTTTCGTCTGCATTGTAAAGATGTGATAAAATAAAAATAGTGCTGCAAATTGGAGGTAAATTTATGAAACTTGAAGTTAATAAAGTTTACAGCGGCTTTATCGTAAAGCATGCTGAATACGTTGAAGAAGTACAGAGCGAAGCATATTTAATGGAACATGAAAAAAGCGGTGCAAGGCTTTTATATCTTGGCAACAGCGACGATAACAAAGTATTTTCCATCAGTTTTCGCACGCCGCCTTATGATGATACCGGCGTGCCGCATATTCTGGAACATTCTTCGCTGTGCGGTTCGCGCAAATACCATTTAAAAGAGCCCTTTGTAGAACTTGTTAAAGGCTCCATGAATACGTTTTTAAATGCAATGACATATCCAGATAAAACAATGTATCCGGTTGCCAGCCGCAATGATAAAGATTTTAAAAACTTAATGGATGTATATCTGGACGCGGTATTTTATCCGCTGATTTATGAAAACCCTTATACGCTTATGCAGGAAGGCTGGCATTACGAAATTGCCGGTAAAGAAGGCGAGCTTGCATATAACGGCGTTGTTTACAACGAAATGAAGGGCGTATATTCTTCGGCGGACGCCATTGCCGAAAATGAAGTTATGCGTGCTTTGTTCCCGGACAGCCCGTACCGCTATGAATCCGGCGGCTATCCGGCAGCAATACCGCAGCTGACGCAGGAAGCGTTTGAAAACTTCCACCGTACTTATTACAGCCCGGAAAACTCCTTTATTTATCTGTACGGCGATATGGATATTGAAAAAACGCTGGAATATCTTGACGGTGAGTATTTATCGGCTTTTGAGAAAAGCGGCAGCGTTAATTCAGCCATTCCCTTACAGCAGCCGTTTACCAAAACAAAAGAGGTAAAAGCCTTTTATCCTGCCGGAGCAGATGAAGACCTGGCAGCCAAAACCTACCATGAACTTGATATTGTGTGCGGCGATGCGCGCGACGCTAAAACTTCGCTGGCGCTGCGCCTTTTGGAAACAGTGCTTTTGGAGGGCAACAGTGCGCCGCTGCGCCTTGCTCTGCTGGAAAGCGGCATTTGTACGGATGCTTACGGGCAGTATACCGGCAGTTTGCGCCAGCCTGTTTTTGCGGTTAAAGTTTCCGGTTCGGAAGAAGATAAGCGTGATGAATTTATCAGCATTGTTTACCGCACACTGCAAAAGCTTACCATTGAAGGCCTTGATAAAGAACTTTTGGAAGCCTGCCTGAACATGCTGGAATTTAAACTGCGTGAGGCAGATTTCGGCGCTTATCCGAAAGGGCTTATTTACGGCATTGGCGTTATGGATACCTGGCTTTATGATGGTGACCCTTTAGACGGACTGCGTTATAATAAACTGCTGGCAGAGCTGCGCGAAGGCATAAAAACAAATTATTATGAACAGTTAATTGAAAATTATCTGCTTGATAATACACACAAGGTTTTGCTTACGCTGATGCCTAAAAAAGGCATGGAAGAATCAGAGCAGGCAGAACTTGCTGAAAAAATGCAGCAGATAAAAGCCGGCATGAGTGAAAAAGAGATTGAAGAAGCCGTTGAGCATTGCCGCGTTCTGCATGAACGCCAGGCAGCACCCGACAGCCAGGAGGCTCTTTCAAGCATTCCGCTGCTTGAAAGAAGTGATATACGCAGCGAAGCGGAAAAACTTGACGGTGAACTTACAACAGAGGGCAGCAATGAATTTTTATATGTGCCTGCCTTTACAAACAAAATAGCTTATTTAAACTGGTATTTTGATATGAGCGGCATTGACGGCAGCTTGCTGCCTTATTGTTACCTGCTGAGCGATATGCTGGGCAAGGTTGACGCCGGTAAATATACTTATCAGCAGCTTTCCACGCTGGGAATAAAATATACCGGCGGCGTAACCTTTCAGGTACACGCTTATTCCGCGGCAGAAAGCGTAAATGACTATACCGTTAAATTTACGGTTACCGCCAAAGCGCTTGTACATAATTTAACCCATATGTTTGATATTCTGCGTGCCATTGCGCTTGAAAGCCGTTTTGACAGTGTTAAGCGCCTGCGTGAAGTACTAGCGGAGGTTAAAAGCGACTGGGACAGCAACTTCTTCAGCCGTGGGCAGACCGTGGCATGCGCGCGCTTAAATTCGTATTATTCTCCGGCGGCAAGGGTTAATGAACAGGATTATTATTCCTACTATGAATTTTTAAAAGATTTAACCGAGCATTTTGATGAACGTGCCGGTGAAACCCTGCAAAAATTAAGCTGCCTTTTAGGCGTATTTTTTGAAAACAGCAAATATTTGCTTGCTTACAGCTGCGAAGAAGAAGATAAAGCGCAGGTTTTGGCAATGGCAAAAGAATTTGCAGTTTTGCTGCCGCAGTCTGAAGCAGCAGGCAGTGCCGTAAAACCGCTTGCCGCACCGGGGCTTAACGAAGGTATTATGACGCCGGGTAAAGTTCAGTATGTTGCAGCCGGCGGCGATTTCCGCAATGCGGGCCATAAATTTACCGGTTCTATGAAAGTTTTGGAAACGATTTTGCGCTATGAATATTTATGGACCAAGATACGTATTCAGGGCGGCGCTTACGGTGCATCTGCCGTATTTGACCGTAATGGCAGCATGTATTTTGCCTCTTACCGCGACCCGAAACTTGCTGAATCGCTGGAAGCCTACCGCGGTTTGCCGGGCTGGCTGGAACAGCTTGATTTGCCTGAACGTGAGCTTACCAAGTATATTATCGGTACCATCAGCGCGGCAGACGTGCCTTTAACAAATTCCATGCGCCTTTCGCAGACGGCGCTTGCCCATATTAAAGGCGTGCCGCAGGAAATGCGCCAGAAAACACGCGATGAAATACTTAATTTAACTAATGATGATTTACGCAGCCTTGCTCAGGTAGTGCGCGATACATTGAGTGGAAACTATATTTGCGTTGTTGGCGGCAGCAGCGCCGTTGAAGCTAATAAAGAAATTTTTAATTCGGTTAAACATATTTAATGCAGCATGATTATCAGCGTAAGCCGCAGAACAGACATACCGGCATTTTATGCAGAGTGGTTTTATAACCGTCTGAGTGCCGGTTATGTGCTGGTGCGCAACCCCATGAATGTTCATAATGTAAGTAAAGTTGCTTTATTGCCGGAAGTGGTGGATGCTTTTGTATTTTGGACGAAAAATCCGCTGCCGCTGATGAAGCGCCTTGATGAACTGGCTGGCTATCCGTATTATTTTCAGTTTACTTTAACAGGTTACGGAAAAGACATAGAACCGGGCCTGCCCGATAAAAAGCAGGTTTTACTGCCTGCATTTAAGGATTTGGCTTATAAAATAGGCAAACGGCGTGTTATATGGCGGTATGACCCTATATTTTTCAGCAGCAGGTACAGCATGGAATATCATTTACAGTGTTTTGAAGCACTGGCGGCAGAGTTAAGCGATAGTACCGAGCGTTGTGTTATCAGTTTTATGGATGAGTACCGCAATACAAAGCGCAACGCACAAAAACTGAGTGCCGTTAATTACAGCAGCGAAGAAATTTATGCTTTTGCAGCAAACCTTGCAAAAATAGCGGCAAAATATGGGTTAAAACTGCAAACCTGCGCCGAAACGGCAGATTTTACGGAGCTTGGCATTACGGCATCGGCATGTATAGATAAGGACTTAATTGAAAATATCGGCGGTTTTAAACTGAAAGCAGGCAAAGATAAAAATCAGCGGCCGGAGTGCTGTTGCGACGCCAGCATAGATATAGGCGCTTACAATACCTGCCCCGGCGGCTGCCTGTATTGTTATGCCAATTATAATGCAGGTATGGTAAAAATAAATTGTGCCGCGCACGATAAAACAAGCTCGTTGCTGTTTGGCAGTTTATTGCCGCAGGATGTTGTAACAGAACGGAAAATGAAAAGCTGTAAAGATTATGATATGGAATTGTTTGAGGTGTAATTATAAATAATTTGTGAGCGGAGGGGTATGATGAAATTTTTTAAAGTTTTATTTTTAGTTTTTACGTTAATTTCTAATACTGCATTTACCGCAGAATTTTCTGCGCAGGTAAAAACAAGCGAAGGCATTGTACAAGGTGTATATGACGAAAAATACAATGTTGTAAAATGGTTTGGCATACCTTATGCAGAGCAGGCGGATGGAGAAAAACGCTGGGCATTGCCGCAGAAAGCAAAAAAATATACCGGTGTTAAAGATTGTTCGCAATATGCTCCTGCCAATTTGCAGTTTAACGGCAAAAATGTAATAGGACAGGAGGGCGTTTTAACGCTTGATGTTTACCGCCCTGATACAGGCGAGAAGAATCTGCCGGTACTGGTGTTTATTCATGGCGGCAATAACCAAACCAGCAACAGCCGTTTATGGATGGGCGAGAAGTTTGCCAAAGAAGCTAATGCAGTTTATGTTTCTGTACAATATCGTTTAGGCTTGCTTGGCTTTAATAATTTGCCTGCGCTGGCAAACGGTAACGCGCTTAATAACAGCGGCAACTATGGGCTTATTGACCAGGCATATGCACTGGACTGGATTAAGAAAAATATCGATAAATTCGGCGGTGCTGCCAATAATATTACTGTTTCCGGCTTTTCTGCCGGCGGGCGTGATGTAATGGCAATGCTTATTTCACCGCTGTTTAAAGATAAGTTTGATAAAGCAATTTCCTTCAGTGGAGGGCTGACGGTTGCTGATTTTGCAGAAAGCCAAGAGATTATTGCCGGTAAACTTGCACCTCTTGTTGTTGCCGATGGCATTTGTGCTGATGAAAAAGATGCAGCAGAATGGCTGATGCAGGGCAGCGATGAGGTGCGCAGTTATTTGATGAAGATGCCCGGAGAACGGCTTGCTCCTGTAATGGCTGGCGCACTTATCAGAATGAAATCATTTCCGCATTTATATGGTGACGGCAAAGTATTGCCCAAAGAAGGTTTTGCAGCTGAAAAATTTAACAGCGTGCCTCTTTTAATGCTGGCAAGCAGTGATGAATTTACTTCATTTTTGGCGCGTGACCCATATTTTAAAAACCGTATGGATAAAGTGTTAAAAGATAAACTTATTACGGAAGAATTTGTGTTTGCAAATAAATACGGCAGTAAATTTTACGGTTTCTTTAACGGGCAGGAATCGGCAGAAGATATTTATGCCAAATACAAAGCTCCGATATATGTCTGCATGTTTGATTTTGGGCATGACCCGGCAGTGGTTGGAGAAACTTATGCAGTTAAAACCGGCGCTACGCATGGCATCTTTTTGCCGTTCTTAACAGACCAGCCTTATCCGTATACGGTAGGTACCGATGTTTTTGCTAAATCCGGCCCGCAGGAGTTAAGTGATATTTTTATAGCATCGCTGGCAGCATTTATCCGTACCGGCGACCCCAACAACGCCTTAGTGTCGGGAAAATGGGAGGCATGGACGCCGCAAAACCGCGCAGAAACTGTTTTTGATGCTGACGGCAAGCAGGCAAAAGTTTATCAGCGAAGCAATGATACCAGTTATGAAGGAATTTTAAAAGAACTTGAAGCAGACAATAGCTTTAATGCTGACAGTAAAAACTACATCATAAAAAATATTTTAAATGGCAGATGGTTCAGCAGTGGGCTGGATGCCAAATATCATAATGAAAATTAAAATTTAAGCCTGCATGGACATACTGTGCAGGCTGTTTTATTATGTTTAATTAATTTATCAAAAGAGTTATAATAAAGACATCCTGTTAATGATTATTTAAAATACTGGAGGCATTATGGTTACGGAAGATAAAAAACAAAAGAAATCCGTTGGTGCGGAAGCGGCCGCTAATGTCTATGGCAACATAAGTAATGCCGCAACCAATTACGGTATAGATAAATTCAGTACACCGCGCGGACATGGTTTTGCCGCCGAACGAGCCAATCATCTGTATGATATTTTGCACGGAAAGGATTCCGTGATTGCCGGAGATAACAATGCAAAAAAATGGTGCGGACAGGATTGTGGACGGTGTAAATATTCAGTCTAAATACTGCAAAACAGGCGCTAAATGTATAAAAGAATGCTTTGAAAATGACCGTTTCCGTTATTTTAATGCTGATGGCAGCCCAATGCAGATAGAGGTTCCTCTTGATAAATATGATGATGCTGTTAAAGCAATGGCAGAGCGTATAAAAAAAGGGCAAGTGCCTGGCGTTACAGACCCGGCCAAAGCTAAAGAAATTGTGCGCAAAGGTAATTTTACCTATGAGCAGGCTAAAAATATTGCTAAAGCCGGTACGGTGGAATCCATTACGTTTGACGCTGCCAATGGTGCTGTTATTGCCGCATACAGCTTTGGACTTAGCGCCGGGCTGACATTTGCAATATCGTTGTGGCGCGGCGAAGATGTTGATGTTGCTTTGGAATCTGCGGCAGCAGCAGGTTTAAAAGTAGGCGGCACGGCATTTTTAACAGCAGTAGTTACAAGCCAGCTGCAAAAATCAGTTTTAAATGGTGCTTTTAAGGCCAGCAGTGATGCTATTGTAAATTTGATGGGTCCAAAAGCATCACAAATGCTGGTTAACGCGCTGCGGACAGGAAAAAATATTTACGGTGCGCCAGCTATGAAAAGTGCGTCCAAATTGCTGCGTGGCAATGTAGTAACGGCGGCAGCTTCTGTTGTTGTGCTTCTGTACACTAGGATACAATGCAACAGCTTCAGCTTTGTCTGTAGTTGCACGAA
>ENA-ORTZ01001547-ORTZ01001547.1-human-gut-metagenome-genome-assembly--contig:-NODE-1547-length-12950-cov-3.125785_pt1 | contig 12950 bp, 12 predicted proteins | sample MGYA00242075_ERZ509199 | MGnify/ENA primary metagenome ERZ509199 (study PRJEB26280, sample SAMEA2338824) | human gut metagenome | biome: human gut; feature: human-associated habitat; material: faeces...
AGTCCCAGATCCAGGTGACAAACTGATATCCCTGGCCGTTCTCCCGTTCCTGTCCCGCCAAAACGGCACCGCCAAAGTCTGCCAGCAGGTGGAATTCCTCATGCAGCCCGGAGGCACGGAGCAGAGGCGTATGTTTCATGGCCTCCACATATCCGTATACCTCGTCTGCCATTACAGCTACCTGATGGTATAGCTCGCTGACTTCCAGGTCATTGCTCCCGGCGGGCAGCAGGAAGACGTCGCTGGCCGGGGAAACATAGAAGACTGGTTCTCCACGGAGCAGGATATCCAGCTGGTCTTCCCGTTGATCTGATTCGACTCCCTCCAACCGCAGGCGGCGGGAGAGTTCTCTGAAATAGCTGTTTTCCATAGGCACCTCCAAAATAAAAATAGCCGGGATCTCTTTGTGAGATCTCGGCGTTACGACGGATTCTTTGTAAGATTTGCAAAAAGGGGATGCGAACCCCTTTGTGTATTCTGACAGGATGCGAATGAGGCGTTTCTAGTGTCATTCGCGCTGGTTTCTGGAGAAAATAGAGCTTTTCAGAAAGATAGCGCAGGGGAGATGCGAATGATGCGGGATATGATTCAAAAATTTCCCAGAAAACGGCTGAGCTGCGGGCCCTTGTTTTTCTCAAAAAAGTTGCAAAAAAGCCGCGAAATTTCAAATTTCACGGCTTTTTGTGGTGGACTCGAAGGGGATCGAACCCTCGACCTCTGCGATGCGAACGCAGCGCTCTCGCAATGTGGTAAGTTTTCTGCCCACGGACTGCGGTGTATGGTTTGATGAAAATGCTGGACGAGAAGCAGATGCAAGAAACACTATCCCCCAGTTTTTCAATAAGGCGGGAGTGGACAGCGACCTTATATGCGGGAAAGACTGAAAGTTATTTTTTTACCATGACAAATTTGCTCTTGACGAGGAAAGATGGCCTGGTGTATAATGGGAACAATTCATCAGGGAAAATTTTTTTTAGAAAGTTATTGTTATTTATTAACCGTGACAAAAGAGGTGAAAGAATGAAATTGCAGGACCTTGCGAGTGTTCGCAGCGGCCTGGTCTTGTCGAGAAAACAGGCCAAAGAGCCAAGTGAGTATCGATATCCCTTGATTAATCTGCGGTGTATCCAGCAGGAAGGGACAATTCAATTAAAAGAGGCCGATATTTATGAAGCAAAAGAACCGCTGAAAGAAGAATACCTCTCGCAAAGCGGAGATATCATTGTCCGCCTTACAGCTCCCTATACAGCAGTTCTGATTGATGAAACTACATCTGGAATGGTGGTTTCCTCAAACTTTGTAGTGATTCGAGTTGAAGATAAGAGCCTGTTGCCGGAGTATCTTTTTTGGTTGCTGAATACAGAAAAGATAAAACGAAAAATTTATGAGAATGCAACCAGTAATATGCTTGGTGCAGTTAACGCAAGATTTTTAGCTGACTTTGAATTGGCCCTTCTTTCCGTGGAGGATCAGCGTAAAATCTCCCAGTTCAATCTGCTGGCCAAAAGAGAACGCCAATTACTTAGGATGTTGGCAGATGAAAAAGAAAAGTATTATGCTGGTGTACTGAATCAGGCGTACAAAAGAGCAAAGAAAGGGAAATGAAGATGACAACCAGAAAAGATATTGAACAAGTCCTGTGGAACGCCTGTGATAGTTTCCGCGGCAAGATCGACAGTTCCCGCTATAAAGACTATATCCTCTCCATGTTGTTCGTAAAGTACCTCAGCGATGTTTCCAAAGAGAGACGCGAAGGGTATATCAAACAGTATGACGGGGATATACGCCGGGTGGAACGGGCCATGAGCCGGGAACGCTTTGCAATGGACGAGCAGTCCACCTTCGACTATCTCTATGCCAACCGGAACGATGCTGAAATCGGCCAGAAAATCAATGTGGCACTGAACCACATCGAAGAACACAACAGCGGAAAGCTGCGCAATGTATTCCGGGCCATCGATTTCAACTCCCAAGTGGATTTTGGTGAACCCAAAGAGAAGAACTCTACCCTGCGCAACTTGCTGGAGGATTTCAACGGTCTGGATCTGCGTCCCAGTCAGCTGGGTTCTGCCGATATCATCGGAGATGCCTACGAGTACATGATTGCCATGTTCGCCTCTGATGCCGGAAAGAAGGGAGGCGAGTTCTTTACGCCAAGTCAGGTCTCTGAGCTTGTGGCCTCTCTGGTGCAGCCCAAAGAGAACGACCGGATCTACGACCCCACCTGCGGCAGCGGTGGCTTGTTGCTGAAGGCCTATAAAAAAGTACCCAGTGGCAAGGTGGCCATCTATGGCCAGGAACTCAACGCACAGACCTGGGCTCTCTGCACCATGAATATGTTCCTGCACGGTGTGGATGATGCCCGAATCTGGCAGGGCGATACCCTCTCCAATCCTCAGAATGTTGAGGATGATAATTTGATGAAGTTCCAGGTGGTGGTGGCAAATCCGCCATTTAGTCTGGATAAGTGGGACAGTGGATTTCTCTCAGAGGCCGAGGCGGACAGCAAGGGCAAGAAGAAAATGTCCGCTGAACTGGACCCCTACCATCGTTTCGATTGGGGTGTGCCGCCCACTTCGAAAGGCGATTATGCCTTTGTGCTGCACATGCTTTCCAGCCTGGATGCGGAAAACGGCCGTATGGCGGTAGTGCTGCCCCATGGTGTTCTGTTCCGCGGGGCCAGCGAGGGAAAAATTCGCCGTCAGTTGGTGGAGATGAATCTGCTGGATGCAGTCATTGGCCTCCCTGCCAACCTGTTTTACGGCACCGGTATTCCGGCTTGTATCCTGGTATTCAAGAAGAACCGCACCTGCCGGGATGTACTGTTCATCGACGCCTCTGGGGACGGGAACTTCGAAAAGGGTAAGAACCAGAATATTCTGCGGGACAGCGACATCACCCGCATTGTCAACGCCTATCAAGCACGACAGAACGAGGATAAGTATAGCTATGTGGCCTCCTTCGACGAGATCAAGGAGAACGACTTCAACTTGAATATCCCTCGGTATGTGGATACCTTTGAGGAAGAAGAACTGGTGGATATTGATGAGGTACAGAAAAATATTGCCACCATTGAAGCGGAATTGGCCGAGGTACAGGTGAAAATGGCGGAGTACCTGAAAGAACTGGGACTATAAAGGAGGAAAATAGAATGGCATTACCTACGAGCTACATGACAGGTGGATATACTAAAATTCCCCAGTATTTTGATACACTTTTGACCGCAAGAGCTCCAGAAAAATTTACTAATAAATTTATGGCGGACCTGGGTTTTACCAGCTCAACAGACCGGCTTTTCGCCAATGTACTAAAGTCCATTGGTTTTTTGGATGACAGCGGTGTTCCCACAGAACGATATTTTAAATTTTTGGATCAAAGCTGTTCTAAACAAATGGTGGCAGAGGGTGTACGAGAAGCTTACGAAGATTTGTTCAACCTTAATGTTACAGCTTATACGATGAGTCAAGCCGAAGTAGAAGGAAAATTCAAAACCTTGACCAACGGCTCAAAGGCAGCTGCTACAATTACACAGATGGCCAAGACATTTGTTGCACTTTGCGGTTATGCAGATTGGTCTGCTGCTACAGTTTCGCCACAGCCGGAAACCTCAGTTGCATCGCCCAAACAGGAAGAACCAGCAAATCTTTCAGTTATTTCTTCGCAAGAGTATCGGCCAACAGGATTCGATTTAAATTATGATATTCATATTCATCTTCCTGCCACACGCGATCAAGCGGTGTACGACGCATTGTTTGCAAGCTTAGCAAAACACATTCCGCTCAAGTGAGGTGCAGCTATGGAACATGACCTATATTCCTTTGTGTTTCGTGGACAATTGGCTGAACAGGCATTAGATAAAGCAGGAAGAAGTCGATATGCAACGGAAGAAGCTTTCTTCTCTGAAGAATTGGCCAAAAAACTTCATTTTAATGAGATAGACTCAAAATATGTAGAGCAGTCGAAAACAATGATTACTGTGTTTGCTACAATCACAGCCTTTGAAAATGCTACAAGAGAATTTGTTTATTCTGTTCTTCTTGAAAATTACAAGACAGAATGGTGGACTAAGGGTGTTCAAAACAATATTAAAACACGAGCCGAATCCAGGAAAGCAGAAGAGGCGAAGGTAAAGTGGCATGTGAGTCGTGGTGATGCAATGATGTCGTACTTAGATTTTGGAGACTTGACAAAAATTATGCTTTCCTCAGAGAACTGGCCACTGTTTCAACCGTATGTCGACTCTCAGGATTGGGTGCGAGCACTATTTGATGATATAGAAAAATCCAGAAATGTAATCATGCACAGTGGTGTTTTGGATGAGTATGATATTGCTCGAGTAGGCTTAAATATCCGTGACTGGTTGCGTCAGATTAATGCATAAGTAGGTGAAAAAATGACGCCAAAAATCAAACTGCGAATTGATCAAATCCGCCGAGGCGAAATTCCGAAAAGATACATACGGACGGTATCCGGGATTTCCCCGACAGATTGGAAACGATACACCTTTGGTGACATCTATACCGAAAGGAAAGAGCCCGGGAGTGAAGAATTACCGCTTTTAATGGTATCCATTCACTCGGGGGTATCAGATGGCGAAGTGGATGAGGAGGACCTGCCCAAAAAGGTAAAACGAATCGCGGATAAGTCTCAGTACAAGAAAGCCGTGTCTGGTGATCTCGTCTTCAATATGATGCGGGCATGGCAAGGAGCGATTGGGACTGTGCGCACGACAGGAATGGTGAGCCCGGCCTACATCGTTGCTGAGCCAAATGATACGGTCTATCCGTTATTTATGGATTATTACACCAGAACGCCTCAGATGATAAATCAGATCGACCGACAGTCCTATGGTGTGACTGATTTTCGGAAACGACTATATTGGGATTCATTTATTCCAATTGGTTGCATACTGCCGCCTGTTGCAGAACAACAAAAAATTGCTGCCATCCTCACTACCCAGGACAAGGTAATTGAGCTGAAAGAAAAGCGCCTTGCCGAGAAGCAGCGGCAGAAAAAGTATCTCATGCAGCAGCTTTTGACAGGCAAAAAGCGTCTGCCAGGGTTTAATGGAGCGTGGAAAGTGGATCGTTTGGGTAAGTTGTTTCTTGAACGCAAAGAAACAAACTATGAAGGCTTACAAATGTTGGCCATTACAGGAGCCCAAGGTATCATTCCAAGAAAAGAGTTGGATTTGAAAGACAATTCCAGCGAGGACAAATCAAAATATTTGAGAGTTTGTGTTGGAGACATTGGATATAACACAATGCGGATGTGGCAGGGAATCTCAGCTTATTCCGACTATGAAGGTATTGTTAGTCCGGCCTATACAATTTTAAAGCCAAGTTCATCAATTAACGCAAAGTACTTTGCGTATCTTTTCAAAACGCCGGAGATTATCTTCCTGTTTTATCGTTTTTCTCAAGGCTTAGTAGACGATACTCGAAACTTAAAATATGAGAATTTTAAGAAAATCAAGGTTTGCTATCCACCGGACACGAAAGAACAAACTGCCATTGCTGAAGTCCTTTCTGCTGCTGACCGAGAAATTGGCCTGCTCCGGCAGGACATCGAACAGGAAAAACAAAAGAAAAAAGCTCTGGTACAGCTTTTGCTGACGGGCATTGTGAGGGTGAAAACATGACGGAAAAAGAAATGCAGGAACATACCTTCAAAGAACTGCTAAAGAAGGTTGTGGACAATGGGCAGAATTACACGGAAAAGATGAAGTCTGACCTGAAAGAAATTATTGACCACGGCAAGTCTCCTGAGGAGATTTGTGAGGCAACCCTTGCCTATTTTGCCATGCACAGGTGGTATTGAAAGGAGGTGAAAACGCATGGCAACCAATCCCCCCAGCGGTGACGGACATAGAAACGGTGCGGTAAAAGACCGTTCTCAGACGTTCAACCCTGTTACAAAACAATGGGTAAAGCGAGACAGTGACACCGGTCGTTTTATGGATGTCAAAAAGGATGGCACTCCTTTTAAGGGAGTCCGCAAAGAAAAGTAAATCCAGAGACAGGAGAGCGAGGCGGGATTTTCTGCCCCGCTATTCCTGCTTTTACTGATATTTCCGAAAGGAGGCAACCATGGACAAATCCCTGTACTTAGAAAAGAATATCAGCCAGCAGCCGGCCATTGATCTGCTGCGGTCCATGGGCTATACCTACATATCACCGGAGGACTGCGAGGCGCAGAGAGGCAGCCGATACCATGTGCTGCTGAAAGACATTCTCCGAGGCCAGCTGCGGCGGCTCAACCGCTATGCCTTCGCCGGTGCGGAAAACGAGTTCTCCGCCGCCAACATCGAGCGAGCTATGGAAGATCTGGACGAGCCTTTAACTGACGGTCTGATCCGCTCCAGTGAAAAAATCTATGATGCCCTGTTGCTGGGCAAAAGCTATCCAGAGACTGTAGGTGAGGGCAAAACCCTCAGTTTCAATCTGAAATACATTGACTGGGAACATCCGGAGAACAACCTGTTCCATGTTACCGAGGAGTTTGCAGTAGACAGTTGGGACAAGCTCCACAACGCCCGGCCGGATATTGTGCTGTTTATCAACGGTATCCCCTTCGCTGTCATTGAGTGTAAAACGCCCCAAATCAGCGTAGAACAGGCCGTGGAGCAGAACATCCGCAACCAGCAAAAGGAATATATTCCGCAGCTCTACAAGTTTGCCCAGATTGTGATGGCGACCAATAAAAACGCCGTGAAGTATGCCACCACCGGCACGCCTAAGAAGTTCTGGAATGTTTGGAAGGAGCAGGATACTGCTTTTCTGGATGAGGCACTGGTCCAGTATGTAATTGACCGCACCCCCACTGAGCAGGATCGGAATTTGATTTCTCTGTTCAGCAAAGAACGGGTCATGGAACTGATCCGCTACTTTGTGCTCTTTGACGCCAATGTAAAGAAGATTTGCCGGTATCAGCAGTATTTCGCCATCAAAGAGATTATCAAGACCATTCAACAGCCAGACGAAAAGGGCAACCGTCAAAGCGGCGTCATTTGGCACACCCAGGGCAGCGGAAAAAGTCTGACCATGGTTATGCTGGCAAAGTATATCTTAATGGAACTGTCCGACTGCAATCCGAAAGTGGTCGTTGTCACTGATCGCAAGGAACTGGATCGCCAGATCGCGGCCACATTCGCTCACACCCGTCTCAATCCGGCCAGAGCCACCAGTGGACGGAATCTGGTAGAGCTGCTGGGCAGCGGCAAGGCGGATGTGGTCACTACCATCATCAATAAGTTCAACACCGCTGAAAAAATGGAGCACAAGAATTTTTCACGGGATGTGTTTCTGCTGGTGGATGAAAGCCACCGCTCCAACTATGGTCTGCTGGCCACCAAAATGAGGGCGGTGTTCCCCAATGCCTGCTACATTGGCTTTACCGGTACTCCTTTGATGAAAAAAGAGAAGAACACCATGGCGAAGTTCGGTAAGCTGATCCACAAATATACCATCAAGGACGGTGTGGATGACGGAGCCATTGTGCCACTCATTTACGAAGGCCGCTTTGTGGAACAGAATGTGGACGAGGCAAATATCGACCTCTGGTTCAAACAGACCACCAAACGGCTCACGGAAGCGCAGCGGGATGACCTTTCCCGGAAATGGAGCAGTATTCGCCGCCTGACCTCCACCGATGCCCGTATCAAGCGGATCGCTCTGGACATCAATGAGCACTTCATTGATGGGTACAAAGATACCGGCTTTAAGGCTATGCTGGCCACTAACTACAAGCGGGATGCGATTCGGTATCTGGAGTGTTTTGAGCAATTTGGGGATTTGAACTGTGCCGTGGTGATCTCACCGCCTGATCTGCGGGAAAGTGTAGACGATATAGACGAGGGTGCCGACGATAAGGTCATTGCCTACTGGAATAAAATGATGAACCGCTACGGTGACGCAGATGCCTACGAAGAGGCAATGAAGAACCAGTTCTGCGCAGGGGAGATCGATATTCTTATTGTGTGCAGTAAGCTGCTTACCGGTTTTGATGCTCCCATCTGCCAGGTGCTCTACATTGACAAAGAGTTGAAAGAACACGGTCTGCTCCAAGCTATTGCCCGCACCAATCGTCTGTATGAAGGCAAGGACTATGGCCTCATTGTGGACTACCGTGGACTGATTGAAAAGTTGGATACCGCTATGGATCTGTACAGTGGCGCCGGGCTGGAGAACTTTGACAGTGGAGACCTGAAGGGTGTCGTGGTGGATGTCATGTCGTCTGTGGCTGGCCTGCGGGAAGCCTATACTCGGTTGACAGAATTGTTTGCAGACTTGAAAAATCCACGCGACACCGAAGAAGTGGAAGTGTTTCTTGCTGACGATAAGAAGCGAGAGAACTTTTATAATCTCCTCTGTGCTTTTGGCAAAGCGTTGAATATGGTTCTGAATGCGGAACAGGCGTATGCAGCCATTCCGAAAGATGAATTGAAGCAGTATCAAAACACTTTTATCTTTTTCTCCAAGGTACGCCGTAGCGTGAAAATCCGTTACTGCGATGCAATTGATAACCGGGAATATGAGCCGCTGATGCAAAATCTTTTGGATACGCACCTCTCCGTAGCTGGTCTGAAACAGATCACCAGCCCCATCGATATTCTGAACAAGGATGATTTTGAGCGGGAATTGGAGGAGTTGGGATCTCTTCGAGCAAAGGCAGATGCTATTACCAGCAAATTGACCCGCAGCATTAGCGAAAAGTATCAGGAGAATCCTGCCTATTACGACAGTTTCTCCAAGCGGATCAAGGACGCATTGGAGCAGTACAAGGAAAAGGTGATCTCTGAGGCTGAATATCTGGCAAAGATGCGTACCATTATGGAAGACTATCACGCCGGAAAGAGTACCGTGACCTATCCGGAATCCATTAAGAATAATGTTCATGCCCAAGCGTTTTACGGTGTCCTGTCAGCAGTATTCGACGAAGCGAAGGAAGCGGAAGTTTCTCCTGATTTTGTTGCGGAGATTGCGGAAGAGATTACAAAAATTGTGGCTAACCACAGTCAGGTGGACTGGACTAACAACAAAACAATCCACGACCGGATTTCGCAGGATATTGATGACCTTTTTTATGACTATGAGAAAGAACGGGGATTAAAACTGTCTTTTGACACCATTGATAAGATCATCGAAAATGTCAAAACAGTAGCACTTCGGAGGTTTTGACAGCAATGACGCAGGAAAGAACCGTCGTATATGAAAACAACGAGATCCACTACCTGCTGGAGCAGAAGCTGGTAAAAAATCTCAATCTGCGGGTTCATAAGGACTGCATGGTTTATGTTTCAGCTAATCCAGATGTCCCAGCTGAAAAGGTTGACGATTTTGTAGTGAGCAAAGGGGCCTATATTCGCTCGGCACAAAGAAAGTTTCGTGAGATGGCGCAGTATGCCCCTCAACCCAAGCAATATGTCAGTGGAGAGACTTTCTATCTGCTGGGCAGAGGAGTCCGCCTGAAAGTGGAGAGAAATGTGCGGGACACAATTTCCTCTGATGGGATTTATCTGCACCTTTGTGTGAAAGACACGGAAGACTTTGCAAAAAAGCAAAAGATGGTGACCCGTTACCTGGATGAGCAGTGTCGATCCATTTTCGGTGAAATTATTTTGGAGACCTACCCTGTATTTCAAAAATATGGGGTGCCGATGCCAAAATTACGGATTCGGAATATGGAGACCCGATGGGGATCTTGTTTGGCCAAAAAGGGAGTCGTTACACTGAATAAGAGGCTGTTAGAAGCACCACGCAACTGTATCGAATATGTCGTGATGCACGAGTTCTGCCACTTCGTTCACCCAAATCATTCGAAGCAGTTCTATGCGTTCTTAACGATGCTGATGCCGGACTGGAAACAGAGGAAAGAGACCCTGGATAAAAGCGCAACTTTCTGGTTGTAAAATATCCGCAAAGAGCTGGCTATTTTCCTTAACCTGTGCTATTGTGTCTTGCTACAAGGAGGCGGGGCACATGAACGAAACTTTGAGATTGCTGTACGACAAATTCTACACCCCTCTGCCTATGGTGGAATCCGAGCAGGAAGTTGAAGTCTGCCACCGGCAGCTCATTGAGCGGTTGGACAAGCCGGAGCGTAAACTGGTGCTGCAGATCATCGACGCCCAGAATCTGATGATAGAGCAACGCTCCGTGGACAGCTTTATCTGCGGATTCCGTCTGGCGTGGGAACTGGCAAACGAACTGAATCATTTTGAAACGAACAGGCATCCATCTCCAGTGGAAGAAGCGGAGATGGATGCCTGATTCTATCCCTACTTAATGACAAGGGTGCCGCCCAACCGATACCGGCACAGTCCGAAGCCAGTTTCCGAGCGCTCCAAAATGGTCTCCGGGATCTGCTTGAGATACTTTCGCCCAAAGCTGGTGGCGCCGAAATATGCGTCAAAGTTGGCCACCGGCAGCACCACCCAGTCGGAATCCTCCGGCTTGTTGGCAAGGTAGTAGGCCGCCAGCGTCTCCACCATCTCCACGGGAACGCCCTTAGGCGTGAGGCTGCGAAGTTGCTCCACCAATGCGGGTGAAAGTATCGGTTCCTCTGTCCGGAGCGGCCCCAGCTCCAGAGCCTGGGCCAGAAAGCTGTCAAACCGCAAACCCCACTGTCCCTTGGTGGTGGGAGCAAACAGAGGGATCTGCATCTGGATCACCTTGTCCCGCCAGGCCCGGTCAAAGCCCTTCTCAATGGCAGCACACTTTTTCTGGGCGCTGCTGGATACCCGTTCGGGATTTTCCCGCACAAAGGCCGCCACGCGATGCACATGGCGGTGAAACCACCCGCTGCCGTTTTCCTCCACAAGGCCGGGAAATTCCAAATGGAGTTCCCTAAAATCACTGCCGAACTGCCACGCCTCCCGGGGCGTGGCTTTTTTGCTGCTTGGCACACTGCACCAGGCGCACAGGCCCCGCTTGGCATAGTCGATGCGCTCCCTGGGCGCTTTGACCGGGCTGCCATTCTCATTATGAAACAGAAATCCTCTTGCCAGGGTGGTCAGCACCCGGTTGAGTCCCTCGAAATCCAAAATGGTGTCGAAGGTAAAGCGGCCCAGGTAGGTGGTGTCCTGCTTGTTCCGAGCAGTGTAGCTTACCGCACCGGTGTAGTCCTGAAACTCCTTCCACTCATTCAGCATGGTCCACCTCCAGAACATGTTCCTCGATGTGGTCCGGCAGCAGATCCCACAGCAGGTTCCGCTTACCCAGAGCCACCACATAGGGTACCGCCAGGCTGGGCCGGACGGTCTTATTCAGCAGCTTGCGGCAGACCTTGGACACCACAGTCCGCTCGTTGCCGCTGAAGGGAGCAGACAGATAGGCCTCCATCATCTTCTGGAAGGCCGGGGAGTCCGCCGGGCGGCGGAGCTGCTTCCGTTCCCGTGCTGCCTCCAGATCGTCGATATCGCAGACCAGATCACCCAGCAGACGGAACCCGCCATGGCGGAAGTCGGTCAGGAGGTCGTAGTAGTCGGCTCCCTCCGGCAGCCACTCCCGCAGGAATGTTTCTCTCTGTGCTTCTGTCATCAGGTGCCACTGCTGTTCCACGATGGCCTTTCGCAGAGCGGCGATACGCTCCGGGGAAAGCTGCTGGAAGAAGGCGTACAGCTCGTCGCTGTCGTAGAGTTCCTCTTGTCCTCTGGCGTAGAGGATGCGGTCGATGTCCGTTTTCCGCTGCTGTCCCTTGGCGGGAGCGCGGCAGGCCCGGATGCGGGAGAGACAGTGCTCGTAGTCCCACAGCAAGGCAGAAACAGAAGAAAGTGTTTTCTCATCCAGCTGCCTCTTCCAGTTTCGCTCCTGGGCGAAAGTGAATAACTCGCCGTCCTTTGCCGGTTTCTCCTGAACCTTCGGCGTGTTGCGCTCCAGCTGGCGGGCCAGCCAGGGCAATCGCTCCACCGGGTAGTCCACCGTGTCCCAGTCGATCCCAGCAAAGAAGGTCTCCAGCCGCTCCCGGTGGGTGGGCTCATACCAGGCGCGGCGGCGCTCCTCCGCACGCTCCACCAAGTATTTGTACTGGAGGAAAGGAGTGCGCTTTACCCTCCGTCCGCCCAGAAATTCATCCAGATTGGGCCGCACGCCGGTCTTGGCCGCGTCAATTTCCAACCCGCTGTAGATGGCCAGGGCTTCCAAGTCCCGGCGGCACCGCTTGCGCTCCTCTGGGTCGGCGTGGTCGTTGTAGGCGATGACGCTGCGGTCCAGGGCAGCGTTGCATATCTGTCCAATGCGGGCAGCAAAGGTGTTCTCCACCGTCTGAAAACGAGCCTGCCAGTCGTTGGCGTCAGACTTGGGTGCGGATAAGGATGGAATTTTCAGCAGGGGCAGGTTGGCATTGTTGGAGAGCTGCTGATGGACATCGTAATCATAGTTCCGCTTCACACAGCGGTTCAGGATGGGATCGGCAATGGTCTTGATAAGGTCGCCGTCATAGTCCGCGCCGCCCAGCCGCTCCGCTGCCAAACTGTCCGCAGATACCATGACCACATCGGTGAGGTGGCCCAGGTAATGCTGGCGCAGTGCGTCTCCCCCTGGATACACCGACAGCTGCAATTCCTCGTTCCGGGCGATGTGGGGATTGCGGAGCAGGGTACAGCTATCCCCGTGTTTGTATGCAGCGCCGGGGGCGAAAAAGCTGTCCTCCGCAAAGAAGTCTCTCTGCACCTGCTCACAGAAGGCCCGCTCTCCGGGCATCTGCAAAATGCGGGGCGAGATCAGCTGCCGCAGCAGCTCCAACAGGTCGCCGGACAGAAAGCGGTTATCTCCCGGCACCAGCAGCCGCCCTACGGCGTAGCCCTTGAGGATCTTCTTCGCCTGCGCATCCAACTGCTCCGCATAGATCGGCTCGTGGATAAAATTTCCATTCTTCTTCAGTACTTGGGCCATGATATAGGCCCGGCTTCCACGAGGCTGGAACAGGCCCTGCCGAAAATATACCAGACG
>ENA-ORTZ01001553-ORTZ01001553.1-human-gut-metagenome-genome-assembly--contig:-NODE-1553-length-12924-cov-2.690963_pt1 | contig 12924 bp, 10 predicted proteins | sample MGYA00242075_ERZ509199 | MGnify/ENA primary metagenome ERZ509199 (study PRJEB26280, sample SAMEA2338824) | human gut metagenome | biome: human gut; feature: human-associated habitat; material: faeces...
AAGCATATGTGCAAGTGATGGATAAGTTCCCCAGTAGGCACAGTCAGCATTATTATAGTATGTAAAATCAGAAAGAGAATCTGTCATGTCTGGGTAGGAAGCGAGCGCTTCATCCCAGAAGGTGTTGGAAAAATTATCCAGAACAAACAGGATAATATTTTCATTAGAGGAGAGTGTATATTGTCCGGCACCGCTTAGGGAGAGTTCTCCATCGGTGTCATTGTAAGCCATTGCAGAAGCATCTGCTGTAAGAAATAAAGACACAAATCCTACAATCTGGATACCAAGGAGAATACTACTGGTTACGGTCAGCAGTCGGGTACAAAGGTCTTTTTTGAAAACACAGATAAGCACAGATGCAGCCAGGATAACAAGCCAGAATAAAGCATTCAGGATGACCCGTGTAGCATTGGCTGTATATCCTTCAGCAGATACCCCAATCTGGTCGAGATTTTTATTCAGAAACATGGTCTGAATATACCCGGCAATGGTAAAACCCCATAAAACGGAGAGAATCAGTGTTCGCGGAAATTTTGGAACAATCTGTAAGATTAGGGCGATAAAAAGCGCAAGGACTACAGAAATTCCCAGAAATTTCCATCCAAATTCCCTATAGATAAAACCAAATTCACTGTAGTTGCCGAAAAAAATCTCAGACGGTCCGAAAACGCCAAACATGAACAATGGCAGAAATACGATCAAAAGTGTAAATAAATAGTTTTTAAGAAAAGAACCAGGTGTAACAGCTTTTTTTAACATAAATTTCCTCTTTCTTATTAAATGTATTTCGATTGAAAAATTACGAATGCAATTATAGCATAGAACACAGGGAAGGGATAGTATTCAGTTGAAAATTCTTGAAATACACAGGGTTATCATGTAAAATGATATGAGTTATTAACTTTATATGAGGTGCAAAAATGAAAAAAAAAGAATATTTGAAAAAATTTTTTTTATGTTGGGAATCTGTCTTTCTATTTATCTTTATGATTGGAATTTTTGGTCCGTCCGAAGTCTTTTTTGGTAATTATACAGAGTTGGGAGTTGTATATGGGGAATTCGGTTGGTTATTTTTTGTGGTTGGATTTACCATTTCCATCATAATTGCATTCGTTTTGGTATTTTTCCCAGAAATAATTCGGAAGATTATATTAGCAGTTGTCTGGGGATTATCCATTGCCGGATATATTCAGGTTATGTTTTTAAATAAAGGGATTGACCAGATTGGTGTGACAGCAGAGGGGTATATTCCAGATGCCGACAGAGTAATAAAGAATGCTGTTTTTTGGGGAGCTGCAATTGCAATTACATTTGTCATCACATTTGTTTGCAAAAAGAAATGGAGTAAGGTAATACAGCTTACAACAACAGTGCTTTTATTAGTCCAGCTGGTTGCATACGGCTCCTTATTTCTGACAACAGATGATGGAGCTTTTCATTATGCTGAAAATGAACTTTGTTTAAACATGGAGCAGCAGTTTACAATCTCTTCCAATGAGAATATTATTGTACTTCTTTTTGATAATTTGCCAAATGAATGGTTTGAGGAAGCAAGAGCAACTTATCCGGATATTACAAAAGGGTTAGAAGATTTCACATACTATAACAATGCAGATTGTAATTATTATGGAACATATCCATCCTTTATTCATATCTTGACAGGAAATCCATTGGATCTAAGTTTATCTGTAAATGATTATTTTAAACAAAGTTGGGACAATGAGAAAACGAATGCATATTTTAATATTTTACATAGTCATAATTATAAGATGAATGTGTTTTCGTATTTGTCAGAAGTTATGACGGGAGGTAATAGTCTTGAAATTGCGGAAGGAAAAGTAGACAATATTATAGAAAAAGATGATGCAAGAGAAATTGATAAGCCACTTTTGTATAAAACTATGCTGAAAATGTCATTATACCGATATATGCCAGAATATTTTAAACCAAAATTTGATGTACAGAATGAACAATATGCAAGTATTGTATCGTATCCGAATAATACGATGCAGTATTCAAATCCGAATTTTTACAATACAATGATGGAAAAAGGTCTGACGATTGATGATTCCAGCAATTATTTTGTTGTGAATCACTTAAATGGTGGACATGAATTTATTAATGATGCAAATTGTCAATATGCACAGGATCCAGATAGAGATGATACTATAAAAGGTATTTTTTTGTTAGCGGCAGAGTATATTAACCAGATTAAGGAATCAGGCTCCTATGATGATTCTACAATTATTATTATGACGGATCATGGAACAGGTAGAAATGCCCAACCTATTTTCTTTATGAAAGAGCCTCATGAGACGCATGATGTAATGCAGGAAAATAATGCGCCTATTACATATGAGGAACTTATGCCAACGATTGTAGAGTTATTAGGAGAAGATTATTCTGTTTTTGGACAGAGTTTTCATGAGTTTAAGCAGGATGAGGTGCGACATCGTGTTTTCTATGATAGAACATATGATACGGAATATCCGGATGTGAAAAGATACGATGGAATGCAGGGAGGAGCAAATATTTATTATAAATATGAATATGATGGAAATCTTGGTGCAATCCAGTATCAATATGATAATGAATTACATGAAATTTTCCCAATGGTAGATTCTTATTATTAGGATGGCAAACTTTTGATAAAACAGAGGATAAAGAGATGAAAATTAAAAACAATGTCAAATGCTTTATTTCGATGATCGCAATTATTTTATATCCGAGCATGTTTATGTATTTTCAGAACATGTCGGAGGGACATTTTATAGAAATTTTACCATCGATCGGGAAAAATTTGATTTTAGCAGTAGTTTTATTAGTTGCATTTAGTGTACTATTTAGAAACATAAGAAAGGCTTTTTTAACAAGTGAGATAGCATTACTTCTTTTTATGAATTTTAATACGATTCTTGGAGCAATCAAAAAAATAATCCCGGGTATGAGAAAAGCATATTTTTTTGTGATTGTTGCAGTTATATTAACGATAGTATTCTCTGTTATAAAAAGAAAAATAAATGAGCCGGAAAATATTTGTACAATTCTCGGAATTGTGTTTTTCGTTCTCATAGTTTTCAACCTGATAAGTTCAATTCCACAGATATTAACCAATAATAATAAGACAGCTGTCTCACAGGAAGAAAATGATATTGCCGAAAAAAGATTTACCGGAGACAAGCCGAATGTATATTTCTTTTTATTTGATGAATATGCGGGTTTTGAGAATATTGAACACTATTATGATTACGATAATCAGGAATTTTCAGATTTTCTTACACAGAGGGGATTTAATATTTCATATGGAAGTCATAACACAGAGTCTATTTGGACATCTACAATTGTACCCAATATTCTGAATCTCTCATATGTAGCAAGTGATGATATTTACTCTATTGATAATATGGCGCGATCGGAGAATGCGTATCTATATCAGCTCTTTGCCAATAATGGATATCAGATTAATATGGTCAATCATTTGAATACATTTTCAGATACCAATTGTAATGTTTTAAATTATAAACAGAAGAAAGAAAATTTATCTACTTATGTTCTTGACAATGGTATCTGGAGTGAAGTTGATTCTTTTGTGAGTTGGGGAAAACAAAAATTAAGCGGAAACTCCAATGATTATTATACGAATCTGAGTGATGTGTTGACTATTATGGAAAATATTACAGATTATACGAGTGATAGTAAACCAACATTTACTTTTGCTTATGCAGAATGTCCACATGAATATTTTACATTTGACGCAGATGGTAATCGGATAGCGAAAGAGGATGAAACAAATTGGAAAGATAAAAGCATATATCTTAACCAATACAAATATATTACAAAATGTATGGAAAGAATTGTAGAGGATATTCAGAAAAACGATCCGGATGCATTAATTATACTAATGTCTGACCATGGAGCAAGATATCCGCACTGGCAGGTTGATCATTATGGTGCCAAAGCCTATGATGCGTCAGTAGAGACTTTATATATGCAGAATATTTTAAACTGTTTCTATTATAAGGGTGAAAAGCTCGATATAGAAGGTATGACAAGTATTAATACATGGAGAACGGTACTGAATACTTACTTTGGAACTGATTATGAGATGTTGCCAGCACCGGAAGGCTTTAAGGCAAGTACAGGATTTTAGTGATATATGCAACAAAACAGGTAAAAGTAAATGAGAAGAAGTATAAAAAAATTTTTTACAATAAGTACAATAGCGTTTGTTATTTTGTATCCATGTTTATTTATGTATTTCCAGAATGCCGATGAGGCAAAACTTATTGATGCATTACCTGCATTCGAAAAATTTTTGGCATTAGCGATAGTAGTGTTTGTAATTTGTATTATTTTCATGAAGAATACTGGTAAGGCAGTGTTAGCCAGTGATGTAATACTTTTTATCTTAACTAATTTTAATGTATTTTTAAGCAAAGTAGATCATGTGATTGGAAGAAAAAAGATAATTGTAATTTTATTTTTTAATTTGCCCAGACAAAAAGAAATATTTGCATTTGTATAACCCAATTTCTGACAGGCGTATACATATTTTGAATGAGATTTATTTCTGTGCGATGATTCAAAACATCCTAATATATCTTTTTCATTTACTTTGTTTTGATTGTAGAAATATGCGGAAGTAAATCTCTCGTATATAATGGATTTTCTTGTTTTTATGTTATATATAAAAGTACCTATAACAGGCATATATAGTATGTTTTTTAATAATTTGCTCTGTTTAGAAGGAACTTTTGCAAGTGAAACTAAGCTTTGAGGATTTATCATTATAATACGATCGATTAAGGTGTCGTCATTTGCACATGTCATTAAAACAAAAGGAGAGGAGTCCCGCGAAACAATGACGTCTGTTTTTTCACCTATTACATTTTTGATAAAATCGGTAAGCAGCTGCACATATAAAAAGTTAGTATATGTTAAGATCGGACGTTCAGAACAACCACATCCAAGCAAATCAATAGAATATACAGTGTTTGTTGCTGAAAAGTGATCTATGATCTTATTCCATTCATGAGAAGATGAGAAAACATTAAAATTGTGTATAAGAAGAAGAGGCGTTCCTGCCCCTTTCTTTTTATAAGAAATTTTTCCGTATTTCCAATCATAGACGTTATAATCATCTGCACCAAGAAGATTATCAGCAGTAGCAATATATGTAGAGATTCTGTTAAAAACATGCATTGCCGTTAAAGAAACACCTGTAAAAACAGCAATTCTCTTTAATAACTTATTCTTATCCATAGGATTTCACCATCTTTCAATACTTTATTTAATTATTATACTACACTGAATTTATCAATTCAAGAATGAAAGAAATAATAAGAATATTTTAAGAGATAATAGAAATGATTTATAAAATGTTTCACGTGAAACATTTTATTGTAATAAAAAGCAGAAGTAGAAATAAAAAAGTCAAAAATAAAAAATGATTTTTTGTTAGTAATGGTAGATATAAAAGGTTATTTTAAAAGATAAAAACGTGAAAAGTTAATAAAATGTTTCACGTGAAACATTCAAAAGTTATAGATTAATAATTTAAAAAGTGGTATAATATAAAATACGCAAACATAAAGAATTTAGATTGTGAAAACATCAGTGTTCTTATTGCGAGCGTCTTGGAATATGAAGCAATATTATATAAAATATGTTAAAAGAACGCATATGAGGAGGCAAAAATGGGGAGAATAATAGCTATTGCCAACCAAAAAGGCGGGGTAGGTAAGACAACAACTTCTATAAATCTATCGGCTGCTCTTGCAAGTAAAGGGAAAAAAGTTCTTGCTCTTGATATGGATCCACAAGGAAATATGACAAGTGGTTTAGGTGTTGATAAAGACGAAGCTGAAAAAACAGTTTATGATCTGATAATAGGAAATGCGGGAATTGAAGAGTGTATATGTAAAGATGCACTTGAAAATCTTGACGTTCTTCCTTCTAATATAAACCTTTCGGCGGCAGAGATTGAATTGATCGGTGTTGAAAATAAGGAATATATATTAAAAACTGAAGTGAAAAAAGTAAAAGATGAATATGATTTTGTTGTAATTGATTGTCCGCCTGCATTGAGCATGCTTACAATAAATGCAATGACAACGGCTGATTCTATAATAGTGCCTATACAATGCGAATATTATGCATTGGAAGGACTGAGTCAGTTGATACATACTATTGAACTTGTACAGGAGAGATTGAATCCGAATCTTGAGATAGAAGGCGTCGTATTTACAATGTATGATGCAAGAACGAATCTTTCCCTACAAGTTGTGGAAAACGTTAAGGATAATTTGAATCAGAATATTTATAAGACAATTATTCCGAGAAATATTAGATTAGCGGAAGCTCCTAGTTATGGAATGCCGATCAATCTTTATGATCCGAAGTCAACAGGAGCTACGAGTTATATGCTGTTGGCAGAAGAAGTTATTCATAAAGGAGAAGAGTGATTATGGCAGGGAAAAGAAATGGTCTTGGAAAAGGATTGGATAGTCTTATCCCGAATAAGACTGTGAAGGAAGAATCAGCATCTCAGCAGAAAGTAAGTAAAGAAAAACAAGAAAAAAATGTTGGATCCGGGGAAATATTAGTAAAAATAAATGAAGTTGAACCGAACAGAGAACAGCCAAGAAAAGAATTTGATGAAGATTCGCTTATGGAATTGGCAGATTCTATCAGGCAATTTGGAATATTACAGCCGCTTCTTGTTCAAAAAAAGAAAGATTATTATGAAATCATAGCGGGTGAGAGAAGATGGAGAGCTGCAAAGCTTGCGGGAATTAAAGATGTTCCGATTATTGTGAAAAACTATACGGATCAGGAGATTGTTGAAATTTCTCTTATTGAAAATATTCAGAGGGAAAATTTGAATCCGATCGAGGAAGCAATGGCATATAAACGTCTGCTAGAGGAATTTGATTTAAAACAAGATGAAGTTGCAGAGCGGGTTTCAAAAAGCCGGACAGCGGTAACGAATTCCATGCGGCTGCTTAAACTAAGTGAGCGTGTACAGCAGATGATAGTTGATGATATGATCAGTACAGGACATGCAAGAGCTTTGTTGGCGCTTGACGATGAAGAACAGCAGTATATATTGGCAAACAAGATATTTGATGAAAAATTAAGCGTTCGGGAAACTGAAAAACTTGTAAAAGCTTTAAAAAATCCCAAAAAAGAAGTAAAAGTACAAAAACAAGAACACATGTTTGTGTACGATAATCTCGAAGAACACTTGAAAAATATAATAGGAACAAAAGTGAGTGTTAACCCAAAAGCGAATGGAAAGGGAAAGATTGAGATAGAATATTATTCAGAGGAAGAACTTGAAAGAATCTATGATTTGATCATGTCTATTCAATCAAAATAGAAGAAATAGAAATGTGAAAAGGAAGAACGTATAGAAAAAAGATGAAGCAAAAGTCATAAAATATGGGGAGATGAAAAGAAATGAAAGGTATATTGGATAGTTGGGGAGTAGATCCGTTTTATCTGTTTGTCGTTATGTTTATCATACAGATTGTAATGATCGTATTGTATGTGATGCTGAATACAAAATATAGACGTTTACAGAAAAGTTATGTAACATTTATGCGTGGAAAAAACGGAAAAAATCTTGAAAAAAGTATTTTCGGCAAATTTGATGAACTGGATGAAATCGCAGAACTTGTGAGAGCAAATGAAAAAGAAGTAAAAGAAATTTCGGAAAAAATGAAAACACATTATCAGAAGGTCGGAATTGTCAAATACGATGCTTTTCACGAAATGGGCGGAGAATTGAGTTTTGCACTTACAATGCTGGATGAAAACAATAACGGATGGATCTTCAATGCAATGCACAGCAGAGAAGGCTGTTACACTTATATAAAAGAAGTTGTAAACGGTGAAAGCTATATTGAGTTATCATCCGAAGAAAAAGAATGTCTGGAAAAAGCGGTGTATCAAGAAAAATATGATTTGAGAGATATGGAAGAATAACCGTATAGAAAAGTGTGATCATAAAGAAAAGATATAAGTTTTAGCAATAATAAAATGTGAATTTTAATTAGGAAAAGAGTAAAGAAGAAAAAGGAGTATATGTTATGTTAGATATTAAATTTTTAAGAAGTAACCCAGAAATCGTAAAACAAAATATTAAAAATAAATTTCAGGATGAAAAACTTCCTCTTGTTGATGAAGTAATTGAATTAGACTTAAGAAACAGAGAGATAAAGCAGGAAGTAGAAGCTCTTCGTGCAGAAAAGAATAAATCTTCAAAAGAAATCGGAGCAATGATGGCTCAGAAAAAATTTGAAGAAGCAGAAGTTCTTAAGAAAAAAGTAAGTGAAAGCGCAGGAAGAATCGAGGAGTTGTCTGTAGAAGAAAAAGAAGTTGAAGAAAAAATCAAGAAAATCATGATGACCATTCCGAATATTATCGATCCGTCTGTTCCGATTGGAAAAGATGACAGTGAGAATGTAGAACTCGAGCGTTTTGGAGAGCCGGTAGTTCCTGATTTTGAAATTCCGTATCACACAGAGATTATGGAAGCGTTTAACGGCATTGATCTTGACAGTGCGAGAAAAGTTGCAGGAAACGGTTTTTATTATCTTATGGGAGATATAGCAAGACTGCATTCGGCAGTGATATCTTATGCCCGCGATTTTATGATCAACAGAGGTTTTACATATTGTATACCTCCGTTTATGATTAGAAGTAATGTTGTTACAGGCGTAATGAGTTTTGCGGAAATGGATGCGATGATGTATAAGATTGAAGGAGAAGATCTTTATCTTATCGGAACAAGCGAGCATTCTATGATCGGAAAGTTTATTAATACACAGCTTACGGAAGAGGAACTTCCACAGACACTGACAAGTTATTCACCTTGTTTCAGAAAAGAAAAAGGAGCTCACGGAATCGAAGAAAGAGGAGTATACCGTATTCATCAGTTTGAAAAACAGGAAATGATCGTTGTCTGCAAACCGGAAGAAAGTATGGAGTGGTATGAAAAATTGTGGAAAAATACAGTTGATCTGTTCCGTTCTATGGATATTCCGGTAAGAACACTTGAGTGTTGTTCGGGAGATCTTGCAGATTTGAAAGTGAAGTCTGTAGATGTAGAAGCGTGGTCTCCGCGTCAGAAAAAATATTTTGAGGTAGGAAGTTGTTCAAATCTCGGAGATGCACAGGCTAGACGTCTCGGTATTCGCGTGAAAGGTAAAGACGGAAACTATTTTGCACATACACTGAATAATACAGTTGTCGCTCCGCCGAGAATGCTGATTGCATTTTTGGAAAATAATCTTCAGGCTGACGGATCGGTAAAAATTCCTGAAGTTCTCAGACCGTATATGGGCGGAAATGAGAAAATAGAAGTCAAGAAAAAATAAGAGTAAAAAGATCTGAAAACAATCAAGACAGAAAGATGAAAAATAGATGCATAAGTATTTAAAAGCGTTAGGATTTGATAATATTCAAACAAGATCAGACTTAAAAAAGCTGTTGGAAGAAGTTGAAGAGCAGTGTACTCATCAGACAATAGTTTCTTATAAGCCGGGAGAAGATTTCTGTGAGCTGAAAAAAGAATACGGACAAAGTATGGGAATTGCACTGTGCGGCGGATTAGATGAAAGAGAATATTTTGATCCTTATTATTATTTTCCGTATTTTGAAGGAAGCGGTATAAGCACATATGCAGAAATTGCCGTAGAGAGAAAAATTGAAAAAGAACAATATCTCGGAATGTGTGAAGATTCTAAGATCGGAATAAGTCTGATATTTACGGTGCAGAACGGAATCGAATATATGAGAGAACGTCAGGCCGGATTCCCGGCAGATCCGACGACGTCAGTTACTTTATCCGGGCTTGCTTTATCAGGAATGATATTGCTTCCGGTAAGCAAAGACGAGAAAAGCGTAAGGTCGGAAAAAGAAGCTTCGGATAACCGGAAGATGCTCATTAATGCAGCAAGAAACGGAGATCAGAGCGCGATAGAAACACTGACATTAGACGATATAGATATGTATTCTCAAGTTTCAAAAAGACTTGCAAATGAGGATATATTTTCTATAGTGGATACGTATTTTATGCCGTATGGAATAGAGTGCGATCTTTATTCTATCATGGGAGAGATACTGGCAGTCCGCAGACGAAAAAACATCGTCACGAACAGGGAAGTTTATCAGATGAAGCTTAATGTAAATGAACTTCAATTTGATATATGTGTTCCCGTATCCGAGACGATGGGAGAACCTGAGATCGGAAGGCGCTTTAAAGGAACGATATGGCTGCAGGGATATATTAATTTTTAATATGAATAATCGCCGGAAGAGCCGAAAGGCACACTACGGGATCATCTTTTGTTTTCGAGTCAGCATAAATGCAGAGATTGCAGAAGCGGCTGGAATTGTCAGAATAATTCCGAATGTTCCGCATAGTCCCTGAGCAATTTCGATGCTGAGATAATTAGAATTGATAAGTTGGTTAAATTGTACTTGATATGAGAGGAACACAAGTAATGTGATGAATGCACTGCCTGTAAATGCAAGGATCAGTGTATTCGTCATTGTTCCGATCATATCTTTTCCTATTTCTATACCGGATCTGAAAATATCTTTTGCAGTAAGAGTCGGATTATGGTGATAAATTTCGTAAAGTGATGAAACGACAGACATTCCGACATCCATGATCGCACCGAGAGAAGAAATTACAACTCCCGCAAAAAGAACGTCTTTAATCTGTAGACCGGTTTCTTCATGTATTAAAATCAAACCTTCGGCATCTGCCGAACTGAATCCGTCCACATGGATCATGGCAGATGTGATAAGGAAAAGAATAAGCGCAAAAAACATTCCAATCATTGTAGATAAAATCGCGGAAAATGTTTTCCCGCTTTGTCCGTTTAACAGAAGAAGAGTAACTGCCGTGGACAGTATGGCACATATGATACTGGATGCGATCGGCGGCCATCCTGAGAATACGGCAGGCAGGAGAAATTCAATGATAAGAAGCATAGAATAAAGAAGCCCTGCGATTGATTTTAATCCCTTTCCTCCGCCGATACAAAAGATCGCGGCTGCAAGAACGGCGGCACATGCAAAAAGAGAAAATGTGCGGTCATAATTGTATACAGTATAATATGGCTCAATATTATCAGGCTGATCGATATTGATAATAAGAGGCATATGGATTTTCGCATGAACATTATGTGTTTTCGTTAGATAATTTGTTACTTCTATAATTTTACCTTTTTGAATTCCTTCGGACATTTTTATTTTTAAATCCTGACTGCCGAGGTGAATTTTAAGTTCTTTATCATATTCAATGTCCTCATTAGAAATCTCCACTACGACACCTTTGTCGTAGTGGAGTGTATCTGTGCTGTATCGAGAATAGCTTTTAAACCCGAAATTCTGAAGAATAAGTATAGTGAGGACACTGAGGAAAATAAGTATCAGTACAATATAGTTTTGCTTTATTTTTCTCAACATCATTTTATCCTATCTGATCTTAAGCAGATCTCCTTCTTTTTGTAATAAATGCAATAACGGAAAGTGATGCGGCAAGCAGCAAAGCTATCGGAGCAAAAGTGGTGATATCGCCGGTTTTTGCGGACGGAGCAGAAGTATTTGCTTTATTACTGCTGTTGTTATTGTTGTTGGCATTATTATTGCCGCTGTTATTGCCATTGTTGTTATTGCCGTTGTTGTTATTGCCGTTATTGTTATTGCCGTTATTGTTATCGCCGTTATTGTTATTACCATTGTTATCATTACCGTTTTGATCATCGGTTTTGACAAGATTCTCGTAAGCTGTCTGAAGATCTAAAAGCGATGCATCCAGCATATCTTGTGTGGCATCAGAATTTTTTAACAGTTCTTCTGCTGATGTAAGAGCATCGGAAAAGGACTTCCAACTGTCTTTTGTATAATCAGACTCCGATAAATTCATATTTTTAAGTTCATTTATCTTATTGAGAAGAGCTGTATTATCCGCTTTGTAGATTGTAAATTCATCTAATAAAGATAGATCATCGGCGTAATAAGTTTTCATTGTGTAAGAAGTATCTGTCACTTTAATATCTGTTACCGTTCTTCTGTAAGATTGATCCATCTTAGCGGAATATTCGGCATTCGGAGCTTTGATATCATAGTATTTACTACCGGAAGCAGAGTTTGCGGTAAGATAAAGAATTCCTGTCGGATTTGTAACGCTGCTCTGAACTCCTTTACTTGTGTCAGGAGTTGTTCCGTCCATCATATAAGTTCTTGTGTAAACATGATCATGTCCCATTAATACAACATCAATATCAAGATCTTTGAAAACTTGAGGAAGTTCATTACGTCTTGTAATGATATCGCCGTCGTCAACATGACTTGCAGTTGAGAAAATAGAATGGTGAAAAACAACTGTTTTCCATTTTACATTCGGATTTGCAGCGATTGCTTCTTCGATAAATGCTTTATGTTCTGCGGTGGATCTGTCATTGGAGTTTAAATTAATGAAAAGTGTATTTTCGTAAACAAACCAGTAGTCGCTTCCGGCAGTTGTCTGTCCTTTATCAGCGCTTTCGTTTGGCAGGTTAAAATGCTGATTATATGCGGCAGAACCTGAGTCGTGGTTTCCGATTGTTGTTGCAACCGGCATACTACGAAGCAGCGGACTTGATAAAAATCCTGCGTATTCAATCTGCTGTTCTAACTTATCTGCATCTTTTGATACCGACGTCTGGTTAATCTGGTCACCGGCTGAAAGAATGAAGCTGACATTACTGTGTGCAGATAATGCACTACTTAATGTATGATTCCAGTTATATGCATCATTCATTGCATGATATTCCTTAGAATTATCATCTTGTCCTACAGAAGCTCCAATCTGCGGATCTCCGACATACATGACTGAGAAATTTTCTGTAGATTTTGTTTCAAATG
>ENA-ORTZ01001555-ORTZ01001555.1-human-gut-metagenome-genome-assembly--contig:-NODE-1555-length-12909-cov-10.146569_pt1 | contig 12909 bp, 10 predicted proteins | sample MGYA00242075_ERZ509199 | MGnify/ENA primary metagenome ERZ509199 (study PRJEB26280, sample SAMEA2338824) | human gut metagenome | biome: human gut; feature: human-associated habitat; material: faeces...
CTTTTTACAAGGCGGTTGCGTATGCGTGCCTGTATAAAGTATTGCCAAATCATGTAAATGAAATTCCGGCAGAGGAGATTACTATTACACTGATTCGAGACCGCAAGCCGGTGAAGCTGCTGGGGGAACTGGAAAAATCCGGGTATGGATATAAAAAAGAAGCAGCAGGAATCTACTATGTCAATGGCGCGATGTTCCCGATGCAGATCATAGAGTCATCGGAACTGGATGTGGATATGCATGTACAGCTAAAAGCATTGACGAATCATCTGGAGGAATCGTTGATGCGTCAGTATTTATTGCAGGTGAGTACCTTTGAGGGAAGGGAGAAGAATCTTGCAGATATCGTGCTGCAGGTCATTGTAAACAGTAACATGGAGAAAGTACGGGAATGGAAAGGAAGTGAACAGACAATGTGTGAAGCATTAAGAGTACTGATGAAAGAGGAACTGAAAGAGGAGCGAGTGGCGGGCTTGCGCGAGGGTCGTCTTGAAGGTCAGCGCGAAGGTCAGCGAGAAGGACAGATTCGTGCATATGCATCCCTGGTGCAAGATGGGATCATCCCCGTGGAAATAGGTGCGGAAAAAGCGGGAATGTCTGTCGATGATTTTACAAAAGAAATGAAGCTGGCAGGTTATGTAACCCCTGCGGTATAAAATCAGAACATAAAATGTGTGGTGCCCGTGGTTGCACCACACATTTCATTTTAATTTAAGAAAAGTTTTATATAATAGGAATTGTTCTGGAAATCAGTTCGTGATAGTATAAAAGCTATGCATATGAAAAGGAGTTAAATCATGGGAAAAATATTTAAAAACATGCTCCCATACTGGAAATGGATTCTGGTTATTGTGGCTTTTCTTGTGATGCAGGCATTTTGTGATCTGTCCCTGCCACAGTATACATCAGATATTATCGATGTCGGAATCATGAGCAGCGGAGTGGAGCATATTCTTCCGGAAGAAATGACACAGGAAGATTTTGTGTCAGCACAGCTTTTTATGACCAGCAGGGAAAAGAAAACATTTGCCGCCTGTTATAAGGAGCCGAAAAAAGATGGAAACTATGTGAGAAATTGTGAAGAGGATACGCTTGACGATATGGATGAGTCTCTGTTGGAGCCGATCGTCATGGTATATCAGATGTCCCAGATGAAGGAGTCCGATATTGACGAGAAGGCTCTCACGGGGAAAATGGGAACGGATGGGACGCAGGTAGATATGAAGCAGCTGATGCAGGCACTGGCAGCCGGCCAGGTACCGGATCAGCAGATTCTTGAGATGCGAAAGCAGGTGTCCGGACAGATTGATGCGATCGGATCTTCTACATTGAAATCCATGGGTGTGACCTATGCGATCTCCTGTGATAAAAATGCAGGTGTGGATGTAGATGCCATTCAGAAACATTACTTATGGACCACCGGAGCCAAGATGCTTGGTTTTGCGCTGCTGATGGTTATGGCGGCAGTGGTTGTCGGATATTGTGCTTCCCGTGTGGGAGCATCCATCGGACGAGATCTGCGTGATAAGACATTCCGCAATGTCGTACAGTACTCCAATGCAGAGATGGATCATTTTTCAACGGCATCCCTGATTACGAGAAGTACTAATGATGTACAGCAGATTCAGATGGTGACTGCAGTATTTCTGCGAATGATTCTTTATGCTCCGATCATTGGAATCGGTGGTGTGATTAAGGTTGCACAGACCCATGCAGGAATGGAATGGGCGATCGCGCTTGCGGTGCTTGTTATTCTTGGATTTGTAATGCTTCTTACCTCCCTTGCCATGCCGAAGTTTAAGATTATGCAGAATCTCGTGGACCGGCTGAATCTGGTTTCGAGAGAGATTCTGACAGGATTAAATGTCATTCGTGCATTTGGACGGGAAAAACGGGAAGAAGAGCGGTTTGATGAGGCCAACCGCAATCTGACAAGGACGCAGTTGTTTACCAACCGTGTTATGACATTTATGATGCCGGGAATGATGATGATCATGTACTGCATTACGCTTCTGATTGTGTGGGTTGCCGCAAAGCGGATTGATGGCGGATATATGCAGGTTGGTTCCATGACGGCATTTATTACTTACACAATGATGATCGTTATGGCATTTCTGATGCTGACCATGATGTCTATCATGATGCCGAGAGCCGGTGTGGCTGCAGAGCGTATAGATGAGGTTGTACGCACAAAAAGTACGATTACAGATCCGAAAGAGCCGGTTGCCATGGAACAGTGTGAGGGTGTGATTGCCTTTCATCATGTAAATTTCCGGTATCCGGGAGCCACGGAAGATGTGCTTTCGGACATTGATTTTGTTGCAGAGCCGGGAAAGACCACTGCAATTATCGGAAGTACCGGATGTGGTAAATCTACGCTGGTCAACCTGCTTCCGCGTTTTTATGATGTGACAGGTGGAGAGATCACGCTTGACGGAACGGATATCCGCAAGTATACATTGCAGGATCTGCGGGAACATATCGGATTTGTACCACAGAAGGGAATTCTTTTCTCCGGTACAATTGCAAGCAATCTGCGCTTCGGGGCAGAGGATGCGTCAGATGAGCAGATCCGGGAAGCAGCGGAGATTGCGCAGGCAACAGAGTTTATTGACAGCAAACAGGATGGGTATGAGAGTGCGATTGCACAGGGCGGAAGCAATGTTTCCGGCGGACAGAAGCAGCGGCTTGCCATTGCCAGAGCGATCGCAAAGAATCCAAAGATTTATGTGTTTGATGACAGTTTTTCCGCTCTGGATATGAAGACCGATGCGGCACTCCGCAGAGCGCTTGAGACAAAGACGGAACATACGACCGTGATCATTGTCGCACAGCGAATCAGTACGATTCTGCATGCGGACCAGATACTGGTACTCGACGATGGAAAGATTGTCGGAAAAGGCACGCATGAGGAATTACTGCACAATTGCGAAGTTTACGAGCAGATTGCCAGAAGTCAGCTGTCTGCCAAAGAACTGGGACTTTCCGAGGAGGTGAAATAAGATGGCAGAACAACGTACAAAAAGACCTCGCGGTCCGATGGGCGGTCCGGGCAGAGGAATGATGCCGGGAGAAAAGTCAAAAGATTTCAAAAACTCTATCGGAAAACTGGTTCGTTATCTCGGAAGATACTGGTATGCGATTGTTGCCGTTATGATTTTTGCAGCGGTGTCTACCGTCTTTTCCGTTGCCGGACCAAAGGTTATGGCACGTGCAACGAATGCATTGGTGGAAGGTCTCGGAAAAAAGATCGCGGGAACCGGATCTATTGATTTTACCTATATTGCCAAAGTGTTATTGTTTACACTTGGCCTGTATATCTGTTCTGCAGTATTCAGTTTTATACAGGGAATGATCATGACAGGAATCACGCAGAAAACCTGTTACCGCATGCGTAAGGAAATTTCAGAGAAAATCAACCGCATGCCAATGAAATATTTCGAGAGCCGCACGTACGGAGAGGTGCTATCCCGCATCACAAATGATGTGGATACACTTGGACAGAGTTTAAATCAGAGTGTGACGCAGATCATTACGAGTGTGGCGACACTGGTCGGAACACTTGTGATGATGATTTCAATTTCCGGAATTATGACATTGATTTCACTTGTGATTCTTCCGGTATCTGCCATCTTGATTTCGTTTATTATCAAACATTCGCAGAAATATTTCCGCCAACAGCAGGAATATCTGGGACATATCAACGGACAGGTGGAAGAGGTCTATGGCGGACATCTGGTGGTGCAGGCATATAATAAGCAGGAGAGCACCATCAAAAAATTTGAAGATACCAATCAGATTCTGTTTCAATCGGCATGGAAGTCCCAGTTTTTATCCGGACTGATGCAGCCGATCATGCAGTTTGTCGGAAACCTCGGTTATGTCGGAGTGGCAATTTCCGGAGGACTTCTGGCAATCCGCGGAACCATCGGGGTTGGTGAAATTCAGGCATTTATTCAGTATGTCCGGAATTTTACTCAGCCGATCCAGCAGATTGCGCAGGTGGCAAATATGCTGCAGTCGATGGCTGCAGCCTCCGAGCGCGTATTTGAATTTCTGGACGAAGAGGAAGAAGAACTGACGGTTGAACATGCTGTGCATCTCGACCATGTGGATGGTTACGTGGATTTTTCCCATGTAAGTTTCGGATACAATCCGGATCAGATCATTATCAGGGATTTTTCCGCTCATGTAACACCTGGACAGAAAATTGCAATTGTCGGACCAACGGGAGCAGGAAAAACCACAATGGTCAAACTGCTTATGCGTTTCTATGATGTGACAGGCGGAGCCATTCAGGTGGATGGGCATGATATCCGCGACTTTAACCGTCAGGAGCTTCGGGATGCATTTGGTATGGTATTGCAGGATACCTGGCTGTTTAAGGGATCTATCATGGAAAACATCCGGTATGGCCGTTTAGATGCCACGGATGAGGAAGTGATTGAGGCGGCAAAAGCCGCACATGCCCACCATTTTATCCAGACACTTCCGGGTGGCTACCAGATGGAGTTAAACGAGGATGCAAGTAATGTTTCCCAGGGACAGAAACAGCTTCTTACAATTGCACGTGCTATCCTTGCGGATAACCCGATTCTGATTCTGGATGAGGCAACCTCTTCGGTAGATACCCGTACCGAAGTGCGGATTCAGAAGGCATTGGATAATCTGATGCGTGGACGGACCAGCTTTATCATTGCGCATCGACTCTCTACGATAAGAAATGCGGATCTGATTCTGGTGATGAAAGATGGCGATATCATAGAGCAGGGGACACACGAACAGCTTCTGGTACAAAAGGGATTTTATGCAGATCTGTATAATTCCCAGTTCGAAGAGAATGCATAAGACATTGAAATAAATTGGCAGTTGTGCTATAGTTTAACTGTATTTATCGACAAATTTTGACAAAATCGGACAGTGCTTTCTGGTATGCTTATTTTTGACTGAATTTGACATTCTAGGAGGCCTACATGGGAAAACTAAATGTCGCAATTGCAGATGATAACGAGGTTATGCGTGACTTATTGGAAGAAATGGTAACCAGTGATGATGAACTGCACCTGATCGGGATGGCGAAGGATGGAGAAGAAGCCTGCCATCTGATCAAGGAAAAAGAACCGGATGTTGTATTATTGGATATTATTATGCCGAAACTGGACGGTTTGGCAGTCCTTGACAGGATCAGGGCAGATCATACACTAAAGAACCGGCCAACATTTCTGATGATCAGTGGGATCAGCAATGAAAAGATTACCGAAGACGCGTTTGAGCGGGGAGCGGATTATTACATTATGAAGCCGTTTGACCGGAATATTGTTTTGGACCGGATCAAGACACTCAACCGTCGAAAAAACAAAGTACGAAAAGAAATTGGCAGACCGGTTGAGATGGAAAAGAAACCGGAAAAGTACTCGTTACAGACACTGGAAGAGGATGTCACAGAGATAATTCATGAGGTTGGTGTTCCGGCACATATCAAGGGATACCAGTATTTGCGGGAGGCAATCATCATGTCTGTGACGAATATGGACATGTTAAATTCTATTACGAAAATTTTATATCCGGGGATCGCAAAGAAATTTGATACGACACCAAGCCGTGTCGAGCGTGCCATCCGTCATGCAATTGAAGTAGCGTGGAGCCGTGGCAAGATGGATACGCTGGATGATCTGTTCGGATATACGATCAGCAATGGAAAAGGAAAACCGACCAACTCGGAATTTATCGCTCTTATTACGGACAAAATACGATTACAGATGAAGAGTAAGTAAAGGAGTGTTATGTATGAAGAAGATTCTGTTTGTTTCATCAGAGGCAGTGCCATATGTGAAAACCGGAGGTCTTGCCGATGTTGTCGGATCACTTCCGAAATATTTTGACAAAAAAGAGTATGATGTGCGGGTAGTTATTCCGAAATACGCCTGCATGGATCGCTCATTTCTTCCAAATTTAAAATTTTTGTGCCATTTTTATGTAAATCTGAACTGGCGCAGGCAGTATGTTGGAATTTTCGAGTCGGAATATCATGGTGTTCACTTTTATTTTGTGGACAATGAATTTTATTTTGCAGGAGAATCTCCATACAACAATATCTATGAAGATGTGGAAAAGTTTGCATATTTTTCCAAGGCAGTACTTGCTAGTCTGCCGTATATTGATTTTGCCCCGGATATTATCCATTGCAATGACTGGCAGACAGGACTTATTCCGGTGTTTCTGCATACGGTATTTGGAGATGATAATTTTTATGCGGGAATCAAAACCGTGTTTACGATTCATAACCTGCAGTTTCAGGGACGCTGGCGAATTCAGGAGATTATGGATATTACAGGACTCCCGGCACACATTTTCAATGCATATGAACTGGAATCTTATGGCGAAGCAAACTACTTAAAGGGTGGCGTGGTATATGCGGATTATATTACTACTGTCAGCCCGACGTATGCAAATGAGATTACGACCGTAGAAGGGGGAGAGGGCTTAAGTGGCCTGATGACTGCCCGAAAGGATCGCCTTTATGGTATTTTAAACGGAATTGATTATGAAGAATATAATCCACAGACAGATCCTTATATTTCGGTAAATTATTCGAAAAAAGATGCAGTGAGTGGGAAAAAAGAAAACAAAGTTGCATTACAGAAAGAACTTGGGCTTCCAGTCAGGGAGGATGCTTTCCTGATCGGAATCGTATCGCGTATGACCAGCCAGAAAGGATTTGACCTGATTGGCTGCGTATTGGATGAACTTTTAACCGAAATGGATATACAGCTGGTGGTTCTTGGTTCCGGAGAGAGCCAGTATGAAAATATGCTCCACCATTATCAGAGTAAGTATCCGGACAAGGTAAGCGTACATATCGGATTTACCGAGGAGCGTTCGCACCATATATATGCGGCAAGTGATGTGCTGCTGATGCCTTCCATGTTTGAACCATGCGGGCTGGCACAGATGATTGCCATGCGTTACGGAACACTTCCGATCGTACGTGAAACCGGAGGACTCCGGGATACGGTAGAACCATACAATGAATATGAAAATACAGGATGTGGTTTTTCATTTGCGAATTTTAATGCACAGGAAATGGCAGATATTGTCCGGTATGCGTATCGTGTGGAGCATGAACAAAAGGCCGCATGGAAAGAACTGATCTATCGTGCGATGGATCGCAATTTTTCCTGGAATGTTTCGGCACATGCATATGAGAAGCTATATGATAAACTGGTAGAAATGTAATAGATGTTCCCCGCAGAATTTTTTCTGCGGGGATTTTGTGTCTGGAAATATAATCTATGAAGTGCAGACCGGCTGCGGCATGGTCAGCAGATGGCTGTGCCGGCAGTAATAGTAGGCATGGTCGGACAGAATTTCTTCATCCTGAAGCTGTGAGGCATTCACTTCTTTTACCATTGCGGTGTAATGGTCGAGATTCTGCCTGTCGTTTTCATCGGTGGCAAGAATCAGTACTTCGTGAATACTGCTTGGCAGAATGATCAGATCCTTTTCAAACAAATCGGACAGTTCTTTTAAGATGTCATCGTAGAGGAGAACGGTTGCACCGTTGGTCCGGTACGTATTGGTCAGAACATACAGTGGCGGGGCTGCTTCCGGGAGTGGAGTTTCCGCGACGAGCTGCATTTCTTTGAGAAGACTGCTCATCGGGGTAAGCTGTGGGGGAAGAAGCTGTGGCGTGTTTTTCTTCGCAAGTCGGTAAAGCGTTTCTTTGTCGGTTTTCCAAAGGTTTAAGTGATGATTGTGGATCAGAATATTTGCCTGGTTTTCGGCACTTGCATGGAGCAGACAGTAAAAGATTACGGCCAGATCCTGGTAGCGGAAAAACGGAACCTCTTTTAACAGTTCCTGATTTTTTTCAAAGCTTACAAGACGCATGACGATGTGCTCGCTGGCACGGGAAAAATCGGTAAAGTAGGACGTGTCAAAATTTTCTTCCGGGGCATGCGCCTGATAGGTATGAAGAATATCTTCACAGATTTCTTCAAGGCATACCCCTTCCAGATAGCGATGATAGTATGGCATCAGATAGATCGCAGGTGACACGTTTTTCTTCGGATGGAGAAGTACCAGACCATCGTAATGTGTTCCGTTATTTTTGGTAAAGGAACGAATGTCTAAAGTGACACCTGTCTCGATACGCAGAGAAAGCTGTGTACGGATCGTTGTTAAAAATTCCTGATAGTTCATATGTAATTGAAAACAAATGTATATATGGGAAATTTCGGAATGACCGTTTCCGAAGATGAAAAATCCACGGTGTTAACCAGACACCGTGGATTTACTTTAGCATGTTTTGACTGAAATTGCAATCATTTTTCTCGGTTTTTTAATAAGAGAGAAGTTCCTGCCACAGCTTTGTGTACTTGGCGGAATCATCATCACTTAATGCTTTATAGATTTCACATCTTTTTATCGTGTCACTGGAAGGATTGACAGCTTCGTTATTTTTTACGTCAGCGTCCTGATTTTCTACCACAGATGTAATCGGAGAGGCATACTGCACATATTCGAAATTCTTTTCTGCGATATCATCCTTGCACAGGAAATTTAAGAATTTTAAAGCGTTGGTCTGGTTAGTGCAGGACTTTGGAATGAACCAGGAATCGATCCAGAGGTTGGATCCCTCTTTTGGAACCGAATAATCCAGATTGTCGTTCTCTGCCATGGCCAGTGCAGCCTCGCCGGAATAGCACAGTGCGATGGAGGCTTCTTCTCCGATCATGGCATCGGCTGTCTCGTCTACATAGTAGGCATATACGATTTTATCATCTTTTTGCTTTTTTAATATGTCGAGGGCTTCCCGCAGATGATTTTCATCGGTATCGTTTAAGGAATACCCTTTGGAGATCAGGGCAGGGGCAAACGTATCACGGACGGAATTTTCCATGATGATTTCATCCTCATAGGTAGGATCCCACAGGCAGTTCCAGCTTGATACGGTTTTGGCATCAATGGTTGTTTTGTTGTAGAGAAGGCCAAGAGTCCCGTAAAAATATGGAACGGAATAGGTGTGATTCTTGTCATAGGAAGCAGACATATCAAGGATCGTTGGATCCAGATTTTTGTAGTTGTCCATGGCATCGTAATCTTCTTCGAGAACTTCGCCCTCGTTGATCAGACGCTCAACCATATATTCGGAAGAGCAGATTACATCATAGTTGATGGAACCGGCTTTGTATTTGGTATACATTTCTTCCGGACTTTCATATTCTTCGTATTTGACGGTGATACCGGTTTCTTTTTCAAACTGTTTGACTACGGACTCATCGATATATTTTCCGTAATTTAAAACGGTTAAGGTCTGTCCGCTTTTTTTTGCAGAGGAAGATCCCCCACAGGCAGTGAGTGCGCTGACTGCCAGAGCAGAAATTAAGAGGGCAGAGAAAATTCTTTTTTTCATAATAGGACTCCTTTCGTCTGGAATAAAATTCCAATGGAAAATTTATTTGGCTGCAACACGCTTCTTCCCCGGATAAACATTTCCGGCAAGAAGAATGAGCAGAACGGCAAAGAACAGAATCGTGGAAAGTGCATACAATTCCGGTTTGATTCCTTTGCGAAGTTCTGTGTAGAGCATGGTGGAGAGGGTATTGACCCCGGCTCCTTTGGTAAAATAGGTGATGGAAAAATCATCCAGTGACATGGTGACTGCCATCATAAATCCGGAGAACACACCGGGACGGATTTCCGGCCAGGTGACTTTGTAAAATGCATACAGCGGCGTTGCTCCGAGATCAAGTGCCGCCTCATAGGTGCTGCGGTTTGTCTGTTTCATTTTCGGAAGCACATTTAAAATAACATAAGGAATACTAAAGGTAATGTGCGCTAAAAGAACCGTCACAAATCCGAGATCAATAAATTTCACAAACAAAAGCATCATGGAGATACCGGTTACGATATCCGCATTCAGAAGCGGAATATTGGTCGCGCCGAGATAAATGGTCTGGTGCCGTTTTTTCATGGCGGCTATGCCGAGCGCGGCAAGTGTTCCAATCAGTGTGGAAATCATTGCGGACAGGAAAGTGACCTGCAAAGTTGTGACAAATGCAGTCATAATCTTTTCGTCCTGAAAACAGCCGGTATACCACCGGAGCGTGAAGCCACCCCATTTTACCTTGGAACGGGAATCGTTGAAAGACAAAGCAATCAACACAATAATCGGAAGGTAAAGGAAGGCAAAAATCAGGACCATATAGATCCGGGATGCACATTTTTTTAACATATGGATGTTCCCTCCCCTTCTTTATCAAATATATTTACAATAGTCATACTTGCAATCACAAAAATCATAAGAACAAAGGAAAGACCGCTTCCGGCATTCCACTGCATACCCTGCATAAAATCCTGTTCGATCACATTTCCGATTAAAAGAACATGACCACCGCCTAATACCTGCGAGATTGCAAACGAGGTAAGTGACGGGACAAATACCATGACGATTCCGCTGATGATTCCGGATACGGTAAGCGGAAGGATAATCTTTAAAAAGATGGTTACATTTCCGGCACCCAGATCACGGGCCGCCTCAATCCAGTCTTTACGGATTCGTGTCATGGAGTTGTAGATTGGCAGCAGCATAAATGGCAGGAAGTCGTATACCATGCCAAGAACAACTGCCGTTGGTGTATTTATGATATTGATGCGGGAAAGTCCGAAACCTGTGAGAATGGAGTTGATTACACCATTTTTGGAAAGCAGAAGTTTCCATGCCAGGATACGGAGCATAAAGTTCATCCACATCGGAAGCATAAAGATAAAAACAACCAGTCCCTGATTTTTGATTTTCCTATTATTTAAAATCATTGCCAGCGGATAGGAGAGAACCAGGCACACGATGGTGCATATAATTCCAAGTCTCAGGGAAAGTCCCATGGCTTTGCGGTTGGTTTCATCTGCTATCGCTGTGATATAGGATAACGTAAAACTGCCATCGCCGTTTGTAAATGCATAGTAAAGAATCATGATAAGCGGCAGGAGGATAAAACCGATGATCCATATGAGGTATGGACCGGCAAGAAATTGCTGTTTAAATTTACGCATCGATCTCCACCGCCTTTTCATCGGAAGATTCCGGCTTATGCATAATCTGGATATTGAACGGGATTACTTTGATGCCGACTTTGGTGCCGACCGGAACAAATCTGGTGGTGTGAACCAGCCATTCATAGCCACCGGCCATGACATCAAGTTCATAGTGAACGCCTTTAAAAATCAGGGAGGTTACTTCACCCCGCAGTGTTCCCTCCGAAGGATCGACAAGTTCTACATCTTCCGGACGGATGACGACGTCGACCGGCTTGTTATTGCCGAATCCTTTGTCGACACATGCCCAACGGGCACCGAGAATCTCTACAAGTTCGTCTTTTATCATGGTTCCGTCAATGATATTGCTGTGTCCGATAAAATCGGCAACAAATGCGTTTTCCGGTTCGTTGTAAATGTTTTCCGGAGTACCGATCTGCTGGATATATCCCTGATTCATGACAACGATGGTATCGGACATGGTCAGAGCCTCTTCCTGGTCATGGGTGACGTATACAAAAGTAATTCCCAGTTCTTCCTTCAGACGGATGAGCTCATACTGCATGTTCTGACGCAGTTTTAAATCAAGTGCACCGAGAGGTTCATCTAAAAGAAGGACTTTTGGCTCGTTTACAATCGCACGGGCGATGGCGATACGCTGCTGCTGACCACCGGAGAGAGAATCGACCGAACGGTTTTCAAATCCTTCCAGATTGACCAGTTTTAAGGCATATTTGATTTTATCCTGAATATATGCTTTGCTTTTCTTACTTATTTTAAGGCCGAATGCAATGTTTTCGGCGATGGACATATGCGGGAAAAGAGAATACTTCTGAAAAACGGTATTCAGTTTCCGTTCATTGGCGGCAAGAGCTGTGATATCCTGTCCGTCAAACAGAATCTGTCCCTTGTCTGGGCTTTCAAAGCCTCCCAGCAGACGCAGGGTTGTAGTTTTTCCGCATCCGGACGGACCTAAAAGGGTCAGAAATTCATTCTCCCGGACATACAGATTTAAATCATCCAACACAAGATTGGAATCGTAGGATTTGGAAATTCCAATAAAATCAATTAAATGTTTACTCATACGTTTGTCCTCTTAAAAATTTGGTGGGGTAGTCACCCAGATGATGACAGCATCTTTTGCACCGGTGTTTTCCAGATAATGCTTTTTCCCTGCTTTAAAATAGAAAGATTCCCCGGCATGTACCGTCTGGTTTTGTCCGGCATAGTGGATACGGACGTTTCCTTTGATTACATAACCGAAATCCTCCCCCTCATGGGGCTGATAAACTTCTGACCGTCCACCAGCGTGTAAAGTCAGACGAACCGGTTCCATCTGGTTTTTCTGTGCATTGGGAACGACCCATTCAATACAGCAGTGTTTTTCTTCGTCGGTTTTTTCAAAATAATCTTCCTGTTTGAAAACAATCTGTTCCGGCTCTTCATCTGTAAAAAATTCTGCTGGTGTCGTACCAAGGCACTGGATGATATCCAGAAGAGTTCCGATGGACGGAGAGTTCTGGTTTCGTTCCAACTGTGAGATAAAGCCCTTGGTCAGCTCGGCACGGTCCGCCAGCTCCTGTTGCGTCAGTCCGTACTGGATGCGCAGTTCTTTCATGCGGTGTCCAATGTCCATGGCATGCCTCCCGTAAATTTATGAAACATGATTGTTAGTTGATTTTTTGTTTACTAATTATAAACTCAACAATTTCTATTCTACAGAATCCATGTGAAAAGTCAATCTTTTTTTAATATAAATTTTATGAAAAAACAGTTGATTTTCTGAATCGATTTTGGTATTATATACAAGTACGTTTTGCCAATATGGCTCAGTTGGTAGAGCAACGCATTCGTAATGCGTGGGTCAGGGGT
>ENA-ORTZ01001562-ORTZ01001562.1-human-gut-metagenome-genome-assembly--contig:-NODE-1562-length-12811-cov-2.957275_pt1 | contig 12811 bp, 9 predicted proteins | sample MGYA00242075_ERZ509199 | MGnify/ENA primary metagenome ERZ509199 (study PRJEB26280, sample SAMEA2338824) | human gut metagenome | biome: human gut; feature: human-associated habitat; material: faeces...
AATCCATTAATACCTACTTTAATCATTTTGTTTAAACTTTTAAGGGTTTTATAATATTTGTTCAAATATCTCTCGACCTGCGCACTTGTTTTATTTTCAAATGCGGTGCAAAATTACAAAAATGTTTTTATATTCGCATATTAAATTCATATTAAATATAAAAAAAGATGGGAAAAAGTACTTTTTTACAAGACTTTAAAGCTTTCGCCATGAAAGGGAATGTGGTGGATATGGCTGTCGGTGTGATTATTGGTGGTGCCTTTGGCAAAATCGTTTCGTCGGTTGTAGCCGATATCATTATGCCTCCCCTGGGGTTACTTATTGGGGGAGTGAACTTTACGGACTTGAAATGGGTAATGAAAGCTGCGCAGTACGGAGCTGATGGGAAAGAAACTGCGGCTGCTGTTACCTTGAATTATGGTAACTTTCTGCAAGCAACTTTCGATTTTCTTATTATCGCTTTTTCTATATTCTTATTTATTAAACTGATTACAAAGCTGACCCAGAAGAAAGCTGAGGCGCCTGCTGCTCCTGCTGCACCGCCCGCACCCACAAAAGAAGAGATATTGTTGACTGAAATACGTGATTTATTGAAAGAAAAGCAGTAATTTTGCGCCAAATTCATAACATATCTATATATGCAAGAGAAAATTATAATACTTGATTTCGGTTCACAGACTACGCAGCTTATCGGTCGCCGGGTGCGCGAGTTGGATACGTATTGCGAGATTGTCCCCTATAACAAGTTCCCCAAAGACGACGAAACTGTCAAGGGAGTGATTCTGTCGGGAAGCCCCTTCTCCGTGTATGACGAGAGTGCGTTCAAGGTTGATTTGAGCGAAATCAGAGGTAAATACCCCATTCTGGGCATCTGCTATGGTGCACAGTTTATGGCGTATACCAATGGTGGCAAAGTAGAACCGGCAGGTACCCGTGAGTATGGACGTGCTCACCTGACTTCTTTCTGCAAGGACAATGTGTTGTTCAAAGGTGTGAGAGAGGGTACGCAGGTATGGATGAGCCACGGTGATACCATTACTGCTGTTCCTGAGAATTTTAAAACGATTGCGTCTACAGACAAAGTGGCTATTGCCGCCTATCAGGTAGAGGGCGAACAGGTATGGGGAGTACAGTTCCATCCGGAAGTTTTCCACAGTGAGGATGGTACACAGATGCTTCGTAATTTTGTTGTCGATGTATGTGGATGCAAGCAGGACTGGAGTCCGGCATCGTTCATCGAAAGTACAGTTGCCGAATTGAAGGCTCAGTTGGGCAATGACAAAGTAGTATTAGGTTTAAGCGGAGGAGTTGATTCTTCAGTAGCCGCTGTGCTGCTCAACAGGGCCATCGGTAAGAATCTGACTTGTATTTTCGTTGACCACGGTATGCTCCGCAAAGATGAATTCAAGAATGTAATGCATGATTACGAATGCCTCGGACTGAATGTGATCGGTGTAGATGCCAGCCGTAAGTTCTTCTCAGAACTGGAAGGTGTAACCGAGCCCGAACGCAAACGTAAAATTATAGGTAAAGGCTTTATCGATGTATTCGATGAAGAGGCACATAAACTGAAAGATGTGAAATGGTTGGCTCAGGGTACTATCTATCCGGATTGTATCGAGTCTCTTTCCATCACCGGTACTGTTATCAAGAGTCACCACAATGTGGGTGGACTTCCTGAAAAGATGAACCTGAAACTTTGTGAACCGCTTCGTTTGCTATTCAAGGATGAAGTTCGTCGTGTAGGCCGTGAGTTAGGTATGCCCGAGCACTTGATTACCCGTCATCCTTTCCCCGGGCCGGGACTTGCGGTTCGTATTTTAGGTGATATTACTCCCGAAAAGGTGCGTATCTTGCAGGATGCTGACGATATTTTCATTCAAGGTTTACGCGACTGGGGATTATACGATCAGGTATGGCAGGCAGGTGTTATCTTGCTTCCGGTTCAGTCTGTAGGAGTAATGGGAGACGAACGTACATACGAGCGTGCGGTAGCTTTGCGTGCTGTGACTTCAACAGATGCCATGACAGCCGACTGGGCGCATTTGCCTTATGAATTCCTTGGTAAAGTGTCGAATGATATTATAAATAAGGTAAAAGGTGTGAACCGTGTTGTTTATGACATCAGTTCAAAACCACCTGCAACGATTGAATGGGAATAAGCCATTTGAAGATGGTATATATAAAAGACAGCCGTTCGGAGAAATTCGGGCGGCTTTCCTTTTTTGATGTACGTACAATGCGATTATGATTTAACAGAAAAGGGACATCCTCACGGACCTCCCTTCCCTTTTTTCCTTTTTTAAACCTTATGTAGTTGCTATAAATCTCTTACCGCAACATCTTATTATTATACTAAAAATCAATACTTAGTAAAATTCTATATTATTATACTTCGTTCCTATTGGAAAACTTTTACTCCAGTGCTTTGCCGGCAGCCATCGGCCAATACGGGTTCTGATACATTACCGTAGTATTGATATCTTCCGGATTGGTAGCTGTCAGTTGCATGTCTTGTAAACCGATCGGATCCAGATAGTATGCTTTGCGCCAAGTCAGACCGTCATACAACTGGTTGTTTGTTTTCGTTCTGCGAAGCGGGCGTAAATACTTGCTGTCTTCTTTCTGCGAGACATTAGCTTCTGTTGTACCATCGGCAACTACTGCCGAAACTTCTTTACCGTCTACTGTTTTTGTATAGTTCTTGTAAGCGGCATCCCAGAAGTTTACACCTTCAATGATGTAAGGCTTTGTAAGCAGCTGATCCCATGAACGCCATCTTTTCAGGTCATCCCAACGCATACCTTCACCGATAAATTCACAACGGCGTTCGCGACGGATATTGTAGAGAGTTGCATCAATCATTTTGTCACCGGAGTAGACTGCCAGGTCGTTTTCCTGTGTCAGATCTGTAGCGGCGATTGTTTTGGTGTAATCTTCATCTACACCGGCACGGCGGCGAAGTGCTTTCCAGTATCCTTGGGCTTTGGCATCCAGCGAACCGGTCTTTTCGTAGCAGGCTTCCATGTAATTCAGGTTAGCTTCTGCCGCGCGGAAAATAATGCAAGCATTGCTTCCCAACAATTCGTCACTCTTACTCTGATCGTCATCGTATGTATAGGCTTTGCGTGGGCGATATCCTGTTACATCACGAGTCTGTTCCTGTTCCGAAATGATACCTGGTTTTTCGAAGTGGATCACTACACCCGTATCAGCCACTGCCGTATTCTTGGTATCAGTAAGTAACGCATCTTTTTCACCCCATACAAACAATTGCAGACGTTCGTCGCGGTCTTGTTTTTCTTCTGAGATGGTAACGTCTCCATGATAGCCTGAGCCGGAAGCATAGATAGGTAAACCGTTCTTCATTACGAAACTATTGATAAGTGCGCGAGTGAGTCCGGTGCGGTCACCGTTCTTCAAACGTGCCGGAACGCAATGGGAAACACTCAATGATTTGATATATTGTTTCCACAACAACACTTCGCTGTAACCGGAAGCATCGGGGGTACTGAACATTTCGAAATATGGATTCCAGTCATATATCTGTCCGTATTCAGGACCCATCACATGAGAATTTTCCGTCAGTGTGCCCCGATCGGCTACTGCTGCGGCAGCGTTCATGGCTTCGGTCAGAAAGAAGTCTATTTCACCTGCGATATTAAAGGTTTTACCACTGTTGTAACTCATCTTAGCACCCGGCCAATCCGTATCTCCCGGTACGCGTCCTGTCCCTTGGTGATATTTTTCAAAAGTGGCTTCAAACAGAGCGACTCTCGATTTAAATAACTGAGCCACCTGTTTGTTGATGCGTTGATTGTCTTTAAAACCCTGATCTTTCAAGCGGCTGATAGCAGTATCCAGATCTTTGAGAATAAAACGGGCCACCTCGTTACGGGGTGCACGTTTGCTGTTTTCAATCAATACTTCGTTCTGGTCCGGCAATACTTTTTCAATAATTGGATAATCTCCGAATTTCACTAAAGCATTGTAGTAGGCCAGTGCCCTGAAAAAATAAGCTTCGCCAATATAATGGCTCAACTCTTCGGCAGAGCCTTGGATGGTACCGGCTTCTTCTTTAGGTAACACTTGCTCAAGCAAATAGTTCCAGGTACGAATACGATTTAGCGGGGTTTGTATTGTTTTACCTTCACTTACTTGCCAGTTGCCTGCAAAGTAATTCAGGTTACTTTCATCAGCCAACAGGTTGTCCGTGTTGGCATCATTGCGTTGTACACCCGAGTTCCATGCTGTCTGATGATACATTTTGGTACCATTGGAGTTTTCAAGATAGTCATTATAGTAATTAATGATATAGCTTCCTACCTGGTCCACCGTAGTGAAGTAGGCTTCCGGAGTCACTTGGCTGAGTGGTGCCCGATCCAGGAAGTCTTCACACGAAGTCATTGCCAATCCGCCCATTCCTATTAATGAGCAGAAGTATATATGTTTTAATTTTAGTCCCATAGTTCGTTCGATGAATTAGAAGTTAACATTTAAACCGATTGAAATAGTTCTCTGCAACGGATACAGTTTTCCATCACCCCAGTCGCTACCCAGCAATTCCGGGTCGAATACACCACTGATATCAGATAACGTCAGCAGATTGTCTCCTGATACATAGATACGTACTGACTCCATAGCGGCTTTCTTGGTCCATGCTTTCGGCAAAGTATATCCGATTTGCATGTTCTTCAGACGGCAATAAGCAGCATTTTGCAGATAACCGCTTTGTGTGCGCTGGTTTTTGTCGGTGTTGAAGTAAGGTTTCGGATAGTAAGCTCCCGTGTTGGCTCCCAGAGGGTCACCTTCCGGGCGCCAGTAATCCATGTGCTCTGTGAAGGCGGCAGATTGCCATTGTCCGCCATTGGCTCCCCAGAAGTACGGGCCGTCCAGCCAGTAGTCTCTTTTCATTACCCCTTGCAGGAAGATAGAGAAGTCGAGGCCTTTCCAGGATCCGTCCAGTGTTAAACCAAAGTTGTAGCGCGGAGTATTATTGCCGATTACCTTCAGGTCACCGTGGTCGTTCAGTGTGTTTGAGCCGTTGTTAACACCATCTTTACCGTCGATATTGCCATACATGATGTCACCTGCACCCCAGGCTGTTCCCCAGTTCGGTGTACCGCCATTTGCCAAATGCTTATCCATTTCTTCCTGGCTCTGTGCGATTCCTACTGTTTCGTATCCCCAGATATCTCCAAGAATCTTACCGCCATAGTGTTTATCCAGAGACATTGTCGGATTCGGATACTTCAGGATTTTACGCATGTTGTCCGACAGTACAAAACGAACACCGTAGTTGAATTGTTGAACACGGTCTCTCCATGAGAGTTCGAGTTCCCATCCGTAAGACTTCATGTCACAGTTGTTGATGGCAGGAGCGCTGGCACCCAAAACAGAAGGTAGTGTAGGAGCCGGGCCGATCATGTCGTAAGTGTAACGGTTGTAGTAGTCAAACGAACCGGTCAAGCGGTTATTGAACAATCCCCAGTCGAGACCTACGTTCCATGATTCGATGGTTTCCCATGTCATCAAGCTGCTAACGATGCCCGGAAGACCTGCTGTGTTCTGTTTTTTACCGCCCAGCAACCATCCTGAAGAGGCTGTTCCGGTTGGCATATTCTGATAGAACGGATACCATGCGTCTGTATTGTCCGTATTATTGTTACCGAGCTGTCCCCAAGAACCTCTCAGTTTCAATGTGCCGACCACTTTGGTCAACGGTTCGAAAAATGTTTCGCGTGCAATGTTCCATCCGGCAGAGAATGAAGGGAAGAGTCCCCAGCGTTTGTCACCGATAAAGCGGGAAGAGCCGTCGTAACGTAAGTTAGCTTCCAGCATATAACGTTCTTTGTAGCTATAGTTGACACGTCCGAAGAAACCGGCGATAGCTCTTTCACGTTGCCATGCGCTGGCCTTTTTGTTGTCTTGAGTCAATCCCAGTGAGGGAACTTCCGGACTGATCAGATCTGTACCGAAACCGGTCAGGCCGCTTGGACGATAAAGTTCGGCATTGAAACCACCCATAACTTTAAAGTAATGATCGCCCAGTGTTTTGGTGAAGTCCGAATAGATGTTGGTAGAGAAGTAGTCTTCGTCTTCACGTGAATCCTGCACTTCCGAATAACCTGCGGCACCACCGTTCCAAGAAAGAAGATATGGTTCGTTGTTTACATCGTAAGCATAAATAGGCAATACAGCCCAATGTTGTTTGCGGATATATGTGCGCATACTTCCTTCTGCCACGATACGCCAGTCTTTAACCGGTTCGAAAACAGCCTGTAACTGTTGCGTATACCAGTTCTTCTGGCTTGTCTGTTTACCTCCGTCTTCCAGCTGAACGATTTCCATGTCACGCTGGTAATGTCCATTCGGGTCAATTACCGGGCAAGTCGGCCAGCGGCGTGCAATATTGTGGAAGAATAAACCGGTCAGGTATGTCGGGCGGTGATAGTCCTCACGTGTCCATTTGCTGGTATAATTCAAAGTGACCCAGTCTGTCAGCTTTGCCGAGATTTTTGCATTCAGGGTGTAACGGTTGAATTTGTCTTCACCATGTTTCAGCAAGCCGGTCTGGTCAAGGAAACTTCCACTGATCATGTAAGTCAGTTTCTCAGTACCTCCACTGATGCTGAGGTTATGTTCTGTAGAAGGTACCCAGTCGCGGTAAAACTCGGAGAACCAGTCAGTGTTGGCAAAAGCACCGCCGTAATTTTGCCACTTCCCATCGGTTCCGGCTACGGTTCCGTAGTATTCGGGTTGTGTCGGGTCAGTGTATTTTCCATCGATGTAGTTTTTAATTCTGGTCATGGCATCGTCGTTAAACACCGGATTACCTCCACCATTTGTACTTGCTCTGTTAAAGTATTGTGCGAATGTATAAGAGTCTACCATTTCGGGTACTTGGATCGCGTCCGAGAAACGTACATTACCCGAATAGTTTACACGTGTTTTGCCACTTTTACCACTCTTCGTAGTGATCAGGATGACCCCGAATGCCGCACGCGCACCATAGATCGATGAAGAAGCTGCATCCTTCAGTACAGATACCGATTCAATATCATTCGGGTTGACTGTATTCATGTCTCCTTCGATTCCATCGATCAGTACCAACGGACTACTGCTCGAACCATCGCTTATCGTACCTGCTCCTCGGATGTTTACGTTTAGTTCGCCATCCAGTGTACCACCGCTACTGCCCACGGACATATTCAGTCCCGGAATAACTCCTTGCAGTGCCTGTGACACATTCTGTACGGGGCGCGACTCCAGGACGTCCGCATTGACCATACTTACAGATCCGGTAACGTTTACTTTCTTTTGTGAACCATAGCCCACAACTACCACTTCATCCAGTTGCTTTGAATCTTCTTGCATGGTGATATGGAGTTCCTTTCCGGTCACTTCCGTTGTGACAGTTTTGTAACCGATAAATGAAAACTCAAGGATAGCTCCTTTGGGAGTGTCAATAGAGAACTTTCCGTCCAGGTCGGTGATGGTTCCCGTATTGGTGCCCTGCACTTTTACGGAAACTCCGATAAGTGGTTCACCCGTGTTGTCGATGATTACACCGGTGGCTTTCACGGTTTGTTGTTGTATACTGGCAGTCGCTTGTGTTTTGTAAGTATCGGTCGTCGCTTGTGCCGACTGTGCGCACCACAGCAACAAAGTAGCAACTACTGTTTTCAGGCAGTGTTTTTCCCATACTCTTGTAAACCTTAAGGATAGGTTACTTTTTTTCGTCATAAATTAATAGGTTTGAGTTAAACATGTTTTTCAGTTTTTTACTTCTTTTGCAACTCCGTCCTCATTTCGGAATCGAAGTCTTGTTAGTTTTTGTTTTCTTCTACTTTTTCATAATTTTTCTTTTAAGTGATACAATTATTCCGGTTTCTCTGAAAAGAAACTAATTGATGAAGTAGACAAAGATTATGCCAGATGTGAAAAGATGGTATAAGGCACTAATGAAGTATAATACAGGGATGTAAATGTGGAATTCACCACAATTTTGTGGAATAAATCCACAAACAAAATCCGCTTGACGTTGTTGTTGTATCAAACTTAAATTAATAGAAACCCAAATGATAAAGAAGCTTAACCCCCTTTTGTTGATGGCAATGTTGTTATTCATTTCCACCACTGTTTTTTCAGCCGGTTTTCCTCCTCCCGATAAAGTGCAGGAAGCCTTTCAGAAAATGTATCCTAAAGTGACCACGGTCGATTGGGAACGAAAAGGAGATTATCACATTGCCGATATCAGGGTGAAAGGACGGGAGCTAAACGTCTGGTTCAGTGATAAAGGTAAATGGTTGATGACAGAGACCGATGTCGAATCTTTGGAGGCTGTTCCTCCTGTTGTGGCAAAGGCCTTTATGCAAAGTACGATGGCGTCCATGCAATTGGAAGATGTAAGAATCATCACTTTTCCCAAGCAGCCGGCGGTCATCATAATCGAAGTGGAGGAATATGACACTGATTCGGAATTTCAGTTGTTTTATTCTCCGGACGGTAAACTCTTACAGACTCTTAATGTAAGCGAAACAGGAGGGGAGATTTATCCCGGACTGTTTAAATAGAGTTTGCTACATAATACCAGCTACTCTTTTCACCACAGCTAAACAAATTACGCAGATATTCAAATCACATCTATTGATTTCTTTTTTCTCTGTGTAATTTGTGAATCTGTGGTGACTAATCTATGAAGATCATTCCTTTTCTCCATGCGATTGTTCATTGAGATTTCTTTTTTATTGTGCCATGGTTTCAGAATCATCCTCAGATTTGTATCGTTATCTTCTTATGCTCGTACAATTCATTCCCGGACGCAATTATTCTTTAGCTTTTCTCCAAAATTGCATTTGAGAAAGGTGTAGCCCAACTGTTGTTTGGGTGTAGCCATCCGATCGTTATGGCTACACCTTTCACCTTGGATAGCTACACCCTTTTCAGGTAATCAGTCTTACCTCCTTCCGATAATTCTCTTTGTAGGAACTATATCTTTTTGATTTTTAGAATATTATTTTGTTGTCTAACTTACATTTTACAAAATTGTCTGCATCTATGAAAGGGTATCTTGGTAAGATGATTACTATTACGAATCATAATAATATGATGATTGGAGTAACAACTGTCATGAAATACTATTTTATAGGATAGAAGAAAAAAAGAACAGATTCCTTTGTGAGTAATTAGACAAAACCGTATTTTTAGAGACATGATTATGTGCGGTCGGATGATATGTATATAAATTTCTGATAATTAATTTATTAGATATTAGAATTATGATGAAGTCCATAAGCTGATGTTGTAAATCTCGGAAGGAATGACTCTATGTGTGAAAATATCATTTGTTCCATATGTGATAGTATGCCAAAAGAGTCGTATCGAACAAATTGCGTAGTTAGATAGCCAGTGGACATTATCAACTTAAAGAATAAAATGAAAGATATTATTGATCTATTACAAAAGAAACGAATAAAAACTGTTGGTGCCTTAAAGCAAGGCGAACAACATCAGCTCTCTTGCCTTCAACAAATAGTAAATAACATATCAGGTTTCAATTCCCAATTTTGGAGAATTGGAGACCTAGGATTATATGAAACCAAACATCCAATCAACATAGATTCTTTGAATGGAGATTTTGTTGCGTGGTTTGATGTCGGGAATGAAAATTTTCCCACTGAAAAACAACTTGCCACATGGGAAGACTTTTGTAAAATCAGCCCAACGAACATGAAAGAAATGATTATCGAGGGACTTACGAAGTTATCAAGGCAAATGGATTTATTACTTGCTGATATCAAGCCTCAATATGGCCCAGTTTACAATCCAAAGGCGGTATCAAGAAACGCAAAGAAAGCCATTGAAGTGATGAGCAAAAACAACAGGTCTATCGGTCGGCAAGCTAAATCGATTTTCCAATGCACTTCTGTTGTGATTCCAAAGCAAGACAAGTCCCCAGTTCGGTTTATAATTCTAAACTTTCAGATCGGGCGGCATCCATATGAATTTGAAGCTGTCTTTTGTGATAGTGTAGTATTTATCATTGGAGAAAACTCAGGTTTATGGACTCGACTTGATTGGGATTATGAATTTAATGTATCAGATTTTAATATTGCAACAGCTTTGCATCCATATTGGCGACAGAAATAATATGAAATTAAAGGCAGAGTAAAGAAAATAAAGCTATTCTGTAATGTAGTCGTGAGATCAGTTGATAATAAGCGAGTTATATCATAATCCTGAAAAACACTCCGTGAGGGGCTGTTTTGTTTGGAACTTTTTAGAGAAAACCGGATATTTGCACTGTTGATCAACGAAACGAGACTATAAAAATGAAATTTAAATCTTTAAAAAGAAACGTAGTATGAGTGTAATTTTTAAAACAGTGCAACGCCCGTCAGATCCGCGCGTTGAGAATTCTCCGAAGAGGTATTATCCGCAACTCATTACATTGGGGCGGTCGGTAAACCTGAAGTTTATAGCACAGAAAATCCAGGACCGTTCATCACTTTCGGTAGGTGACATTAAGAGTACGATTCAGAATTTTGTAGAAAAGCTGAAAGAGCAGCTGCTGGAAGGAAAAGCGGTAAACATTGAAGGATTGGGGGTGTTTATGCTCGCAGCCAAGTCGAAAGGTGCCGAAAAGAAAGAAGATATCACGGCCAAAAGTGTAGAGGCTGTACGTATCTATTTTCAGGCTAACAAAGAGTTGAAAATTACCAAAACGGCTACCCGTGCGGGTGAAAAACTGGACCTGATCAGTCTGGACGATTACCTGAAAGGGACAACTGATGGAGGAGACGGAGGTATCGTAGATGATCCGACGGCATAAAACGGCTGGCGGAGAGGTAATGATCCTGTAACAGACGAATAGAAAACAGGATGTGTGTATGGCTTCCGGCCGATTCCCGAAAAAACGGGACGGCCGGGAGCCTTTTTTTACTTCGCTTAGGCTTTTTTGTGTGCAAACATGGAAGGGAACGCTTGTCAGATGGAAGGGAATGATTATCTTTGCAACTTCGAATAAAACTACGGAATAAAATGGTTAAGAAGATAGTAAAAGGCCTTTGGATTTTCTTTGCACTGATGGTGCTGGCAGGAATTGCAGTATTTGCTTCTATCGCTTATGGATGGATTGGATATATGCCTCCTGTGGAAGAATTGGAAAATCCAAATTACAAGTTTGCCACCGAAATTCTTTCGGAGGACGGTAAGGTTTTAGGAACATGGTCGCTTAGTAAGGAGAATCGTGTATATACCTCATATAATGAACTTTCACCTAACATCATCAATGCACTGATAGCAACGGAAGATGTACGCTTTGCCGAACATTCGGGTATTGATGCCAAGGCACTGATACGCGCTGTAGTGAAACGTGGATTATTGATGCAGAAAAACGCAGGTGGAGGTAGTACGCTCTCGCAGCAACTTGCCAAGCAGCTGTTCACAGATGAAGTTGCCAAAAACACTCTGCAACGTCTGTTTCAGAAACCGATAGAGTGGGTGATTGCCGTGAAATTGGAGCGATATTACACCAAAGAGGAAATTCTGAGTATGTATCTCAATAAGTTCGACTTTCTGAACAATGCAGTAGGAATCAAGACGGCTTCCTATACCTATTTCGGATGTGAACCGAAGGACTTGAAAGTTGAACAGGCGGCCACGCTGATCGGTATGTGTAAGAATCCTTCACTCTACAATCCGGTACGCTTTAATGAGCGTTCGCGCGGACGGCGGAATACAGTACTCGACCAGATGAGAAAAGCCGGATATATCACGGAGGAGGAGTGTGACTCGTTGCAGAACCTGCCGCTGGAGCTGGTGTACCACCGGGTGGACCATAAAGAAGGATTGGCTACTTATTTTCGCGAATATCTACGTGGTGTGATGACTGCTCCTAAACCCGTTCGCAGTAACTATCGTGGCTGGCAGATGCAAAAGTTCTATGAAGACTCGATCGACTGGGAAATGAATCCGTTGTATGGCTGGTGTGAGAAAAATAAGAAAAAGGACGGTTCGAACTATAACATCTATACGGACGGGCTGAAAATTTATACAACCATCAATTCGCACATGCAACGTTATGCCGAAGAGGCAGTGGAAGAGCATATCGGAGACTATCTGCAACCTCTGTTCTTCAAAGAGAAGAAAGGACGCAAAAAAGCTCCGTACAGCAATCAATTGACTCAAGAAGAGATTGACCGCATTCTGGACAGGGCAGTGAAGCAGACCAGCCGTTATCAGAGCATGAAAGCAGCCGGGGCCTCGGAAACGGAGATCAAGAAGGCATTCGACAAGCCGGAGCCGATGTCAGTCTTCACATGGCACGGTGAAAAAGATACCATTATGACTCCAATGGATTCCATCCGTTATTATAAACACTTCCTGCGTGCCGGATTTATGTCGATGGATCCGATAAACGGACAGGTAAAGGCATATGTGGGTGGACCGAACTATACTTATTTCCAATATGACATGGCGATGGTGGGGCGCCGACAGGTGGGATCTACTATTAAACCCTATCTATATGCGTTGGCAATGGAAAACGGATTCTCTCCCTGCGATGAAACACGCAACGTGGAAATCACCCTTATTGATGAAAATGGAAAGCCCTGGTCACCGAAGAATACTTCGAAAGGACATTATGGTGAAATGGTAACTTTAAAATGGGGACTTGCCAACTCAAATAACTGGATATCGGCTTATTTGATGAGTAAACTGAACCCGTATGCGTTGGCACGTCTGATCCACACTTTCGGTGCACTATTTTGAGAAACCGAATTCGGGACCCGGACAGACACGCAACTAT
>ENA-ORTZ01001578-ORTZ01001578.1-human-gut-metagenome-genome-assembly--contig:-NODE-1578-length-12707-cov-3.271657_pt1 | contig 12707 bp, 7 predicted proteins | sample MGYA00242075_ERZ509199 | MGnify/ENA primary metagenome ERZ509199 (study PRJEB26280, sample SAMEA2338824) | human gut metagenome | biome: human gut; feature: human-associated habitat; material: faeces...
CCCGTTCACCAGCACGAATGAGCTTCGGCAGATAGTCTTCGCATAGTAATCGCGGATGGCCTGGCACATGACGACCGCTGCCTCGGGAGTCGCTGCGACGTCGATCTTGCCCGTCGAGGTCTTCACGAAATCGGCACCTGCGAACATCGACAGCAACGATGCCTTGCGGATCAGGTCGGGGGTTTTCAACGCCCCGGACTCGATGATGACTTTCAGTACGATGTCGCCGTCCATCTCGGAACGGATCACCTCGACCTCGTTCGCCGCCTCATCGTATTCGCCCGTAAGCATACGCCCCACATTGAGCACGATGTCGATTTCATCGGCGCCGTTTTCCACGGCCATCGCCACTTCGAGGGCCTTCACTTCGAGGAAGGTCTGGGCTGCAGGAAACCCGCCGCCCACACTCGTAATGCGCATCGGAGTGCCATCGACAGCCAGCCCCACGGTCTCGACGAATGCCGGGTAGATACAGATCGAAGCGACATTGGGGATATGGGGATATTTCTGGTAGAACTCGGCAGCCTTGCGGGCAAACTCCGTGACCGAAGTCACCGAGTCGTTGCACGACAGGGTCGTGAGGTCGATAGCCGAGTAGCACATTTTGTACACGTCGGTATTGTGGTTGCGTTTCGCGGCTTCGCGGATGCGGGCGACCTCCTGGTCTACCTGGGCTTCGCTCCACGCGGGAGCATATTCGTTCAGATGGTTGGCGTATTCCATAATAATCGCTGTTTTTACAAAATTAGGAAAAAATATTCATACGCGCGGTTCCCGTCCGTAAATTTTTCCCGTCATACCGGCTATCCTGCAAAAAAAGAGCCTGAACCACCGGGTTCAGGCTCTTTTTATCGGTTGACGGCTATTATTTGTTCAGCGCCTTCAGGTTGATGTCGTTGGCAGCCTTCTGAGCCAGTTTCGGGTTCTTCGAAACGGCGCTCTTCAGCTGGGCCTCTGCGGTCTTCAGGTCACCCTCCTTGGCAGCGATAACTGCACGCAGGTAGTCGGCGTCGGCCGAGTTGTCCTTGGAGATGGCCTGCTTGGCGGCAGAAAGGTTGTTGCTCATCACCTGAGCCACGGCCTCGTTGTAACCGTCGAGGTTCTGGGCAGCAGCCTTGTAGTCGCCTTCGGCAGCAGCGATAGCAGCCTTGGCCTGTGCATCGGCAGCCTTGGCATACTTCTTAGCCTCGGCGGTGTTGCCGTTGGCCAGGTTGCCCAGGATGAGGTTCTTGGTGATTTCGCTCGACGAATCCATCTTAGCAGCCTTCTCGAACGATTTGAGCGCAGCAGCCTTGTCGCCTGCCTTGGCCTGTGCGATACCCAGGTTGTTGTAAACGCGGGCGTCGTTGTATTTCTTCGAAGCGGTGGTCAGGATAGCAACCTGCTCCTCGGCACCGTTAGCCAGCGTCTCGGCAGCATAGAGGTACTCCTCTACGGTCAGCTCCTGGCCGTTGCGGAACGCAGCCATGATCTCGGCGTCGGTCTTGCCCTGGATGTCGGTGCTGTTCACGATCTGCGAGCGACGCAGTTCGGGAAGAACCTCCTCTTTCAGTTCGTTGAATACCGAAGACATGTTCTTGATTTCACTCTCACGCTCTGCGGGCGAGTTGTAGAGGCTCAGCACCTGGAGAATGAGGTTCTTGTCCTTGATGTTCGACTTCTCGACCAGTTCCTTGAAACCGTCCCAGTCCTCACCGTAGGCGGCAGCGTCGATGTCCAGGCCCGAATCCTTCAGCAGCTTGGCAACGACTTTCTTACCGGACTCGCTGCGTGACTTCGACAGTTTGTCGTTGAATTTCACGGGGCCATCGGGCGAAGCATAACCCTTCACGGCGATGTTCTGCGTAGCACGGTCGTTCTGCAGTTTGGCATCTACGTCAGCCTTGAACGCGTCGAGGTTGGCTTTCTTCTCGTTCTTCTTGGTTACGACCGAAGAGTTGATCGCATAGAGCAGATCGGTCTTGTCGACGACGGTGGTCACCTTCTTGTAGTTGTTGGCCATCGGAGCCATCAGGTCGGAGTATTTCAGATCCTTCTGGAGCGTGTTCAGACCATAAGCTACGGTCAGGCCGAATTCCTTGGCCAGAGCGGCCTTGGCAGCCTCGTCGTTACCGGCCAGCACGGCAGCCTGCTCCTTGGTCGGGATGGCGCCGGTGTTCAGGTTCACGAGCGTGAATTCCTTGCACTTGCCGCCCGGGCATTTGATCTCGGCGCGGAGCTGCAGGGCGCACTTGTCCATACGGGGGTCGTAGGGGAACTCTACGTGCTGCGTGAAATTGCCTCCGTTCTTCTTGTCGATGACCGTGTAGTTCTCGTCGACTTTCGAACCCTGGAGATATTTGGCGGCACCCTGTCCGAGTGAAACCAGACAACTCGTTGCACACGGGAGTTACTTTGATAACGGCTTTCGCGTTGAAATACTTAACCGGGAACGTAACATTGATGTCAGCGGCAACGATACCGTTGTTCAGCGTCAGAATCTCGGGGGTAACCGTCAGGTTGATGTCATCCCGGTTCTTGGCCATCTTCTTGAAGCAATTACAGCTCGAGAATACCAGTGCGGCAGCTACGAGCACAACGCTCAATTTCATTAGATTTTTCATAATCGGTTAATTTAATGTGTTTATTTTAAATGTTTGCCTTTTTATCTGTCTTTCGGCCCGGTTCGTACGGAATGCGCGGTATTGCATCTTCCAACTCCCCAGCCAGAACAACGCAAATATAGAAAACTCTTGGTAATTGTGCAATATTTCAGGCGGAATTTCAGTACTTTTCCGCCCGAAAATATCACATTAACAGTCGTTTTACTCTTCTTTGCGTTCAGGGCGTCCGTGGCGTTCGTGGCGTTCGCCGCGCTCGGGACGGTCGCCACGCGGGCGGCGTTCCCGCTCCACATAGCCCTCGGGCTTGGGCAGCAGCACCTTGCGCGACAATTTGAGCTTGTTGGTCTTCGGATCCATGCCGATCAGCTTCACGTCGATCTCGTCGCCCTCTTTCAGGCCGGTCTCCTCCATGGTCTCAAAGCGCTTGTAGTCGATTTCCGAGATGTGGAGCAGGGCGTCCTTGCCGGGCATGATCTCGACGAACGCGCCGAACGGCACGATCGACTTGATCTTACCGTGGTAGGTCTCGCCGATTTCGGGCACGGCAACGATCTCCTTGATACGCTGCAACGCAGCGTCGATCGCCGATTTCTCCACACCGAAGACGTCGACGATACCCTTCTGGTCGTCCTCCGTAATGGTAATGGTGGTACCGGTCTGCTTCTGAATCTCCTGGATCACCTTTCCTCCCGGGCCGATCACGGCGCCGATCGAATCCTTCGGGATGTGGATCTGCACCAGACGCGGCACGAACGGCTTGTAGTCGGCGCGCGGCGCGGCGATGCAGTCGGTCAGGATGTCCAGAATATGCAGACGCCCCTTGCGCGCCTGCTCCAACGCGGCGGCCAGCACCTCGTACGAGAGGCCGTCGACCTTGATGTCCATCTGCGTGGCGGTGATGCCGTCCTTGGTACCCGTCACCTTGAAGTCCATGTCGCCCAGGTGGTCTTCGTCGCCCAGGATGTCCGACAGTACGGCCCACTTGCCGCTCTGCGAATCGGAAATCAGCCCCATGGCGATACCCGAGACGGGTTTTTTGAGTTTCACACCGGCGTCCATCAGGGCCAGCGTGCCGGCGCAGACAGTAGCCATCGACGACGAACCGTTCGACTCCAGGATGTCCGATACGATACGTACGGCGTAGGGGTTCTCTTCGCCCAGCGGAACCATCGGTTTCAGGGCGCGCCATGCCAGGTGGCCGTGGCCGATCTCGCGGCGGCTCAGACCGCGTGCGGCCTTGGCCTCGCCCGTCGAGAAGGGCGGGAAATTATAGTGCAGCACGAACTGCTCGGTACCCTGTACCAGCACTTCGTCCTTGACTTTTTCGTCGAGTTTCGTACCGAGCGTAACGCTGGTCAGCGACTGCGTTTCACCGCGCGTGAAGATCGCCGAACCGTGGGCTGCGGGCAGGTAACCCACCTCGCACCAGATCGGGCGGATCTCGTCGGTCTTGCGGCCGTCGAGGCGCTTGCCCTCATTGAGGATCATGTTGCGCATGGCCTTCTTCTGCACCTCGTCGTGGAAATACTTGTGGATCAGCGGGGCTTTCTCCGCCAGTTCCTCCTCGCTGTAACGCGCTGCGAACTCGGCCTCGAGGGCGTTGAACTTTTCTTCGCGCTCGTGCTTCATCGTGCCGCTCGTGGCGATGGCGTACGCCTTGTCGTAGAGCTCCTCGACGATCGTCTGGCGCAGCTGCTCGTCGTTGACCTCATGGCAGTAGGTGCGTTTCACGTCCTTGCCCAGTTCTTTCGCGAGTTCGATCTGTACGGCGCAGTGCTTCTTGATCTCCTCGTGTGCGAACTTGATGGCCCCGAGCATCACCTCCTCGGAAACCTCCTTCATCTCGCCTTCGACCATCAGGATGTTGTCGATCGTACCGCCGACCATGATGTCGAGGTCGACCTTGCCCATCTCCGAATAGTTGGGGTTGATGACGTAGTTGCCGTCGATGCGTGCCACGCGAACCTCCGAAATGGGGCCGCCGAAGGGGATGTCCGAAACGGCGAGGGCGGCCGAAGCGGCCAGGCCCGCCAGGGCGTCGGGCTGGATATCCTTATCCGCCGAGATGAGGTTCACCGTTACGTAAACCTCGGCGTGGTAATCTGCGGGGAACAGGGGGCGGAGGGCTCGGTCGATCAGGCGCGCGACGAGCACTTCGCTGTCGTTGGCCTTGCCTTCGCGCTTCATGAAGCCTCCGGGGTAGCGTCCGCAGGCGGCGTACTTCTCTTTGTACTCCACCTGGAGGGGCATGAAATCGGTGTCGGGTTTTGCGTCCTTGGCGGCCACCACGGTACCCAGGAGCATCGTATCTCCCATCTTGACTACCACGGAGCCGTCGGCCTGCTTGGCCAGTTTGCCCGTTTCGATCTCGATCTGGCGTCCGTCGGCCAGCGTGATGATCTTGCGGACTGCGTTGTACAGCTTCTTTTCTTCCATAAAAATCTAAACCTATAATGTTTTTCGAATCGTTGTCCTTTACGAAAATGAAGGCAACCCCTCGTTGGGAATTGCCCTCATTTCTCCCTCGCGGATTATCGGCGGAGGTTGAGCGTCTTGACGATGGCGCGGTAGCGCTCGATGTCGACCTCTTTCAGATACTCCAGCAACGCGCGGCGCTTACCGACCAGGCGCAGCAGTGCGCGCTGGGTTCCGAAGTCGTGTTTGTTGCTCTTGAGGTGTTCTGTAAGGTGGCTGATACGGTACGAAAACAACGCGATCTGGCTCTCGGGCGAACCCGTGTCGGTGTTAGACTTGCCGTACTGGCCGAAAAGCTCCTGCTTTTTCTCTGCTGTTAAATAAGCCATTTTTGAAAGTTTATTTAAATTCCACTCTACGACGCATCCCCCTTACCGTGGATAACGCCAGAGCGTCCGGCAAAGTTACGAAATAATTGACAATTAAGCATGGCAAATGAAAAATTATTTACCTTTTTTACACGGATTTATCGCCTTAAACTCCGGAAAATACTATTTTTGCGGCAAAACAAGTCTACGTTATGGTAAAGACGCTTATTTTCGCACTCCTCGCGACGATGTGCGCAACCTTCCTGTGGGGCTGCGGCGGCAAGGTTTCCTATACGACCGTCGACGGGACGATGCTCGGCACGACGCTGCACGTGGTGGCCGACGTGCAGGGCACTTCGCCGCAGGAGCTCTACGCCGCCGTCATGGCGCTCGACCGGGAGGCCAAGGCCTCGATGTCGATCTTCGACCCGGCGTCGCTGCTGAGCCGCCTGAACCGCAACCAGACCGACAGCGTCGACCGCCATATCGCCTTCAACCTCCGCCTGGCCGACAGCATCAGCTCGCTGAGCGACGGCCGTTACGACGTGACCGTCAAACCGCTCGTCGAGGCGTGGGGCTTCGCCGGGAAAGAGGCGCAGGAGAACCCGAACGTCGATTCGATCCTTGCGTTCGTGGGCCGTCAAAAGGTGCGCATCGAAAACGGCCGCCTGATAAAGGACGATCCCCGTGTGCAGCTGGATTTCAATTCGATCGCCAAAGGATATACCGTCGACCTGCTCGCGCAGCTCGTCGAATCGTTCGGCGCCAGGAACTACATCGTCGACATCGGCGGCGAAGTCCGCTGCAAGGGCGTCAACCGGCAGGGGAATCCGTGGCGCATCGGCATCGAGACCCCGTTCGACGGCAACATGTCGAACGGCGAATACCTCCAGCGGCGTATCGGGATGACCGAAGGCGGCCTGGCCACCTCGGGCAATTACCGCCGTTTCTACCTCGATGCCAAAGGCAACAAGATCGCCCACACGATCGACCCCCGCACGGGGCGCAGCGCCGTTTCGCGCCTGCTGTCGGTGACGGTCGCGGCTCCGACCTGCGCCGAGGCCGACGCTCTGGGAACCATGTTCCTGGCGATGGGGGCCGACGATGCGCTGGCCGCGGCGAAGTCCATGCCCCGGATGAAGGTCTATTTCATCCTCGCCGACGGCGCGGATGGCTATGAAGAGTATGTTTCGCCCGCCATGAAGGCGGCAATCATGCAATAACCGATTTATGAAAAGCGCAGTTTTCCTCTACAACACCCAATCCGGCAAGTGCAAGATCGGCCACTGTACCGATAGCATCTGCACCGTATTCCGGGCTTACGGCTACGAGATTACCCCGCAGCCGATCGACTTCGAAGCCAATCCCTTCGACGGCAACGAGCAGATCGGCCTGATGGTCGTGGCCGGCGGCGACGGCACGGTCAACTATGTGGTCAACTCCATGAAAAGCAAGGGGCTGGATATCCCCTTGGGGGTAATCCCCGCAGGTACGGCCAACGATTTCGCAGGGGCGCTCGGCATGTCGCACAAACCGCTCGAAGCAGCAAGGCAGATTGCCTCGGGCGCCATCGACCGGGTGGATTGCGGCTGTGTGAACGGCCTCTACTTCGTCAATATTTTCAGCTTCGGCATCTTTACCACCACCTCGCAGCGTACGCCCGACGAACGCAAGCACAAAATCGGCAAGCTGGCCTATATCATCGAAGGGGTCAAGGAGTTCCGGGCGATGCACGCCGTGCCGCTCCAGGTCGTGGCCGACGGCGAGGCGTTCGATTTCAATTCGCTCATGGTGCTGGTTTTCAACGGCGAAACCGCCGGGGGATTCCGCCTTGCGCGCCGGTCGTCGATCAAGGACGGCCTGTTCGACTGCCTGATGCTCGAAAAGAAGAATTTCCTGCGTTCGACGCTGGCCATGGGACGCTACCTGTTGGGCGGAAACCCCAAGATAGTCCGCCACTTGCGGGCCCGGGCTCTGGATATCGTCTCGACACTCAACGAACCTACGGACGTCGACGGCCAGAAGGGTGCCGAATTTCCGCTGCATATCGAGTGTATCGCCGGCGGCCTGCGTGTGATGTGCCCCCGCGAGGAGGGGAAATAAAGGCGGGACGAAATCCAGCCGCGGACATTGCGTTTCCTTTGTTTTTTGCACGAGATATTGCATTTGCGTATGAAAAATGTTACATTTGTCCGAAATACCACGACGATATGGCGGATACTATCAAAACGGCAAGGGCGATAAGGGAGAGCGGAAGGGAGAACTTGCGTAAGGTTTCGATCTCCCGTATCAAAAAGGAGATGAACGATGTGTTCTATCTCTCCGACGACCTGGTAATCACAACGCTTTCTGCACAGAACAATACGACGGCCGAGTACCCGGCTTCGATCGACGGTTTTTCGGCCATCATCATGATGACAGGCGAGGCGACCGTGTCGATCGACATGCAGAATTACAGTGTCAAACCCAATACGATCGTCTTTTTCAATCCCGACAGCATCATCCGCACGGTGAAATGTTCGGCGAACGCCGCAGCCTATTTCCTCGCCTTCTCCAAGTCGTTCGTCAACGAAATCCAGATAGACCTTTCTACCTCGCTGCCGGTCTACATGCGCTTCGGGAAAGCCCCCGTGCTGGAAGTCGCGCCGCAGGACGTGGATGAGATACGCCAGTTGTTCCAACTGATCAAAACCATGCTGCGCAGCGACAAGGAGCGTTACCGCCACGAGATCATCCGCACGCTCTTTACCACGGCGTTCTACATCATCACCGAGATTAACCAGCGCGAGCAGCCCGGCGGAATCAAACAGGGGCGCTGCGAAGTACTTTTCGACGAATTCATGTCCCTGTTACAACAGTACAACAAGCGGGAACGCAACGTGAGTTTCTATGCCAAACAGTTGAATATCACGCCTAAATACCTTTCATCGGTCGTCAAGGAAGTCAGCGGGAAAACTGCTGCGCGCTGGATCGACGAGTCGGTGATCCTCGAGGCCAAAGCGTTGCTGAAATACTCGGGAATGAGTATCCAGGAAATCGCTTACCACCTCAATTTCTCGACCCAGTCGTTCTTCGGCAAATACTTCAAGCAGCATACCGGCACAAGCCCCTCGCGCTACAAGCGCAAAGGCTGATCGGCATGCGCGGCCACAGGATGAATCCCTCTCCCGGAGAGGGATTTTTCTTGTGCCTTTTCCCGACGGGGAATAAGGCCGGATTTATTATTGCATATCAATCGCATAGGACATATGTTGCCGGGACAACGGGGCTTTTTCCGCCCCTTAATTTGTAAACCATAGCGTAAACCGGAAAAAAGATGAAAATTGCAAAAGCTACCATTACTGCACTCCTTTACACCTCCAAGACCCTTGCCAACGGCGAACACCCCGTCATGATCCGGGTCTGTTACAACGGCAAACGTAAATACAAGAGTACGGGGCTCTCCTGCCCCGCAAAACTCTGGAATACGGCGAAACAGGAAGTACGCGGACGCCATCCCCTTTCGATGAATATGAACGCCCTTATCGAATCGGAACTGATGTGCCTGAAAAACAAGGTGCTGGATTACGAACGGCAGGGCATGGCCTATTCGGTGCAGAGCCTGCTCGAGGCTTCGGGGCGGAAACCGCCGTCGCGCAAAACGCTGGACGACCTGTTCGAAGAACGCATCGCCTATTTCAGGGATACCATGCAGAAACACAATACGGCGGCCGGTTACCAGACGCTGCGGCACATTGTCGGACGGTATTCCCAGAACCGGACGGTCGAGTTGTTCGACGTGGACAAGGCCTGGCTGCAGGATTTCGAACAGCACCTCCATACGCGCTACGCCGATACGAGCATCAAACGCTTCTTCAGCGCATTCAAGGCGCTGATGAATTACGCCTGCCAAAGCGGCCAGCTGGCCGTAAGCCCGTTCCACGGGTTCCGCCTCAGCCGGAGGCTCGATGTCAGGACTGCCAAACGGGCGCTGGAAACCGGGGAGCTGGAAGCGATCGTACGTTACTACCTCGACACCTATTATTATAAGACGGGCCGGAAGCCTGATGCAAAGGCAATGCGGCGGTGCTACTGGCGCAGCCGGCGGTATGGGGCGGACGGTACCGTCAGGCAGGCTGCGATCGACGCCGAACAGTTTTCGCTCGCCCTGTTTATCTGTTCCTATATCTTCCAGGGGCTCGCCCTGGTCGACCTCGCCCGGCTGAAGTGGAAGGATCTGGTCTGCATCGAAATTCCTGACAAGGAGAAATACGACCGGGATCGTACGGCATACGGCCTGCGATATGCCGAAGCGCACAAGGCGACGGCCACGTTCTACGAGATCAACCTCGTCCGCGCCAAGACGCAACACCCGACGCGGGTGCTGGTCGAGCGGTCGGTGGCATGGCCCTACATGGCCGCGTTCGTACGGTCGGGAAAGGTGCGGGGCAACGATTTCGTCTTCCCGATCTACTTCGACGAAGACCCTGTGCATCAGTTCGAGCGGATCACCTATGCGAACAACGTGATAAACCAAAGCCTGCAACGGGTTGCCAAACGCATCGGCCTCACGCGGAAAGTCACCTTCTATGCGGCACGCCATACCTATGCGTCCCGGCTCTATCATGCTGACGTTCCCCTGCCCCTGATCGCCCAGAACATGGGACGCAACCCCGCGGAGATCGAAACCTACCTCAAGGAGTTCGACACCGACAAAATCATCAGCGCCAACAAGCGCATCTGGCAAATCCCCCGGCCGGATCAGCTCGAAACCAACACCGGCGGATTGTAAACCGTCGTGTCAACCGACTGCTTTTTACCGTCCTTAACCGATTGATAAATAAGGCTAAAATAATTCTCCTTACTGTTCCTCACGGGAACAATGTTAGTCGGTGTCGGTTGTAAAGACTACGACGACGATATCGACAAAGTGAACGATCGCCTCGACCAGTTGGAAACGGGAAAACTCGCTACTTTAGAGCAGCAGATTGCCGCCATCAACTCGTCGATCGCTTCGCTTGAAACCGCCTATAAAGCAGCTGACGCAGAATTAAAAACCGCCCTGGAGAAACAGGCTTCGGATCTGACGGCAGCGAAGAGCGCGCTCGAATCGTCGATCGCTGCGCTGAAGAGCACGCACGAGGCAGACATCGCAAAACTCACCGGCGACCTGAACGCCCTGGGTTCGAAAGTCGAAGGTTACAACACCGACCTCAAAGCCGAAATCAAGAAGGTCGCCGACGATCTGGCAGCCAACTACTACACCAAGACGGTCATCGACCAGAAACTGGCCGCACTGGATGCCAAGTTCGCTGGCGAGATCGCCGCGCTGGACACTAAGATCACGGCCTGCAACGAAGCGATCGACGCCATCAAGGGCCAGATCGAAACGATGAAGACCCAGATCGCCGGCAAGGTGGATCAGTCGGAATACGATGCTTTCACGCAGGCAACCAACCAGTCGCTTCAGGCCAACGCCCAGGCTATCTCGGTATTGCAGGCTCTCTGCGCCGGGTTCCCCGAGGGCCAGACGATCAAGGGTTACATCGACGCTGCCAAGGCAGACGTTGTAGCTATGCTCGACAACTACCTGCTGAAGAGCACCTACGAGGCGTTCCTCACGGCCTACGGCGAGTTCAAGACCAGCATCGAAGGCCGTGCAGACGCCGCCGAAGCCGAGATCGACACGCTCAACGCATGGATGGAGGAGATGACCAAGGACGGCGGTACGCTGGCCCTGCTCGAGCAGCGCCTGCAGAGCGCCATCGACGCCAAAACGACACTCGCAGAGGTGAAAGCCACCTACAACGCGAACTGTGATGAATTCCTCGCCGGCGTGAACGGCATCATCACCTCGGCGCTGGCCGAAGACGGCATCATCGGCACGGAGCTGAAATCAAAACTCGACGCCCTCAAACAGAACCTCCAGGATCAGATCGACGCCCACGAAGCGCGTATCGGAGCACTCGAAGGCCAGGTAGGCGAACTCGCCGACCGTATCCAGTCGCTGGAACTCGTTCCCTCGTGCTTATGGGACGAGATGGCGGAGAACATGATCCAGTTGGGCAACGATTATATCTTGCCCGACAACGGCGAGCCTATCGACGTGAACACCAACCCCAAAAAGTGGATCACCTTCCAGGTTACCCCTGCTAAACTCGCCGGCGGCATCGTCACGGGTTATGCCAACGGTACGGTATCGCTTGATTTCTGCGAGGAAGAGATAAACCCGTCCAATACGCGCGCCCAGTTCACCAACATCGAAAAGATAGAGTTGGTAAGCGCGGCCAAAGGCCAGTTCCGCATGCTGATCAACACGGACTACTACAAGCAGCAGCTCGAAGAGGAAAAAGTGCTCGCCATCGCCCTGAAAATCGTGCAGACCAGCGCCAGCGAAGGTATGCAGGGTATCGAGTTCATTTCGAAATACTACGCAGTCGTACCCGACGGCGAAAACCAATTCATCGTCGCCAAACCCGAGGGCGAAGGCTACCAGCCGCTGAGCGCCCTGGAGTACAACACGGTAAAATATTCGAAGTTCTACAACGACAAGACCCCCCTCAAGATGATGGGCGAATATGTAGTCGTGTTCGAAGACTTCGACGGTACGCTGATCCCGGTAGCCGACGCTGCCAAGAAGTACGATTGGGACATTCTGCCGAAATTCATGAAGGACGGCGACGAGGTTGCCGCCAACGTATCGCGTGCGGCTGCAGTTTCCACGAATGGTATCACCGCGAGCGACTTCACCTTCTCGCCGGCTTTGGCACAATCCTACAACGTAGCGGGCAACCGCGTGACGAAGGAGACTGTTACGGTTAAAACGCCCAATACCCGCAATATCGGCGGTACGGTTACCGACAGGGGCGATATGACCATGACTGTAAACAACAAGATCGTAACCCTCGATCAGTACGTTGCCGTTATCACTTACACCCGCGAAATGCTGGGCGACTATGCCGTGGCTCCGACTTCGTTCGATTGGCAGTATACTAAGTGGGATACGAACGCTGACGGCGACTTCTCGAACGTCGTATACACGACCAGCGAAGGCCGCTTCGCGGCTACCGGCGGCGCTCCCGCACTCACCGCAGAGCAGTTCAACGACATCGCAGGCTATCTGGAGAACCCGATCGAATGGGTCGTAGAGGAAGCCTCGGGCCTGGATGCAGGTATCAAGGTATCCGCAGTACGCTCCTCGCTCCCGCACGACGATCCCGACTCGCAGTGGATCCAGTTCCAGGTTTCGGGTTACTCCTACAGCGAAGGCGTCCGGACGATCAAGGTAAGCAATAGGTTGAACATACCCACCTTAGGTTGGGTACGCATTAAAGAAAAAGGT
>ENA-ORTZ01001580-ORTZ01001580.1-human-gut-metagenome-genome-assembly--contig:-NODE-1580-length-12700-cov-157.086754_pt1 | contig 12700 bp, 9 predicted proteins | sample MGYA00242075_ERZ509199 | MGnify/ENA primary metagenome ERZ509199 (study PRJEB26280, sample SAMEA2338824) | human gut metagenome | biome: human gut; feature: human-associated habitat; material: faeces...
ACAGCTCAAGTATACCGAAAAGCAACACTCCTATTTGGGGAAAAGCAAACTGTACAACAACTTATGCTGAACTGAAACGAACAAATACAGAAAAAAATTTAGTACCAAACGTAAGAGGAATGGGAGCAAAAGATGCAGTTTATCTGCTGGAAAGCAAAGGACTCCACGTACGCTTATCTGGTACAGGAAAGGTAATCAGACAAAGCCTGAATGCAGGCTCTTATTTACATAAAGGACAAACAATAACATTAACATTAAACTAGAAAGCAATGAAACTTGAGAATATGCTAAAAGCTGTCAACGCACAGCAAATCATAGGAGATACCAACCTGGAGGTAAATGGTATTCACATGGATTCTCGCATGGTGAAAAACGGATTCATGTTTGTAGCCGTAAAAGGAACGCAAGCTGACGGACATAACTATATTTCCAAAGCCATTGAGAACGGAGCAACAGTAATTGTCTGTGAACAACTGCCTGTACACATAGAATCTAATGTGACTTATGTACAATTGTCAGACACAGAAGAAGCTGTTGGCAAACTTGCTACTACATTCTATGGAGATCCGACTTCCAAACTGGAATTAGTAGGAGTAACTGGTACTAACGGAAAAACGACCATTGCCACCTTATTATATAATATGTTCCGTCTGTTTGGATATAAGGCCGGATTACTCTCTACAGTATGCAATTACATTGACGGAGAAGCAATCCCCACTGACCATACTACTCCTGATCCAATTACACTAAATCAGCTACTGGGACGTATGGCTGATGAAGGATGCAAATATGTATTCATGGAAGTCAGTTCACACTCTGTAGTACAGAAACGTATCAGTGGTCTGACTTTTGCCGGTGGTATTTTCACAAACATTACCCGTGATCATCTGGATTACCACAAGACATTTGAAAATTACCTGAAAGCCAAGAAAGCATTTTTTGACAATCTTCCAAAACAGGCTTTTGCACTGACTAACCTGGATGACAAGAACGGCACGGTCATGACACAAAATACCAAGGCCAAAGTAGCTGCCTACTCTCTGCATTCTTTATGTGACTTCAAAGGCAAAGTACTGGAAGATAGTTTTGACGGAATGCTGCTTGACATTAACAACCGCGAAGTAAACGTGCAATTTATCGGACGCTTCAATGCATCCAACCTGCTGGCTGTATATGGAGCAGCTTGCTTGTTAGGTAAACGCCCGGAAGATATATTGGTAAAACTGAGTATGCTTCGCCCTGTTTCCGGACGCTTCGATGCCAAACGTTCTCCCAAAGGCTATACAGCTATTGTAGACTATGCACACACTCCTGATGCACTGGTAAACGTACTAGAAGCTATCCACGAAGTATTAAGAGGAAGAGGACAAGTCATTACGGTAGTAGGTGCCGGAGGAAACCGTGACAAAGGAAAGCGCCCTTTAATGGCGAAAGAATCCGCACAAAGAAGCGACAAAGTAATTATCACTTCTGATAATCCACGCTTTGAGGAACCGCAAGACATCATCAATGACATGTTAGCGGGACTTAGCAAGGACGACATGAAAAAAGTGATCAGCATTGTCGACCGCAAAGAAGCGATCCGTACCGCATGTATGTTAGCTCAACCACAAGATGTCATCCTGATTGCCGGAAAAGGACACGAAACCTATCAGGATGTAAAGGGTGTCAAATCACATTTTGACGACAAAGAAGTATTGGACGAAATATTCAAAGGAGAACTTTAAAAAATAGAAACAAGACAATGTTATATTATTTATTTCAATATCTAGAGCAATTCAATTTTCCAGGAGCACGAATGTTCGGGTACGTGTCGTTCCGTTCATTAATGGCCGTCATCCTCTCTTTGTTGATTTCTGCCATCTTTGGAGAATATTTCATTAATTTGCTCAAAAAGAAACAAATCACAGAAACTCAACGTGATGCGTCCATTGACCCTTTTAACGTCAATAAGGTTGGTGTCCCAACAATGGGAGGTATTATTATTATCGTAGCAATTCTGATTCCTTGCCTGTTATTAGGTAAATTACATAACATCTACATGATATTGATGCTGGTTACTACCTTATGGCTTGGGACTTTAGGTTTTTTGGATGACTATATCAAGGTGTTCCGAAAAGACAAGGAAGGACTTCATGGCAAATTTAAAATCATCGGCCAGGTAGGTCTCGGACTGATTGTAGGTCTGGCTCTGTACCTGAGTCCGGATGTAGTAATACGAGAGAACATTGAAATTCAACAAGACGGTCGTGTGGTTGACGTAGTTCATAAACCCGTGGATGAGAAATCAACCAAGACAACGATTCCCTTCTTCAAGAACAACAACTTGGATTATGCCGACTTTGTAGGATTCTTAGGAGAACATGCACAAGATGCCGGATGGATTGTCTTTGTATTCATCACCATTTTTGTGGTCACAGCCGTTTCCAACGGAGCCAACCTGAACGATGGTATGGATGGAATGGCAGCCGGAAACTCGGCCATTATCGGAGTTACCTTAGGGATACTGGCCTATGTATCCAGTCACATAGAATATGCAGAATACCTGAATATCATGTATATTCCAGGAAGTGAGGAACTGGTAATCTTTATCTGTGCCTTCATTGGAGCACTGGTCGGTTTCTTATGGTATAATGCCTTCCCTGCGCAAGTATTCATGGGCGATACCGGAAGTCTTACTATTGGAGGACTTATCGCTGTATTTGCCATCATCATACACAAGGAGTTATTAATTCCTATTTTATGTGGAGTATTCCTGGTCGAGAACCTGTCGGTTATTCTTCAAGTGAAGTATTTCCAGCGCGGTAAGAAAAAAAGAGTCAAACAGCGTATATTCAAACGCTCACCGATTCATGACCATTTCCGTACGACACTGGCACAGCTCGACCCAAACTGTACTTATTTGATCACACGCCCTCACAGCGTATTCCATGAGTCCAAGATTACAGTCCGCTTCTGGATTGTAACCATTGTATTAGCAGCAATTACGATAATCACACTTAAAATCAGATAAAGCAATGGCAAGAATTGTCATCTTAGGAGCAGGAGAAAGCGGCGCCGGTGCCGCTGTCCTGGCACAGAAAAAAGGATTTGACACATTTGTATCAGACATGTCCCTCATCAAGGACAAGTACAAAGCAATGTTGAACGAAAGAGGTATTCAATGGGAAGAAGGCAAACACACAGAAGAGTTAATTCTGAATGCGGATGAAGTGATTAAAAGCCCGGGAATTCCCAATGATGCTCCTATCATTCTGAAATTAAAGAATCAGGGCACTCCCATCATTTCGGAGATTGAATTTGCAGGCCGATATACCAATGCTAAAATGATTTGTATCACAGGCAGCAATGGTAAAACAACTACAACCTCACTGATTTATCACATTTTCAAGAAAGCAGGTCTGAATGTGGGACTGGCAGGCAATATTGGGCAAAGTCTGGCTTATCAGGTAGCTGAATGTAACTATGACTATTATGTCATTGAACTCAGCAGCTTCCAGCTCGACAACATGTATAAGTTCCATGCCAATATCGCCGTGCTGATGAACATTACTCCAGACCATCTGGACCGTTACGGATTCGAAATGCAGAATTACGTGGATGCCAAATTCCGCATTATTCAGAACCAAACGGATGATGATGCTTTCATTTTCTGGAACGATGACCCTATCATACAGAAGGAACTTCATAAATACGGTATTCACGGACAATACTTCCCATTCGCAGAAAAGAACGAAGAAGGAGTAGCCGCCTTTACCGAAGAAAACAAAGTGTACTTCACCCGTCCTATCGCATTCAATATGGAACAGGAGGAGTTAGCTTTGACTGGAACTCACAACCTCTTCAACTCTATGGCTGCCGGTATTTCTGCTAACATTGCAGGCATTCGCAAAGAATGCATCCGCGAAGCTCTGAATGATTTCAAAGGCGTAGAGCACAGACTGGAAAAGGTAGCACGCGTGAAAGGAGTGGATTATATCAACGACTCAAAAGCTACGAACGTCAACTCATGCTGGTATGCCCTTCAAAGTATGAAGACTAAAACCATCTTAATCTTGGGAGGAAAAGACAAAGGAAATGACTACAATGAGATTGCCGACCTTGTAAAAGAGAAATGTAGCGGACTGATATTATTGGGACTCCACAACGAAAAGCTGCACGACTTTTTCGGCAACTTTGGTCTTCCGATTGTAGACGTACAGAGCATGCCTGATGCAGTAAATGCGGCTTACAACATGGCAAAAAAAGGAGAAACCGTATTGCTAAGTCCGTGCTGCGCAAGCTTTGACCTGTTTAAAAGTTATGAGGACCGAGGCGATCAGTTTAAAGAGTGTGTAAGAAACCTATAAGCATCATTAAAAAGTTAGAATCATAGCACATGGATTTGCTAAAAAACTTTTTTAAAGGGGATAAAGCTATCTGGATTATTTATCTGTTCCTCTGCTTGATATCCATTGTAGAGGTTTTCAGTGCATCCAGTACGCTTACCTATAAAAGTGGAGACCACTGGGGACCAATTACCAACCATCTGACATTGCTGATGGTTGGTACCATCGCTGTATGGATTGTGCATAATATTCCCTGCCGCTGGTTCAAGACTTTTATCGCCTTGCTACCTATCTCATGGGGATTACTGATAGCCGTATTCGTGATTGGTGCTCTTACCAACGGGGCCAAACGATGGATTGATTTAGGTTTCATTCAGTTCCAGCCCTCAGAAGTCGCAAAAATGGCAACCATCATTACCGTCGCATTCATTCTTTCGCGCATGCAGGAAGAAAATGGAGCCAACAAAAAAGCATTTAAGTATATATGTGGTATTACGGCTGCAACTTGTGGACTCATTGTGAGTGAAAACCTTTCTACAGCAGTTCTGTTGGCGGGAAGTGTTTTTCTTCTCATGTTTGTAGGGAGAGTCCCTTTCAAGCAACTCGGGTTACTTGCTGGTATCGGTATTGCCTGCATCATCATTGGTGTAGGAACTATCAAATATATTCCAGGAGAAGCCTGGGATAAAATTGGTCTTCACCGTATGGTAACCTGGCAGAGCCGTTTAAACAACCATTTTGATGAAAGTGAAATACCGGCTGCAAAATTTGACATTGACAATGACGCACAGATAGCCCATGCCAATATAGCCATTGCAAGCAGCCATATTTTAGGAAAAGGCCCGGGAAACAGCGTGCAGCGCGATTTCTTGTCACAAGCTTTTTCTGACTTTATCTATGCCATCATCATAGAAGAATTGGGACTTGTAGGAGGGGCTTTCGTAGCCATTCTTTACATCCTGCTTCTGATGAGAATTGCCAAAATAGCCAGGAATTGTGACAAGTCATATTACGTATTTCTCGTTACGGGCATTGGGATTCTGCTTGTGTTGCAGGCCACATTTAACATGCTGGTAGCTGTAGGAATCATGCCTGTCACCGGACAGCCTTTGCCACTCATCAGTAAAGGAGGTACTTCAACTCTTGTAAATTGCGTCTACATTGGAATGATTCTAAGCATCAGCCGATATGTAAATGACTTGAAACGTCAACGAGAAGAAGAGTTGCTCGCACAACAAACGATACAGCCTCAGGAGGTTGCTCCCGAAAATAATATCATACCACAGGAGAAATCCGTTTAAAAGTTTATTCTTACCTTTGCAGGTAAATCACATAAGAATATGGAAGAAAAATTACGCATCATAGTAAGTGGAGGTGGCACGGGAGGACATATTTTTCCCGCCGTTTCCATAGCCAACGCCATAAAGGAATTATATCCGGACACTGAGATTTTGTTTATCGGAGCAGAAGGACGAATGGAAATGCAACGCGTTCCTGCCGCAGGTTACAAGATTATCGGATTACCGGTCGCTGGATTTGACAGAAAACATTTATTAAAAAACATCAGCGTACTTATCAAGTTATTCAAAAGTCAGCTGATGGCCCGTAAAATCATAAAGAACTTCAAACCTCATGCTGCTGTAGGCGTAGGGGGCTATGCCAGTGGTCCTACCTTGAAAATGGCAGGCATGATGGGTATTCCCACGCTGATACAGGAGCAAAACTCTTATGCCGGAGTCACCAATAAGTTATTAGCTCAAAAAGCTGAAAAGATCTGCGTGGCATACGAAGGAATGGAACGGTTCTTTGATAAAAACAAAATCATTCTGACTGGAAATCCAGTCAGACAAGGATTGTTGAACAAAAACATATCACGTGAAGAAGCCATCCGCTCGTTCGGATTAGACCCAGAGAAAAAGACCATTCTAATTATCGGAGGCAGCCTGGGAGCACGTACAATCAACAACTGCATGATGCAGGGATTCGACAAAATCAAAGAATCAGGAGTGCAATTTATCTGGCAGACCGGAAAAATCTATATCAATGAGGCCAAACAAGCTGTAAAGGCTTACGGAGAACTTCCGATGTTAAACGTAACCGACTTCATATCCGATATGGCTGCAGCTTATAGTGCTGCAGATGTGGTGATCAGCCGTGCAGGTGCTGGTTCTATTTCCGAATTCTGCCTGCTAGGCAAACCAGTCATCCTGGTACCTTCTCCCAATGTGGCAGAAGACCACCAGACAAAAAATGCACTGGCACTTGTCAACAAAAATGCAGCTGTTTACATTAAAGATAGTGAAGCAACTCAAAAACTGCTGGATACTGCCATCGAAGCGGTTCATAATCCCGATTTATTGAAAGAATTAAGTAGCAACATTACCAAACTGGCTATTAAAGACTCTGCTAACATCATCGCTAAGGAAGTCTGCAAGCTAGCATTAAAATATAAAGAAAGTCATGAACATTAATACCATACAAGCAGTCTACTTCATTGGGGCCGGAGGCATAGGCATGAGTGCCCTGGTACGTTATTTCCTGTCAAAAGGGAAAAAAGTAGGCGGTTATGACCGCACTCCAAGCGAGCTGACAGAGAAACTGATTGCAGAAGGAGCAGACATTCATTATGAAGAGAGTGTATCTCTCATTCCAGAAGCATTTCTTCATCCGGAAACCACACTGGTGGTCTATACTCCTGCTATCACTGCAAGCCATCAAGAATTAGTTTATTTCCAGGAACATCAGTTTGAGATTCACAAACGTGCCCAAGTACTGGGAATGTTGACTCAGACTGAGAAAGGAATGTGCGTAGCCGGAACCCATGGAAAAACGACCACCTCTACCATGGCCGCTTTCTTGATGGACCATTCGCACGTGGGATGCAATGCATTTTTAGGAGGTATTTCCAAGAACTACCAGACCAATCTGTTATTATCGGATAAAAGTGACTACGTAGTTATCGAAGCAGACGAATTCGACCGCTCATTCCACTGGCTGACTCCGTATGCTACGGTAATTACCGCCACCGATTCAGACCATCTGGACATTTACGGTACGCACGAAGCTTATCTGGAAAGTTTCCGTAAATACACCTCACTTATCCGTCTGGACGGATACCTGATTATTAAGGAAGGACTGGAACTGAAACCTGATGTACAGCCGGGAGTTACCGTGTACACCTACTCTACCGAAAAAGGAGACTTCCATGCTGAAAATATCCGTATTGATGACGGTGAAATTTATTTCGACTACATATCTCCTTTAGGCAACATCACCAACGTGCAGTTAGGAGTACCAGTCTTTGTCAATATTGAAAACGGTATTGCCGCTATGGCTTTAGCACAAATCGGAGGTGCCACCACAGAAGAAATAAAGGCTGCAATGCCACAGTTCAGAGGTGTGGACCGTCGCTTTGATTTCAAGATAAAGAACTCACACATTGTCTTTCTAAGTGACTATGCACATCATCCGGAAGAAATCCGGCAGAGCGTAAGTTCTATCCGTAAATTATATCCTAACCGGAAAATCACGGCTGTATTCCAACCGCATCTTTACACGCGTACCCGTGATTTCTATCAGGATTTTGCCGATAGTCTGTCATTATTAGACGAAGTGATTCTTTTGGATATCTACCCAGCCAGAGAGGCTCCTATTCCTGGAGTAAGCAGTCAACTTATTTATGACAATTTACGACCGGGCATAGAAAAAAGCATGTGTTCCAAAGAGCAGATTATGGAAGTGCTGAAAAATAAAAAACTGGACGTACTTATTACGCTTGGAGCTGGAGATATTGACAATTACGTTCCACAAATTTATGAATTACTAAAAGATAGATGATTAAACGAATTCTCATACTCTGCATTCTTGTAATGGTTTCTATTTATCTTGTAGTAGCTGTTACCGTATTTAACCGCAAACCCGAAAATCAGGTCTGCAAGGGTATGGAATTGGTTGTCAAAGACAGCATTGACTACGGTTTTATTACTGAAGCAGAAGTAACCAAGTTACTAAAGCAAAAGAAACTATATCCGGGAGAAAAGCGTATTGGCACAATCAATGTCCGCCAGTTGGAAGAGACCCTTTCACAACATCCCTTCATCAGCAGAGCTGAATGCTATCTTACCTCAGGAGGAAAAGTTGGAGTCGAAATCTACCAACGTATCCCCCTCTTACGAGTCATGAGCAGCAATGGGGACAATTACTACATTGATCATTCCGGAAAAATTATGAATGCCACAGGAAAGCCTATTCATGTAGCAGTTGCCACAGGATTTATCGACCGGAAATTTGCTCAGCAAGAATTATATGAACTAGGACTATACCTACAGCGCAACCCGTTTTGGAAGGCTCAAGTAGAGCAGATAAACGTAACCCCTAAAAAAGAACTGGAAATTGTTCCCCGAGTAGGCGATCACATTCTTTTTTTAGGGAAAGCCACTGATTTTGAAGAAAAATTCAGTAAATTGCAAACGTTTTACAGCAAAGTGCTCAACCGTATCGGCTGGAACAAATATGAGCGGATCAGTATTGAGTTTAACAATCAAATTATCGGAACAAAAAAAGAAGACTAAGATATGGCAGTAACAGATTTTATAGCAGCTATCGAACTGGGTTCGACTCACATTACAGGAATCGCCGGCAAAAAGAATGCAGATGGAAGCATTCAGATTCTTGCCTATGCCAATACTCCTTCATCAGATTGCATCAAAAAAGGAGCAATCTTCAATTTGGACAAAACCACACAGGTACTAGTCTCCATTATCCAAAAGCTAGAGGAAGATTTGCAAGCTTCTATCAAAAAAGTCTATGTAGGAATAGGCGGACAATCCATACGGAGTACACGTAATAATGTAACCAAACAATTAGGAGAAGAAACTAAAATATCACAGGCGCTGATTGAATCACTCATGGAAAGCAACCGGGAAATCTCTCTGATAGATCAGGAAATCCTGGATGTGGAACCGCAGGAATACAAAGTAGGAAACAATCTGCTGACTGAACCTGTCGGTATTTCAGCAGACCGTATTGAAGGGCGTTATTTGAATATTATCGCACACCATACGCTCAAAGATAGAATTACCAAATGCTTCAACCAGACTAAGTATGAAATAGCAGATTACTTCCTGTCTCCGGTCGTTACCGCCAATGTAGTTCTAACCGACAGTGAAAAACGCTCAGGTTGTGCACTCGTCGATTTAGGAGCTGATACAACTACCGTGGCCGTATATAAAAACAATATCCTGCGTCACCTGGCAGTTATTCCATTGGGAAGTAACAACATCACCAAAGATATTTGTAGCTTACAAATCGAAGAAGAAGATGCAGAACAATTGAAAATACGCTACGGATGCGCCCTGACTCCTCCGACAGAAGATGACGAAGCTGTGGATGAACAAGAATATAGCATTGAAGGTAAATGTTCCGTTCCCGCTCATAAACTTGAATACATTGTTGAGGCTCGTATCAACGAGATTATTTCCAATGTATGGAATCAGATTATGGTGTCTGAATACGGTGACAAACTGCTGGCGGGGCTGGTTCTCACCGGTGGAGCATCTAATATGCCCAATATGGATGAAGCGTTCAAGCAAATTACCAAAATTGAAAAAATCCGTATCGCAAAAGGTGGAAATATCACTTTAACCGGTGCCATACAGTTACCGAAAGACGGTACACAAAACACACTCATCGGACTCTTGGCAGAAGGAAAAGAAAATTGCCTTAAGATTGACCCACGGAAAGGACATCAACTGGACTTCATTGACGAAATAAAAGAAAAGGAAGAAGAAGCTAAACGCAAAGAAGCTGAACGTATTCAGGCAGAAGAAGCCAGACGAAAAGCCGAAGAAGAAGCCGAACGCATCCGCAAAATCAATGAAGAGAAAAAACGTCAGGAAGAAGAACGTAACCGTAAACGACTGGAAGAATATACTGCATACGTAGAAGAAGCCAGTCTACTTCTCAGCAAGAAGAAATACAAAGCTGCATTGAAAGAAGTAGAAAATGCACGGCGCATGCACCTCGCTGAAAAGGAAGAAGAACTGAATGAACTGGAGAAGAAAATCAACAAAGAGAAAAAAGAAAACAGTTGGTTTGACCTCTTTGCCAAGAAAGTTACAAACCTTTCTGATGAAATATTAAAAGATAACTGATTATTCATTTACATAAACATATTAGGATTATGTCAGACGAAACAATGGTACCTTTCGATTTTCCGAAAGACTCTCCACATATAATAAAAGTAATTGGTGTGGGTGGCGGCGGCGGTAATGCCGTTAACCACATGTACAAAGAAGGTATCCATGATGTGACATTTGTGGTCTGCAACACGGATAACCAGGCGCTGGAAGAATCACCCGTACTCCGGAAACTACAGCTAGGTAGCGAAGGACTGGGAGCCGGAAACCGTCCGGCCAAGGCACGTGCTGCTGCTGAAGAAAGCATCGAAGACATCAAGAATATGCTGAACGACGGATGCCGCATGGCATTCATCACAGCTGGTATGGGTGGTGGAACCGGAACCGGTGCGGCTCCTATCATTGCCAAAACGGCTAAGGACATGGAAATCCTGACCGTAGGTATCGTGACCATTCCTTTCCTGTTCGAAGGCAACAAGAAAATCGACCAGGCTCTTGATGGTGTAGAAGAAATGAGCAAGCATGTGGATGCCCTGCTGGTTATCAACAACGAACGCCTGCGCGATGTATATTCCGACATCAGTGTAATGAATGCCTTTGGAAAGGCAGACGACACGCTGTCTATCGCCGCAAAGAGTATTGCAGAAATCATTACCTTGAGAGGTATCATCAACCTGGACTTCAACGATGTGAAAACCGTGTTGAAGGACGGTGGTGTAGCAATCATGAGTACAGGATACGGAGAAGGCGAAGGAAGAGTCACACAGGCTATTACCGATGCCCTTCATTCCCCGCTGCTGAACAACAACGATATTTTCAACTCCAAGAAAGTGTTGTTCGTAATTACCTATAGTCCGAACAGCGAACTGATGATGGGTGAAATGGATGAAATCCATGAATTCATGAGCAAGTTTGGCAAGGACGTAGAAACCAAATGGGGTCTTTACACTGATGAAACCCTGGAAAACAAAGTGAAATTCACCATTCTGGCTACGGGATTCGGTATCAAAGACGTTCCGGGAATGGACAATGTACTCAAACAGCGTTCACTTGAAGAGCAGAAACGCCTGGACGATCTGGAAGAAGAAGAGCAAAAGAAAGACGAACGTCGAAGCGACTACTACGGAAAGAGCATCTTGAAGAGCAGCATTCGCAAAAAACGTCCGAATATCTACATCTTCAGTCAGGAAGACTTGGCCAACGATGACATCATCAGCATGGTAGAAACAACCCCTACCTACAAGCGCACCAAGATGGAACTGGAAAATATCCGCTCAAAAGCGACTACAGAAGAAAAGATTGCACCGGAACCGGAAGCTACAAACAACACCGGCTCCATGACGATTACTTTCTAAACATCACAAAGAGAACAACATTTAAACTTTATAATGAATATGGATTTATTTGAACAGATTAGCAACGATATCAAAGAGGCAATGAAAGCCAAAGACAAAGTCAGACTAGAGACTTTGCGCAACGTAAAGAAATGTTTCCTGGAAGCAAAAACCGCTCCGGGTGCCAACGATACCCTGACCGATGATGCAGCCCTGAAAATCATGCAGAAACTGGTGAAACAAGGAAAAGATTCGGCTTCTGTATACGAAGGACAAGGCCGCGCTGACCTGGCAGAAGAAGAAATGGCTCAGGTACGCGTGATTGAAGCATACCTTCCGAAACAGCTTTCTCCGGAAGAACTGGAAGCTAAACTGAAAGAAATCATTGCCCGCGTAGGCGCTACCAGCGGAAAAGACATGGGTAAAGTGATGGGAGTAGCTTCTAAAGAACTGGCTGGTCTGGCTGAAGGTAGAGCAATATCTGCCAAAGTAAAAGAATTACTGGGGTAATCTCATTCAGACCCCCATCAAAAAACGGGATTCTCTTTTCTCAAATGAAAGGAGAGTCCCGTTTTTCTTATTCTATCATTATCGAGCATCAAGCAAAAAGTTCTTTCAGCACATCAAGCGATTTCAGTTCAGGGAATTCCGGAAGATGCAGGCGATAATACTCCATCATCACAGTCAGACAACGCTGCCGCTCCATACGGTTCATACCGAAAAGAAACATCGTTTCATAATTCATACGTGCCAGCTGGCAGATATGCGACGATTCTTCAGGAGCCAGACAGATGCCATGCAAAGGCTTGTTCTCTACGAAACATGCATTCAGCATATCAAACCAGCTACCCTCCTGATAATCTTCCAAATTAGGATAAAAACCTAGGAACCTCGACAACCT
>ENA-ORTZ01001582-ORTZ01001582.1-human-gut-metagenome-genome-assembly--contig:-NODE-1582-length-12699-cov-5.032426_pt1 | contig 12699 bp, 8 predicted proteins | sample MGYA00242075_ERZ509199 | MGnify/ENA primary metagenome ERZ509199 (study PRJEB26280, sample SAMEA2338824) | human gut metagenome | biome: human gut; feature: human-associated habitat; material: faeces...
TTCTTCTTTTCCCATACGACGGGCCATGTCAGCTGCCGCATAATCGTCATATACCGATTCCAGAGTTGAAGAGACGGATTCCGCTTTTGTCAGATCTGTCGGGAAATATCCGTATTTCGTATACACTTCCCAGTCGGACTTCAACGGATGAGATACAGTCTGTGTCTTCTTCACCATATTGAAAGCACGTTCCGCATCAAAGCCACGGAAACCTTTTTGGTAGGCTTCAGCAATAACAGACACACCATGATTGCCGATCATACAGAAGTTTTCTTTTCCCCACAATGCCCAAATAGGCAGGAAGCCTTGTACTTCACCTTGTTCTATCAATGAATTAACAAAACCATCCACACGTTCGGGAACCATTAATGTATAGAATGGATGAGCGGCACGATAAGTATCCCATAAAGAGAAGGTTGAATAGAATGTTCCTGTTCCGGCCTTCACAATCGAATCGGCAGCATTACGATACATACCGTCTACGTCTGAAATCTGGTTAGGCTGAATCAGTGCGTGATAGAAACAAGTATAGAAATTCGTCTTTTCATCATCCGTACCCTCTACGTCGATGCGACTCAGATAGCTGTTCCATTCGTCATGGGCAGCCAGCTTCACACCGTCAAAGTTCCAGTCTGGTATTTCAGCCTGCAAGTTCTTCTTTGCTCCCTCTACGCTGGTAGTCGAAAGGGCCACCTTCATCATCAGTTCATCTCCCGGCTTCAAGTCGAAAGTAGCAATGATTCGCTTTCCTTTCTCAGTTTCTCCCATCGGAAGGTAAAGCGAATCTATTACCGGACGATTAAACTTCATCACAAAGAAGTAGTCCTGATCAACCCAGACCGTGTTATTCACGTGTCCGGTCAGCGTCTGAGCATCTTCCCAGTTCACTTCGCAACTATTCACTTGTGAATGATATTGTTCTTCTCTCCAGGCAGGTCCGTGCTGCAAGTCAATCAGCAGAGAAGCTGAATCTGCTTTATGATATGTATAACGATGAAGAGCTGCATGGATAGAAGCAGTCAGTTCCGCCTTTACCTGCGGATCGGATAATTCGACTGTATAATATCCCGGAGTAGCAGCTTCCTTGTCTTTCGGGAAATGGCTGCGGTAAGCATCCCATGCACGGGCACGGGTACCGGTAACCGGCATCACCAGAATATCCCCCAAATCCATACATCCGGTTCCGTTCAGATGAGTCTGAGTGAAGCCCCAGATCAGAGAGTCCTGATAAGTATATTCCGAACAATATCTCCAACCTACTGCACCCGTCACCGGACTGGTCTGTATCATTCCGAAAGGATAGCAAGCTCCGGGGAATGTATGCCCATTGTCAGCAGCACCAATAAAGGTATTCACATACTGAGTGTAATCTTTCGTTTCCGCTTGCTCCGTCGGAGAACAGGAAGTGTACATAAACAGTCCCGCCAAAGCAACGGCCATCACAGGGGATTTTCTTTTCATGATAATCATAATGTTAAGTTAATGCTACAAATTTAGAGAATAATTCTCAATGCTACACTAAAATACAATAGAAAAATAGTCCCCAAGTCCGATCATTCAAAATTTATATCTACCCTGTTCCGGGCAGCATTCTAAAAGCAAATAAACCTGATTCATTGTGACAAAACAAAAATTCGCACGACTTATTGAATAAATATCAACTCAATTATTTATCTTTGTTAGCTTTAAAACAAGCTGACTCAAAAAAACAATAGTATAATGAAAGATTTCTTGAAATTTACGCTCGCCACTGTGACCGGTATCATCCTGTCAAGCATTGTATTATTTATTATCGGCATGGTAACACTGTTCGGCATTGTATCAACCGCGGATACAGAAACAATAGTGAAAAAGAATTCTGTGATGATGCTCGACCTGAACGGTGTATTAGTCGAACGCACTCAGGAGAGTCCGTTAGGTATCTTATCACAGTTGTTCAGCGACGACTCCAATACATACGGGCTGGACGATATTCTTTCTTCCATCAAAAAGGCAAAAGAAAATGAAAATATCAAAGGAATTTATCTGCAGGCAAGTATGCTCGGAACTTCGTATGCATCTTTGCAGGAAATCCGTAACGCATTACTCGACTTTAAAGAAAGCGGAAAGTTCATCATAGCCTACGGAGATAGCTATACACAAGGACTTTATTATCTTTCCAGTGTAGCGGACAAGGTATTGCTCAATCCGAAAGGAATGATTGAGTGGAAAGGCATCGCTTCCGCTCCTCTGTTTTATAAAGACTTACTGCAAAAGATCGGGGTAGAAATGCAGATATTTAAAGTAGGTACTTATAAATCCGCTGTAGAACCGTTTATTTCTACAGAAATGAGTCCTGCCAATCGTGAACAGGTGACAGCTTTTATCAACTCGATCTGGGAAGAGGTTACCCAAGGGGTATCTGCTTCCCGCAGCCTCCCCGTAGATTCACTGAATGCTTTAGCTGACCGTATGCTGATGTTTTATCCGGCAGAGGAAAGTGTGCAATGTGGCTTGGCGGACACATTGATTTATCGTAATGATGTACGCGATTATCTCAAACAATGGGCAGAACTGAAGGAAGACGATCGTCTTCCGATACTGGGATTGAGCGATATGATCAATGTAAAAAAGAATACGCCTAAAGATAAAAGCGGGAACATTGTAGCAGTCTATTATGCATCCGGAGAAATTACCGACTATAGCGGTTCTTCGGCTTCCGAAGAGGGAATTGTAGGGACGAAAGTCATTCGTGACTTGCGCAAGCTAAAAGAAAACGATGATGTGAAAGTGGTCGTACTCCGTGTTAACTCTCCGGGTGGAAGCGCTTTTGCATCCGAACAAATCTGGCATGCCGTGAAAGAACTGAAAACAGAGAAACCAGTAATTGTTTCTATGGGTGATTATGCCGCATCAGGTGGTTATTATATCTCTTGTGTAGCCGATACAATCGTTGCAGAGCCGACTACATTGACGGGATCCATCGGAATTTTCGGTATGGTACCGAATGTTAAGGAATTATCAGAAAAGATCGGTTTGACCTACGATGTGGTAAAAACAAATAAATTTTCAGATTTTGGAAATATCATGCGTCCTTTCAATCAGGATGAGAAGACACTGATGCAGATGATGATTACCCAAGGTTATGATACATTCGTCAATCGCTGCGCTGAGGGGCGCCATATGAGCAAAGAGGCCATTGAGAAAATAGCTGAAGGTCGTGTATGGACAGGAGAAGCTGCTAAAGAACTTGGACTGGTAGACGTACTCGGAGGTATTGATACAGCTTTGGAGATTGCTGTCAGTAAAGCAGGCATCGAAGGATATACAGTTGTCTCTTATCCGGCAAAACAAGACCTCCTTTCTTCACTGCTCGATACGAAACCCACTAATTATGTGGAATCACAAATATTGAAAAGCAAGTTAGGAGAGTATTATCAACAATTCGGTATGCTGAAGAATTTAAAAGAGCGTTCCATGATTCAGGCACGCATTCCGTTTGAACTAAATATCAAGTAAACTGTACTGCATGGACGAACACTTTATCAAGATACATAAGTGGCTTTACCCTGTCTCGTGGATTTACGGGGCGGTGGTAACAGTAAGAAACAAACTCTTTGACTGGGGATTCCTCCGGTCAAAGAGTTTTGGTGTTCCTGTCATCTGCATCGGCAACCTGTCTGTAGGCGGCACGGGAAAGACGCCGCACACCGAATATCTGATAAAGCTGCTTCGTGATAACTATCATGTGGCAGTATTAAGCCGGGGATATAAAAGGCATAGCCGAGGATATGTGCTTGCCACTCCCCAAAGTACTGCACGCAGCATCGGTGACGAGCCTTACCAGATGCATACCAAGTTCCCGTCCGTCACACTGGCTGTCGATGAGAACCGTTGCCATGGCATAGAACAATTACTATCCATTAAAGAACCGTCCATTGAAGTTGTATTGCTGGATGATGCTTTCCAGCACCGATACGTCAAACCGGGACTAAGCATCCTGTTGACGGATTATCACCGCCTCTTCTGCGACGACACTTTACTTCCGGCAGGTCGTCTGCGCGAGTCTGTCAACGGTAAAAACCGGGCACAAATCGTCATAGTCACAAAATGTCCGCAGGATATTAAGCCGATTGACTATAATATTATCACGAAACGACTGAATCTTTATCCTTATCAGCAGTTATACTTTTCATCGTTTCGTTATGGAAATCTGCAACCGGTATTTCCATCAGCAGCTTCAGAGACTGATTCTACAGCGAATGAGTTACCTCTGAGCGCTTTAACGAATACGGATATTTTGCTGGTAACGGGCATTGCATCACCTGCACCTATTCTCGAAGAGTTGAAAATATATACCGATCAGATTGATTCGCTTTCATTCGACGACCATCATCACTTCAGCCATCGGGACATACAACAGATCAAGGAACGATTCAGAAAACTGAAAGGTGAACATAAACTGATTGTCACCACCGAGAAAGACGCAACCCGCCTGATTCATCATCCGGCATTGAGCGAGGAACTGAAACCGTTTATTTACGCCTTGCCGATTGAGATTGAGATATTACAAAATCAACAAGATAAATTTAACCAACACATTATTGGCTATGTTAGAGAAAATACAAGAAACAGCAGCTTTTCTGAAAGGGAAGATGCACACCAGTCCTGAAACAGCCATCATCCTTGGCACCGGACTTGGCAGTTTGGCAGACGAGATCACCGAGAAGTATGAAATAAAGTATTCGGATATTCCTAACTTCCCGGTGTCTACTGTCGAAGGTCATAGCGGTAAACTGATTTTCGGCAAGTTGGGCAACAAAGACATCATGGCAATGCAAGGGCGTTTCCATTATTATGAAGGTTATTCCATGAAGGAAGTGACTTTCCCTGTACGTGTAATGCGTGAGCTGGGCATCAAAACGTTGTTTGTTTCCAACGCCAGCGGTGGTACAAACGAAGCTTTTGAAATCGGCGACCTGATGATTATCACCGATCATATCAACTACTTCCCCGAACATCCGCTTCGTGGCAAGAATATTCCTTATGGTCCACGCTTCCCGGATATGAGCGAAGCATATGATAAGGAACTGATTCGTAAAGCTGACGAGATTGCTCAGGAAAAAGGCATTAAGGTACAACATGGAATTTATATCGGTACGCAAGGCCCTACTTTCGAGACTCCTGCTGAATATAAACTATTCCACATTCTGGGTGCCGATGCAGTCGGTATGTCTACCGTTCCCGAAGTGATCGTAGCCAACCACTGCGGAATCAAGGTATTCGGAATCTCCGTCATCACTGACTTGGGAGTAGAAGGAAAAATTGTAGAAGTATCGCATGAAGAAGTTCAGAAGGCAGCGGACGCAGCCCAACCTAAAATGACCACTATCATGCGTGAACTTATCAACCGTGCTTAATACTAAACTCTATTTATGCGAACTGAAATAGCAACTCTCGGCGAGTTCGGTCTGATCGACCGCCTCACCGAGGGAATTAAACCAGAAAACGAATCAACCAAATACGGAGTGGGTGATGATGCCGCCGTCCTCTCCTACCCTTCGGAGAAACAAATATTAGTAACAACCGACTTATTAATGGAAGGGGTCCACTTCGACCTGACTTACGTCCCTCTGAAACATCTGGGATATAAATCGGCCGTAGTCAATTTCTCCGATATTTATGCAATGAATGGTACTCCGCGACAGATTACCGTATCGCTCGCTCTCTCCAAACGCTTCAGCGTAGAGGACATGGAAGAGCTTTATTCAGGCATTCGTCTGGCATGCCAACAGTATCATGTTGACATTATCGGAGGCGATACATCCTCTTCTCTTACGGGACTTGCCATCAGCATCACCTGTATCGGAGATGCCGATAAAGACAAAGTGGTCTACCGCAACGGAGCCAAAGACACTGACTTAATCTGTGTCAGCGGTGACTTGGGCGCTGCCTATATGGGTCTGCAACTCCTGGAACGTGAGAAAACAGTACTGAAGGGTGAAAAAGATATCCAACCGGACTTCACCGGCAAAGAATACTTGCTGGAACGCCAGTTGAAACCGGAAGCCCGTAAAGATATCATCGAAAAACTGGCGGCTGCCAACATTGTCCCCACATCCATGATGGACATCTCCGATGGTCTGTCGTCCGAATTAATGCATATCTGCAAACAAAGTAATACCGGATGCCGTGTCTATGAGGAACATATTCCTATTGACTATCAGACGGCTGTCATGGCAGAAGAATTCAACATGAACCTGACCACTTGTGCTATGAATGGCGGTGAAGATTATGAATTGCTTTTCACTGTCCCCATTGCCGATCATGAGAAAGTATCACAGATGGAGGGTATCCGTCTCATCGGGCATATCACCAAACCCGAACTCGGTTGCGCATTGATTACCCGTGACGGACAAGAATTTGAATTGAAGGCTCAGGGATGGAATCCGCTAAAAGAAGATAAATAGATTTTCTCAGTTATATACTGAAAAATATTTCATTCCATACAACACTGATAATAAGCAAAGTAGCTTTTTATCAGTGTTTTTTATTTATAGAACCCTTGCAGAATCCAAAAGTTTAACTACCTTTGCAACCGCAAAAGAGAAACAACTGAGTTGAATTAGCCTTACGGTGCCATAGCTCAGTTGGTAGAGCAAAGGACTGAAAATCCTTGTGTCCCCGGTTCGATTCCTGGTGGCACCACTATCAACTCAGTAACAAAAATCCCTTGAACTTTTGAAGTTCAAGGGATTTTTGTTTTATCTCTTTTCTTATTCACTCTATCGGTGTTTAAGTACACACATAGCTTCCATCAGCATACAACCGGTCAGATGCGATGTCAATCCCACACTCTCATCATCAGCAGGTGCTTTTCTCCAACGACCGCTATATAACATAGTCTTCTGATTCACCCCCTGTTCTGCCATAACCGTAGCACAATGAGTTATGTAGTCGCGAAACTTATTATAATTGGCACTATCCAGTGCAGGGTCATTAATCAGTTTCACAAAATAACGGAAGAAGATGCCATGAAACAAGCCACCGTCACCACCTTCTGCATCGGAGAGTACACCTTCATTTGTCGACAAATGGTCAATCACAAAATTGGCCGCTTTTACTGCATCTGCCAGATATTGCTTATCACCGGTTATCTTATACAGTTCATGAGCTGCTCCCAGGAAAGTACCCGAGTTGTACGAAAATACCCATTTGGTAATCTTGCCTTCTCCATTCATGCTGTCATACACTGCCCCCGTCTGACGGTCGAACAAGTTATTCTTCTCCCATGTATATATTTTAATGGCCTCATTCAGATAAGCCTGTTTGGGTTTTCCGGCCTTTTTGCCCATAGCATCATAAAAATTATACAACCGGGCAGCAATAAGGGCAGCAGGACCATTGGAACAAGCGTTCTTAGATTTTACCACATCCGTCTTCCAGGTAATGCCACCAAACCACGGAGCCTCATCTTCCGGTCCCCAAGTAGACCAAACCCAATCATCGTAGGTCTGTCTCGCCTTTTTCAGATACTTGGTATTCTTAGTGCTTTCAAACATGCGAATCTGTGCCAGAGCAATCCATTCCATATCGTCTACAAACACATTCCACCATGGGTCTTCCTCTCTGCCCGCAAAATTGAATTTCGGTGCACCTTCCCACCATAACGGGTATATATTCAAATACTGTTTGCTTCCGGTACGCATATATGCATCTACCATGACATCCATAGCATGTGCCTGTGGCCAATAATGATTGGTAGTCATATTGGAAAGATCACTACCATAATTAAAATAAAACCGATTCTCATACCCTTTGAAGTTTGCGCCCCAAAAATGCTTGATAAGGGCTTGCGACATACCATCTGCCATTTTCTGCCAATAAACAGGCGTCTTTTCCGCCAGACTTGCTGTAGTTTTTTCTACAATTACAGGATTGCTTCCCCCTGTCTCCGCAGAGAGCTGCAAAGTCAAGCTGAGAAAAAATACCGTAATCAATAAGTTCTTCATGTTTTCTGCGTTTAAAAGTTAATAATATTTCAGACTCAGCGGGCAAAGGTATGAAATAGTAGAGATAATGAATCATTATTTCTTGCCATTTTTGTACGATATGCTGCATTCTTCTTCCGGTTACCCTCCGTTCCCCTGTCTACCTGCAATACTATTTTTACGCATAAAAAATCCCTTGAACCTCTGAGACTCAAGGGATTTTTATTTTATCATATTACACTTAAGCAAATGAATATCTAAAAATAAGTTTCAATACTTACATTTTTTGTTTTTGTTTTAATTCTCCACCGGTTTCTTTTCGAGACAGATATTGACCGCATTCATTCCTTTCACACCACGTTCAAGATCGAATGTTACAATATTACCTTCCGAGATATTACCAACGACATTATTAACATGGAAAAAGTACTTATCAACTCCGGCAAGGTCCTTTATAAAACCAAAGCCTCTTGCCTCATTAAAGAATTCAACTCTCCCTCTCAATATAACGGGTTCCTCGTCTTCTTTCTTCGGAGTTGCAATGATTATCTCATCCAGGTTTATCTCTTCCTTTTTAATGTTTTCAGCCGGAGGAGTCGAAGTTATCATTCCATTCTCGTCCACATAAGCAATCATATCATCGAAGCTGCTTTTACTGGATAACTTTTTGCTATCCTTTTTCTTTTGTTTTTCTTCTCGTTTAGCGAGTCTCTTTTTTTCATTTTCACGTTTACCTACCGTAATGGATTTTGCCATAGAACTTATATTTAATTTATACTATATTTTAATGAATAATGTAAGGGAATGACCTTAAATTGTAAAATCAGCCCTATTTAGTTTTTTGCCTGTCAATTTCTGAATATCATTAATCTGTTTGCGTTCTTCCTGAGAGCAGAATGTAAGTGCCATACCTGCATTTCCTGCTCTTCCCGTACGCCCGATTCGATGTACATATGTCTCAGGAACATCAGGAAGATCATAATTGATAACCAACGGCAGTTCATTAATATCAATTCCCCGGGAAGCGATATCTGTGGCAACCATCACTCGCGTTTTACCCGACTTGAAGTTACCCAATGCGGACTGCCGTGCCGCCTGACTCTTATTTCCATGAATAGCCTGGCTGCCAATGCCGGCTTTACCCAATATTTTAACTATCTTATCAGCATTATGCTTGGTACGCGAAAAGATAAGTACCGACCGGTCCTCCGATTTTTGCAAAATTGAAATCAGCAACAGGCTCTTTTCTTTCTTCTCAACAAAGTAAACCAACTGCTTTATAGAATCTACCGTTGATGATTTCGGTGTAACATAAATCTTCAACGGATTCTTCAGCAAGGAATTAGTCAGAGCAATAATCGTATCAGGCATCGTAGCCGAAAAGAACAACGTTTGCTTTTCTTTCGGAAGCTTCGGCAATATCCGTTTAATATCATGAATAAAGCCCATATCAAGCATACGGTCTGCTTCGTCCAGAACAAAATACTGAATATTATCCAATCGTATATGTCCTTGATTCATCAAATCGAGCAGACGCCCCGGAGTAGCAACCAGAATATCAATTCCTTTATGCAGCATATCCACTTGCGGACGTTGATTCACGCCTCCGAAGATGACTCCGTGACGGATACGTGTATACTTTGAATAATCTTCAATACATTCACTGATTTGCAATGCGAGTTCGCGGGTAGGAGTCAAAATCAGAGCTTTGATTTCCGAACGCTTGCCCTCTCCCTTATTGAGATGCAAATGTTGTATAATAGGTATTGCAAATGAAGCAGTCTTTCCGGTTCCAGTCTGCGCACAGCCTAAAATGTCTTTTTTTGCCAATGCTACAGGAATCGCTTTCTCCTGAATAGGAGTAGGTACTGTATATCCTTTTTCTTCAATTGCTTTTAAAATAGGTTCGGTTATATTTAATTCTTTAAATGTCATAAATGTTATTTTTGCTGTTTCAGCACAGCGGTTAATTTTATATATAGTAAGAGAGCATGCCACATTCAATACTGAATATGCAAAGTCTCCGATATTAAACCAGTTTGTGAGTCGCTAAGAAAAACTCGCGTTCCAGTGTATTCATCACTTCTTTCACACTGCTTATTTTATCTGCGAGAAAGGCGTTGCTACCGGCAAAAGCATAACCTTTTTTCATATTTCCTTTGGCCGCATTATACAGCGCTTTAATAATGCAATAAGGACTTTTTGTATAGTCACACGTCTTAATGCAATGGAATGAGCATTTCCTCGGCTTTTCCAGACCATTATTCACACTATGAATAAATTCTCCGTCAATAGCCCGTCCCGGCATTCCGACAGGACTTTCAATAATAAGAACATCTTCGGATTTGGAGTGAATATACACTTCTTTGAAAGTTTCCGAAGCATCACATTCAAGGGTTGTCACGAAAATACTTCCCATCTGCACTCCCGAAGCTCCCAGTTCCATAAAGTGCGCAATATCTTCCCCTGTCGAAATTCCACCGGCGGCAATCACCGGAATATGTTTCTGTTCTTTATAACTGGCCGCAATCGCCACCACTTCGGGAATCAATACATCCAAAGCATAATTCTGGTCTTGCAGCTGTTCTTTCTTAAACCCCAGATGCCCTCCGGCTTTGGGACCTTCTACCACTATCGCATCCGGCAGATAGTTATAATTCTTTTGCCATTTGTCACAGATTATTTTGGCAGCTCTTGAAGAAGATACAATAGGTACTAATTTCGTAATACTCCCCGTAGTCAAATAGGAAGGCAAATCAAGTGGAAGTCCGGCACCGGAAAATATCACATCAATCTTTTCATTAATCGCAGTACGCACCATATCAGCATAATTCGATAAGGCAACCATGACATTCACACCAATAATACCTTTTGTTTTCATGCGTGATTTGCGAATCTCTTCTTTCAGGCCACTGATGCATTTTTCTGTATAAGTGCCTTTTTCTTTGGGATAAAGCAACCCCAGACCTGCACACGATATAACTCCCACTCCTCCTTCGTTTGCTACTGCTGACGCCAGACCGGACAATGATATCCCAACTCCCATTCCACCTTGTATAACAGGTACTTTAATTTCAATATTTCCTATAAAAAATGATTTCATATATTTTATTCTGTGCTTGGCCATTTCAAAATCAACACACTCCGAACATACTCTATTCAAGTATTCAAAGTCGCCTTCATCATTGGCTGTTCGCTTGATTGGATATTATTTATTAAACTCTCACTCCTGTTTCTTCCAAGAGCATTGTATTACAAAAAAGCCTAATAATCTATTGTCAGAATGGAAAGTGCAGGATTATATACTCCTGATATTGCGCATAAAAGAGGCAGAATTAGCAGAACTTAAATGTAAAATGATTTTTCGTTTTCTCCGTATAACAGAAATTCCTCCGTTGAATCATGAAACGGTAATAGTCTGTATAAAAACAGAAGACATTATCTTCTGCTTTTATTTATTCTGATATTAATATCTTCTTGAATTGTTATAACCACCTCCACGGTTACCACCGTATGACGGTTTTTCAGCGCGAGGACGTGCAACGCTCACTGAAATAACCTTCTGGTCATATTCAACTCCGTTCAATTCGTCAATAGCTTTTTGTCCTTCTGCATCATTCGTCATTTCTACGAAAGCGAATCCTCTGGATCTGCCGGTTTCTCTATCAAAAATAACTTTGGCTGAAGAAACTTCTCCATACTCTGCAAATAAATTTGTCAAGTCAGCATCATTTGTGCCATAACTTAAACCTGAAATGTAAATGTTCATCTAAAATTTTATTAAAAATAAATACTAATTTGGAGTGAGGAGGATAATTACAGAAGAGGACTACTTACTAATAATATATTATAAAGAAGAACTACACAATAATGATTCGTGACTCAAACTCTGGGAACAAAGATAACACAATTAATTAGATAACTATCTTTTTATTATTTATTTTTCAAGAGATGTTCAATAATTATCATTTGTTAGCACGATTATTGTATGGAAACAATAAGAATAAGCAAATCTCTACTCCTTCCTTGATAATATCACGGATTATATCTACTTTTGTCATACTTCAATCAGAAAAACAGTTCCATACATGCGGGAAATCAAGCTAACAGATATCACACGGGAAGAATTGTGGGCAAAGCAACGTTTGTCCTTTACCGACATCGACTATGCCGTGTGGGAACGGAATAAATCCATGCTTCATCAATTCTCGAAGATGAACCGGAACTGTACATTTGTAGTAGACGTATATAAATGCAGATATGCCTATGCTTCTCCGAACTTTGTAGATTTACTGGGATATGATGCCCACAAGATAGCAACATTGGAAAGGCAGGGTGATTATCTGGAATCGCGCATCCATCCCGACGACCGCGAGCAATTGCTCATCTTACAAATAAAATTAAGTCAGTTTATATACAGTTTGCCTCCGGAACAACGAAATGACTATTCTAATATTTACAGTTTTCGTGTTCTCAATGCGAGGCAACAATACGTGCGTGTTGTCAGCAGGCATCAGGTTCTGGAGCAGACCATCGATGGAAAAGCATGGCTGGTAATTGGGAATATGGATATCTCACCTGATCAACAAGAGGCCGAAACGGTAGACTGTACTGTACTCAATCTGAAAAATGGAGAGATGTTCTCTCCTTCTCCGTCACTGCAGACCTTCAATCCTCTCACCAAACGGGAAGCTGAAATTTTACGCCTGATCCAAAAAGGACTGTTAAG